>Ga0137385_10002537_pt1 | contig 15555 bp, 15 predicted proteins | sample SagtaG_FD_104921 | JGI IMG/M metagenome (GOLD analysis project Ga0137385, IMG submission 104921) | Vadose zone soil microbial communities from Sagehorn Ranch, Mendocino, California, USA - Sage2_R_80_16 metaG | ecosystem: Environmental > Terrestrial > Soil > Vadose zone | place: USA: California...
AGCGTATGGACAAGCACAACCGTACCACTAGCGCCGGCAAAAAGAAAAAGAAGAAAAAATCCAATAAGAAATCAGCACCCACGAACCGGGGCGACGGCTCACGTCCGGCAAAGTCCCCCAAAGTCGCCCCCAAAAAGCGTAAAAATGCGCTTGGCATGTGACACAAAAGACTTCTGAGCTTGCTATACTGGCGGTAGGATTTCGGGCGTGGCGGCCCGCCACCGACTATTATGAGCAAGCAATTTTACGATTATTACCGGCCTGGCGACGAAAGCGATCCGCACGCCCGGCGTTCCATAGACATCGAGGCGCCGCAGCAACGTGCAACGCGCAGACAAATTGGTATAGATTTGGACGACGAGCAGGAACGCGAAAAACCGTCGCGTCGCGAAAAAAAGCAACTCAAAAAGCTGCGCAAAAAAGGTCAGTTGCCACCCGAGCAAGGGCAAGATTCGCTCGAAGAGCAGCAGCCCAAAAAACGGCGGCATTGGGGGCGACGAATTGGCTGGACGCTGTTTACCATTATATTTATTGCGCTCATTGGTGCCGGTTGGGTCGGCTGGAAATTTTTGCAGGAAACGACAAAAGTATTTGGCGGCGCGCCGCTGGGCAATTTGACAAAACTGCTTGAGCCGACCACGCTCAAAGGCCAGAACACCGGCCACGTCAACATCTTAATCGCCGGCAACTCGATCGACGATCCAGATCACGCCGGGGCCAGCCTGACCGACTCCATCATGCTTCTAAGCATCAACACCCAGACCAAGCAAGGTTACATGTTCAGCATCCCACGCGATTTGTGGGTGAACATTCCGGGCGAGGGCTACGCCAAAATCAACGACGCCTATCCGCTGGGCAATACCGATAATTTTCAAGAAACCGGCTATCCGAACGGCGGCATGGGCTTGCTCGAAAAAACCATCGAGCAGCATTTTCAAGTACCGATTGATTATTACGCGCTGGTCAATTACGCGGCGCTCAAAAATGTCGTGAACGCCGTTGACGGCATCGATGTAAACATTCAAAGTCCGGACTCACCCGGCTTTTACGACCCGAATATTAACGTGGCTGATGGCGGGCCGCTGCTGTTGCCAAACGGATTGAATCATTTGAACGGCCAAACCACTCTCAATTTGGCACGGGCGCGCGGCGATCCGACTTCGGATGGGCGTGTCGGCTACGGTTTTCCGGCCAGCGACTTTAGCCGCACTCAGCACCAGCGGCAAATTCTGGTGGCCATTCAAAGCAAAATGCAGAGCGCCGGCGTGCTGATCAACCCGATCAAACTCGGTCATGTGCTGGACGGCATTGGCACCAACGTGACGACCGACCTTAAAATCAACGAAGCACGCAAACTGGTGAGCTATGTGCATGGCATCGGCACCGCCAACATGCAGTCGATCGCGCTGGAAAGCGACAGCAAAAACTTCCTGACAAGCTACACCGGCACCGGCGGGCAATCGGCACTAGCGCCGGCAGCCGGGCTGAACGATTACTCCGATATTCAAGCCTACGTTCAGCCGCTCATCGGCAGCCTCAACAACTAAGCCAGCCAAGCAGCACACCAACATGGTCGCCTTGCGGATATCGGCTAACAGTAAGGAAGTCAATTTAGCGCACCGACTGGCGCTTGATGGTTTCCAAATACTGCCGCGTCACAAACATGACGCGACGAGCTTCGCGGGCGTCCCAGGCGCTACCAGTACGATTTTTAAAGCTGAGATAACTTGATTTTCCGCCCACGTACCCCTTTCATATTGTTCGAGCTGGTGCGGAAACTCGGCCACCAGCTCCTCTAACTTTTGTATAAACATGTGTTCGTCCATGATGACTCCTCATATGTTATTAATAATTTTAGACAAACATAGCCCCCATTTCTGGGGGCTATGTGCCTGTTTACATTATAACATGGTGCTGGCTCAGCCCGTCGGTCCGCTCTACCAAAATATGCGGTCATAACTTGCGAGCAATCGGTTGCGCGCTATTGCACGAAAGGCGATAAAATCGTATAGTAAGATGGCTAAACGAGGGCTTGGATGCTAGCACTTCCAGAAAGTCTTATACCGGCGGCAAGAGAATTGGGCGAACGCCACGGGGTAACCATTGACGAACAGCCCTTGAGCGCGGGACCGCCTGCCTGGATTTTTGCCGATACAGGTCGTAACCTTGCTTTTCGTCTTGGCAGCAGCAGCAACTTGCCCTACCTTCAGGAAAAGACTGCCATTGACCTAGAAGCCATTAATGAATCCACGATTTTACCAATCAAGTACCGCTGACGTTTATTAGCAAGCCAGAGATTGTATCAGACGAATATGTCGCCCAGGTTTCGCCGTTCATTCAAGGCCGACACGCCGCCATTGAGGGCGAACATGCTGTTGCTGATCATGCAGCATATGGCAGGGCGTTGCAGGCTTTCCATGTGGCAAGTGCCGCCAAAGGACGGACGCATCACGCCTTTGAATCGTTCAATCCGGCCATCTACGTGACGAGAGCATTTGACTATATGGAGGCAGAGCGGCGGGCCGGACGTTTATTGCAAGTCGGCGACACCATTTTTCCGCCTCACCTGTACGGAACGCTCGACCGGATCATCAAGCAGGCCGAAGCGGACACGCACCAATTGCTCGAACAAGTTAGCGCCGACAGTCTCATCGACATACTTTTCGATATCACGCCGGCCAATGCGCTTATAGATCCGGAAAGCGGCGAGGCAACGCTCATAGATACCGAGCTCATGATGCAAGGGCCGCGCATTTTCGACCTGGCCCGAATAGAGCAATGGCACAGACGATTTCGCCGGCCGGCCATTCTCGGCGAAACGATGCTGCGGGCCTACGAGGAGCAAGCGGGCAGCTCGTTTAATCGAGAGCAACTTCAACTTGCAAGTGAAATTACGACGGTTTCGCATGGTATGTTCGGCCTCGTCAAAGTGACCGAGGCACTTCGCAAGGGCTATCCGGCTCGCCAAAAAATCTTACAGGATATTATAGAACGCCTCGAACACATTGATAATCGAGATTATTCGTGGGTGTCGGACGTCAGCCTCAAGTTTGCGCATCTTACAAAATAGGCTATACTCAAATTCCATGCTCACATTTCGCAAATGCCCCCGGCCGGACAATAGAGCCCTGGCAAAGTTCAGGCCCGAAGGTGACTTGCACGGACATAAAAGCGAAATAGAAAATCACCTGACGTTCTGGCAAGAGCGCGGCACACGGCACGACAGCCCGAACGACATACCATTGAATAAATTGGCGAGCGTGATGATCGAAAGCTTGCAACCAACCGTCATCGCCCTGGATCACGCCGCCCGGATTAAGCCGGTGTACCCGGCAAAATACGAAGCTTTTCGGCGAGAAGGGCTCAGCCGGTTGGCGCTGTCGCTTTTGATGCGGCACATTCTCGGCTCCGATGATCCGGCAGGCGACGAGACGGAGCTGGGCGATGGCCAGGTCTTTGGCTTTGGAAATCTCTTGCCAGAACCAGCTTACGATAATGACAATAGCATGCCGATCGATCTTCGGGTGCACCTACTGCCCGACGTGGCCGACGAAGCCCTGCGGCCCTATCGAGGCAAAGAGCCAGCCAAGGTGTGGTACCGCTCCAACGATCTTTACGTACGGAGAGTTATGCCGGCGGAGCCATCCGAAGCTTTTGCTGTCGATGTCGCTACAGACGTTGCAGCCCAAGGCATAGAAGTTGATTTTTCTCAGCTGCAAACGCTCTATCCATACCTGGCCAGCAGAGTTTGAGCAGAGTTTGACTTACGCGGATAGGTTGGGCAAGCGTACAAGGTGCGCTATAATACGCTTATGATTTTCGAGTTCTTCCGCTGGTGGTATGGTGCGGGCTGGCGAAGGATGATACGTGGGGTTGGGGCCGCTCCGGCTGCCGTGGAGCGCAATTTTTCGGTCGCCATTTTGCTGGGCACGTTGTTCGCGCCCTGGAAGCGCATCATTAGCGTCCAAGGGCGATCGCTGGACACGAAGGTGCAAGCCATGTTTGACAACCTTATTTCACGGCTGGTCGGCTTTGTGGTGCGTCTGTTTGTGTTGTTCGCGGCTGGGATCTCGATTGGCGTCACATTCGCGGGCAGCGTTGTTGTCGCTATCGTATGGCCGCTTGTGCCGCTGCTCATTATTTTTTGCGCCTTCAAGGGAGCAACAGGATGAACCTCGATTTGCACAGCCGGCGAACCCGCAAAGCCCGCGTTGCCGAGGCCATTGGCAAAAATGGCTATGAACTCCTGGCAATTAGCAGTATCTTGTTATTTTTGGTTGGCGCCGCGTGCTTTGTCCTCGGACAGCTGCCGCGAGCTGGCTACGCTTGCGTGGCCGTCGGGCTGACAACAAGCATGCTTGCATTGTGGTACAAGCTCGACCTTTCGGTGCTGCCGCCCAATCCAAACGGCACGCGCCTGGACGACGTGCTGGCGTCCGCGCTGCTGGCGCATCTTTCGGATAAACTGACAGGCACACAGGCCTGGCAATTGGCGCTGGATCACGGCCCGGGCTATTTCATTACCAACCGGCTGCTATTGCATCCCGAGACAGTCGCCCAGCAGCTAACAGCCAGTCCGCTGGATATGGCAATGGTTTGGAAACAAGCCGAAAAGTTACAGCAATATTATCACGCGCCGGAAATCCACGGCGGCACGCTGATTGCTGCCTTGCTTTTGACTTCGAAAAATTTGCAAGACTATTTGGCCGCGCTCAAGCTCGGCACCAAAGACGTGCTTGAAGTCTACCAGTGGCTTGAACGGCAGCTTGAGTACGCCACCATGCCACGGCGATCGTTTGGCGGGATTGGGCGGGATTGGGCGGCAGGCTTCACGCCGGCCCTTGATCATTTTAGCGAGAACATCAGCCGCAGCGTCGAGGCAGCGGGCGGCTACGCACATTATCTGGCGCACGGCGATCTACTGGACGGCATTGTCAACAGTTTGAGCCGAGGCAGTGGCGTAGCAATTGTCGGCGATGCCGGCGTGGGCAAAACAACGCTGATCTACGGCTTGGCCGACCGTTTACTCAAAGGCGAGGACAAAGCACTGCAATACCATCAAGTCGTGAGCCTGAACGCCTCACTCATCCTATCGGCGGGCGGCAACCAGCTCGAAAATTTGCTCCTGACTTTGTTTGGCGACGCCGTGCATGCCGGCAACATTATTCTGTTCATTGACGAGGCCCAGCTATTTTTTGGCAACGGCGTGGGCGCCTTTGACATCAGCCAAATGTTGCTGCCAGTGCTCAAGAACCGCAATGTCCGCGTCGTTGCAGCCTTTTCGCCGGACGAGTGGCAGCAGCTGCGCATCCGCAACGAGCCGCTGGCCAGCAGCTTTTCGGCCGTGGTCGTGCAAGAACCTTCCACGCAGGATACCATGCGTATTCTCGAAGACTGGTCGCCGGTTCTCGAGCATCGCAACAATTTGCTCATTACGTTTGACGCCCTGCGCGAGACAGTGCGGCTCAGCGGCCAGTACATGCAAGAGCAGTCGTATCCGGGCAAGGCGATCGCTCTGCTCGAGCAAGCCATTCCATACGTCCAGGATAAAGTCCTCCACGCCGACACGGTGCAAACAGCGCTGGAAAAAACCCGCGGCCTCAAGGTTTCCGCGGCGCAGGCACCTGAGGCCGATATTTTGCTGCACCTCGAAGACCACATCCACCAGCGTATGATCAACCAAGTGTGCGCCGTGAGTGTCGTGGCCGGTGCCTTGCGCCGCGGCCGGGCCGGTGTAGCTAACCCGAAACGGCCCGTCGGCAGCTTTTTGTTTTTGGGTCCGACCGGTGTTGGTAAAACCGAATTGGCTCGCTCGCTCGCAGCGGTCTACTTTGGTGACGAACATCAAATGACGCGGCTCGACATGAGCGAGTACCAGCAGCCTGAAGACGTCGCGCGTTTGTTGTCGGCTGGCGGGCAAGGCGAACGCAGCCTGATTTTGGCTATGCGCGAACAACCGTTTTCGGTAGTGCTGCTCGACGAAATCGAAAAAGCACACCCCAACGTGCTCAACTTGCTGCTGCAGATGCTCGACGAAGGCCAGCTAACCGACAACCGCGGCAAACCGGCCTCATTCCGCAGCGCGATCATCATTGCCACGTCGAACGCCGGGTCGGCCGACATTATTGAGCGCGTACGCAGCAACCCGAATCTGGACGATTTCGAGCGGCCGCTCATCAATAAGCTGATCTCGGCCGGGCAATTCAAACCCGAACTCATCAACCGCTTTGACGAGGTTGTGCTGTTCCGGCCGCTGAACGAGCAAGAACTCGTCCAAGTCGCGCAGCTCATGGTCGGCGAAGTCAACCAGACGCTAGCGGCGCAAAACATCCGTGTTGAGCTTGCGGCCGCAGCGCTTGAGCAATTGGCAAAACAAGGCTACGACCCCGAGTTCGGCGCGCGCCCCATGCGCCGGCTCATCCAAAAAACTGTCGAGAACGCCATTGCCGTTAAAATTTTACAAGGCCAAGCCAGTCCGGGCAGCACCATCAAGCTGGATGTCGCCGACCTAGCCTCGCAGCAAATGCCGGGAACTTCTCAGACACCTCCGACACCGCCTGCACCCGCTGCATCGACGCAATGAGCGTGCCCGCTGCACGCCTTCGGGCCTGTATTTGCAAAAGCCATCTTTGACGCGACGGTCCAACCACTCTATAATATGAACAAATGAAGCAGGCCTTTGACGACACAAGAGCAGTTTTGAGTTGCGATCAAGCAGACCGTTGCGACCGGTTGAGCCTCCAGACATACCTGCGCCATAGCAGCTTGGAGCATCTGTAAGATGTACAAAGTAGACCTCCACACGCATTCCTATGGGTCGCCGGATGGAGGCCTCAAGCTTCGCCACTACCAACGCATGCTCGACAGCGGCGCGCTCGATTTTGTGGCCGTCACCGATCACAACCGTATCGACGCGGCTCTGGCTTTGCAAGCCGCGCTCGGCCCGCAAATAATTGTCGGCGAAGAAATCACTACGACCGTCGGCGAGATCATCGGCTTGTATTTGCAAGAGGCGATTCCGGGCGGCCTCACACCCAAAGAAACCATCAAACGAATTCGCGCCCAGAACGGCCTGGTGTACATTCCGCATCCATTTGAAACCGTGCGCTCGGGGCTGGCCGAAGCCGTGCTCAACAAAATCGCCGGCGAAGTAGACATCCTAGAAGTGCACAACGGCCGCGCCGTTTTTCAAAATCACAGCAACCAAGCCGGTGCCTGGGTAAAAAGCCATACGACGGTCGGAGCAGCAAGCAGCGACGCTCACGGCTATCGCGGCTGGGGCAAAACGTACTCCTGCCTGGCCGACAAGCCAACCCGCGAAAACTTGGTGAAGTTGCTGGCCGAAGCCTCTTACGCCGTGCATGCGCCAGGTGTCATCGGCCTGTTATATCCAAAACTTAACCGCAGTCGCAGTCGCCTCAAACATGCCACTTAGCCAGTTGTTACAAGACATTTTCTTTGCAATATGGGTTTTTTTGCCAGCAGCGCTAGGCAACATGACGCCGATTTTAGTGGCCAAATCAAATTGGCCGCCGCTCCGAAACTGGCAAACGCCAATCGATTTTGGCCGCACGTTTCGCGGCAAAAGCATTTTTGGCACGCATAAAACCTGGCGCGGACTTATTACGGGAATGCTCGCTTCAACACTAGTGCTAGCTGTGCAGCAAGTTGCGTTTCGGCACGCCCCGGCTTTGCGCGGCTGGATTGGGGGCTTCGATTTTGGTCACTTGCCAACACTGATCGTCGGACCGCTATTTGGCCTGGGCGCGCTTGGTGGGGACGCCATCAAGAGCTTCTTTAAACGGCAACGCGGCACGCCACCTGGCGAAAGCTGGTATCCCTTCGACCAGATCGACCTGCCGGTTGGCGCACTCGTGGCTACTTGGCCGTTCATTCATCCCACCATTTTACAATGTTTCATTGTTGTGTTCATTGGCTGGGCATCGCAGTTGATTTCGTCGTATGTCGGCTTTTTGCTGCACCTGAAGGATAAGCCATTTTAACAGAGACCAAGCTGGCAACGCGTTTTTGCTTGCTGCCGAGTACAAGGGTTAACACTTAGCGGCGCCATCATAGACACGCCGGACTTGGGCGTCACCCCCCCCATAGCTACAACCGTAGCGACCTCACTGAACCGTACTTTCGGGCTGCGCAAGGCGAGGCGGCGGCGCTCCTTCAGGCTGGACCATTTGCTGGCCCTGGCGCGCGCCAGCCTCATCAGGATTGTTGGCGATGAGCGACAAGTACACACTCAGTAAGCCTGGAATCACAATCAGCAGTGTCGGCAGCGGAGTGTGGTCGCATATTACCGAAACGATCAGCAGCGCCACACCGAACAGCAGCTCGCCGCGGTTGGCGCCGAACGCTTCGCGCAGCGACACATGTTGCTGCTCTTTGGGCGTCACCAAAAAGACCGATTTACCAAATAGTGATTTCAGTGACGAGCGCAAACTCACAAAAAACATCGAGCCGTACAGCAGCATCGTGTGCAGCAAATATGACACCAGCTTGAGCGGATGCATCCGGCGCGCATAGTAAAAAATGTCGTTGAGCATCGGCGCCAGCAAAAACAGGCCGGTCGGAATCAACAGCCAAAACGGATACTTAATTTGATACTGCATCAGTGGCAAAAACACTACGTTAATCAAAATATATAGTGAAAAGAAAAAGGTCAGCGGCAAACTGTACGTGAATAAAATAATATCAAGCTTTTCGAACCACGACATCGGCGAGCTAAAAATACGCCCGGTATATTTTTTGATGAACTCCATATTGCCTTGCGTCCATTTGGAGTGACGCTTTTTGAAGGCCAGGTAATCGATCGGGTATTCTTCCTCGCACGTAATATCCGGCGCGAAGCCGGTGTAATAGCCGGCGCCGCGAGCCTCAATGCTAAAGCACAAGTCTTCGGCCACTAAGTGCGGAAAACCGCCAGCCGCCTGGTAGCAAGCGCGGCTGACCATCGCGCCATGCCCCAGCAGCGACAAAAAGCCGTGGCTGTGCTTGACAGTCTGGTAGGTAATCCAATGCGAGATCACGCCCACCGAAAACAGATGCATAAACTTGTTGCGGTTGCGCGTGGCAATGTGGTTGGCCTGCACAATGCCCATGTTTTTGTAGAACGCAAAGTAGTCGAGCGCGCGGGTAATGAAATTCGGCGGCACAATTTCATCGCTGTCCAAAATGACAAAATAATCAAACTCCGCAGTGCGTAAATAATTATTAAGATTCCCGGCCTTAAAGCCAACGTTGTCGGGCCGGCGGACAACCTTCAGGCCGTGCTTTTGGGCAAACAAGTCGACTGCGCGTTTGTAGTCCGGTTTGTAGGAGTCGTCTAAAATAACGACTTCGCTGTTCGTATAATCCTGCTGCATGCTGGCGAACAAACTGTCACCGTTAAAATCATTGCACGTACAATACACCATGACGACGTGCGGCTGATTAGCAAAGCCGTTGGCGTGCGGCCAGTGGTTGGGCGGTGGCAGGTCCTGCAGCGTGCGCCTCCGCAAATAATAATAGAGCGTATAGACCAGATCTTTGGTGCCGTTCAGCCAAAAGTAGCCAATAAAAAACGTGCTGGTTACAACCAAAGCCGTCACCAGCCAGCCATGCGATTCGGAGCGGTGAATCGCTGCCCACAATGGTGCGACGGCGACGCTCACCAAGACCAACCAGGCACATATGATGACGCGGTATAACAGTGATGTTTTCTTCATGGGCTCTCCTTTTTGACATACTTTAACAGAGGTACAGCACGTGTACACGCGCAGACACACCGTGACAGTCTCGCATCATTTGGCAGGGGGCGAAGTTATATATTTCACTGTGGCTGCGTAAAACTATGCGGCATGGCGGCTCACATACGCCACAGCGGCCATCCCATGCAACGACTGTGGTATAATTTTAGTATGAAATTGGGGCGGCCAAAGAAAGTAATCCTCACGAATAATAAGGGCGGCGTAGGTAAAACTACGCTATCTTTTCATATTGCAGTAGAGCTATCCCGAAAAGGCTACAAGGTTGCCCTTATTGATCTGGACCCGCAATGCAATCTTACGCTTCAAACGCTCGGCCATAAATATTATGACAATACACTATTCAAGGAGAAGAACACCATTTTTGATGTCTTGCGTCCTAAAATAGAAGGTAGCGGCGATTTAGATTTGGGGGTTAAGCTTACACACGTACGAGATAATTTATATATCTTGCCAGGCGATATCAATCTGTCTTTGTATGAAAACCTCTTGCTTAGCGGCTATAACGATGCGGCGGCGGGTAACTTAAGAGGTTACTCTGACACAAGTGCCATTGATCGATACCTTAACGAGATCGGAGCATCTGAGAAGATTGATGTATTTATTATCGACACCTCGCCAAGCCTTGGCGTACTCAATAGGGTTATCTTCCTAGGTGCAGAATACTTCGTCGTGCCAGTGACTCCCGACAGCTATAGCCTTCAAGGCATAAACAATCTTGGAAGAGTTTTTGAAGGCTGGAAAAAACAATGGAAGAATACCGCAAAGGCTGCGGCAGTAGCAGGTGCTACTCCATCTAACATGGTCCTACAAGGTGATGCTCTATTTATCGGTTACATAGTTAACTCCTTCAATGTTTATGCAGAGCGTGCTTTACGCAAGCAGGAAGATTGGTTAGGACGAATACCAGGCGAAGTAAAAAGCTCTCTCTCGGAAAAGCACGGCAGAAACGGCCTTGTCGAGAAAAGCTGGAAAGAACCTTTGGGCAGACTACAAGATATTGGTCAGCTGACGGCAATATCTATGGAGAATAATCTTGGTGTCCAAGAATTTGAGTTAGGTAAAGTGAAAGAGCTGAACTTAAAGGGCACTAAGGAGCTTCAACAGAAAGCCATCACTGACCTTGATAGTATGAGCGATAAATTGATCGGAATTCTGCAGACTTATTAATGAGCAAAGCATGTAGGGTTCGAACCTACGACTTCGCTCTCGGGACGAGTCGCGCCCTGTCCACTGAGCTACACAGACCTATATCTCATTCAAAACGAAAAATAATAGCTACATAACCATCACTTGAAATTTAAGGAATATCGTATACTGAACTCATGGATTTTAAACACTGGAAACTTGAGCGGGTGTTGCCGTGGCTACTAGTCGTGGGCGGCGCTATCGGGCTGGTCTGCGCTTTTGTGATCGCTTTTGACGAATTTAAACTGCTGCAAAATCCGCACTTCGTGCCGGCTTGTAATCTCAATCCAGTTATTAGTTGCGGTTCGGTGATGCAATCAAAACAGGCGCATGCTTTTGGATTTCCCAACCCATTCATTGGATTGATGGCATTTCCAGTAGTCATCGCCACTGGTGCGATAATGTTGGCGGGCGCCAAACTCAAACGGTGGTACATGCTCGGCCTCGAAGGCGGTACGATTTTCGGGTTGCTGTTCGTACACTGGCTGTTTTTTGAAAGCGTCTATCGCATCCATGCGCTGTGTCCGTATTGCATGGGAGTGTGGGTTGTCACGATCACCACGTTTTGGTATGTGACGCAATACAATCTCAAAGCCGGGCACATTGTGCTGCCCGCCAAACTGCAAGGCCTAGGGAATTTTGTACGCCAACATCATCTCGACATCTTGGTTTTGTGGTTTTTGATAATCGCCGCACTTATTCTCAAGCATTTTTGGTATTACTACGGTCACTATTTGTAGAGCCGATTTAGATCAAGAGTAGGCTCGGTTATAGTGCGTACCGATTGAGTGCTATACTAAGCTAAAGCGCCTATGAAACACAAAAACGTCCTTCAAAAAACAGCAGAAGTGCCGGCCGAGGCACTGGCCATGACTGTCGTTGCCACGCAGCGCGTCACGGCCGTGCTGCCAGGCGCCAAGATGCTGCGCAAAACCAAGGATTACTGGCACATGCTTGGGCCGGGCTTGACCACTGGCGCTTCGGACGATGACCCATCAGGCATCGCTACGTATTCGCAAACTGGCGCGCAATTCGGTTTTCACTTTTTGTGGCTATCGTTTTGGACATTCCCGCTCATGGCCACGGTGCAGGAAATGTGTGCGCGCATCGGTTTGGTGACAGGCAGGGGCCTGGCCGGCAACATTCGCATTCATTTTTCGAAACGCATGCTGTATTTGTGTACCGTATTGCTATTCGCCGCCAACGCTTTTAATATTGGCGCCGACCTTGGCGCCATGGCCAAAGCCGCACAATTGCTCAATCCGCGCTTGTCTTTTGCGCTGGTGGTCGTCGGCTTCGCCGTTTTGAGCGTTGGCTTGCAAATATTTACGCCGTATGTGCGCTATGCCAAGTATTTGAAGTGGATGGCGCTGGTGTTGCTGGCCTATATTTTGTCAGCGTTTTTAGCGCACCCGGACTGGCACGCCGTTTTGCGGCATTCTTTTGTGCCGAAAATTTCTTTTAACCGGGATGAAATTTTATTGGTATGTGCCATTTTGGGCACTACCATTTCGCCCTATTTGTTTTTCTGGCAGACCTCGCAGGAAGTCGAAGAGCAAATTTTGATGGGCAAGACCACTGTGCATTTGCGGCGGCCAACTGATCCGAAAGACATCAAAAGCATTCGGACCGATGTGTGTTCGGGCATGCTGTTGTCCAACTTAGTCATGTTTTTCATTATCGCCGCCTGTGGCAGCATTTTGTTCACGCACGGCATTACGCATATTCAAACCGCTGCCCAGGCCGCCGAAGCGCTGCGGCCGTTCGCCGGCAACGCCACGTACTTTTTGTTTGCCATTGGCATCATCGGCACCGGCATGTTGGCGATCCCGGTGCTGGCCGGCTCCAGCTCGTATGCGCTGGCCGAAAGTTTTCGTTGGCGCGAGGGCTTGTATCGCAACCTCGACCAAGCCTACGCTTTTTACGGCGTTATTATTATTTCGATGGTCGTGGGCCTGGGCATCAACTTTATTGGGCTGGACCCGATTAAGGCCTTGATCTATGCAGCCGTCGGCAATACGATAGTAGCGCCAGTTATTTTGCTGCTGATTGTGTTGATGGGCAGTAATAAAAAGCTGATGGGCCGGTGGGTGAATAAGCGGCTGTCGACGTTCGTCGGCTGGCTGGCCGTGTTGTTGATGGCAACGGCCAGCATTGGCGCGATTATCTCACTGTTCTAACGACTATCGTGACGCGCCTTGACCGCGGCTTGCGCCCGAATAATAGTTTCGGGCACCATCCGGGCAACAATCGGCACCAAATGAGCGGCAACAGCTGGGCATTGCAGGACTGCCTGGTGGCGAACAAGCCATATCTCATCGGGGATGGGCTGCAGAGCGGGTAGCGCATCTTGATGGAACGTCACTTTGCCTTCATTGTCATGTGTAAGAGCTTGCAAGCGAACCTTGGGGTCGGCAAACTTGTCCAGTCGCATAGTTACCGCCGCACGGCTAGCCGGTTTGATTAGTCCGGCGGCCGTAGCCCGCAATTTTTGTTCATCTGCGAATGATTCAATTGGCGTTCGTATGGTAGGACCGTTGCCTTGACCAACCCCTAGAGCTTCTGCCAAAACAAGATCAGTAGCTCCGAAAAAGCTCACGGCAATAGTCCTGTCGAGCAGCAGACCACCTACGATCTTGTCGATGTCACGAGCACGCTGATCTTTACTAACATCTTCCGCCGAAAGCGTAAGCCGTCGCGTGACGGTTGCAGCTTCAAGCACGTCGCCCAGCAATCGTTGGGCAGGTGAACGAGGTGAGCGCGCTGACAAGCCGACCAAGATCAAGGAGCGGGCAGGAGCTTCAAGTGCAAAAAAGTCGAATCCCGCCTTCGGATTCTGCGCGCCCGTGCCTTCTGTAAAGTGATACTGGACCACACTGTCGACGACTTCGTCTATAATCATTTCACGGAGGGCCGGATTACCGAGCATCCGGGCACTACCATGCATGACCGAACCCAGACCGTAGTAATAATTCGCTTCGAGGCGCTCGCTGTCCAGCTCATTCACCCGGTCGTAGACATTTCCGGCAGCATCATGCGTCAGGCCAGCGAAGGCCACAAGCTGCTCAGCGCTCGCAGTAACCAAACCAGTCCACTCTTCGGGTTGAGAGCGAGCGTAATGTGTCTCGATCATGATTTGTCATATTATGACATACTCATAAATAATAGCAACGAGTTGCCTTGGTGAGCAAGCAACTATTCGTGCCGCAAAGCTTCGATCGGATCTTTGCGAGCCGCCTTGAGTGCCGGCGCAGTACCGAACAAAATGCCAACCACCACCGATACCAGCGTTGCGACCACTATCGCTTGCCACGAAATGCTGGGTTTAAGGTCGGTGTAGGCGTGCAGCAGCAAGTCGATGAGCAACGACAGCAGCACGCCAATCAAGCCGCCAGCGCCGCTCAGCACAGCCGACTCAAGCATAAACTGCCGCCAAATTTGCCGGTTCGTAGCACCAATGGCCTTGCGCACGCCAATTTCGTGCATACGCTCAGTCACCGAAACCAACATGATGTTCATAATGCCCACGCCGCCCACTAAAAGCGAAATGGCGGCGACACCAGCAATGAGCTTGGTGAGCAAATCAAGCACGTGACTCGTCGAGGCGGCCGCCTGCTGTTCGTTCAAAACGCTAAAGTCCTGCTGGCCGCCGCGGGCGTTCAATAGTGCGCCGTTCATCGCCTGAATAGTGGCAGCCGTGCGCACCGGGTTGTCTGGTTTGGCCAAAATGGCGTACACCGGCGCGTTATTATTATCCAGCTTGTTCGCCAAATCGAAAGGAACAAAAACCGTGTTGTTGAAGTTGGCGACCGGCGAAAGCGGCACGTTCGAAAAATCGTTAAACACGCCTCGGACAACTAGGGTGTGACCGCGAAAGTTAAAGCTCATGCCGAGCGGCGCTTGCTCTTGAAACAGCCGTTCGGCCACGCCCTGTCCGATCACGGCGACGTCTTCCGGGTCATCAGCGCTAAAAAACGCGCCTGCCGCTACCGGCTGGTTGAGAATGCTTGGCAGCTTGTCGCTCGTACCAACCACGGTCACACCGTTCGTGGCCTGATTGTTGACCGTGACTTGACCGGGCACCTGGCTCAACGGGGCAGTCATAGCCACATGTGGTACCTGCTGGACAACGCGCAAATCTTGCGGACTCAGCGACGATTGACCTGACGGGCCGCTAAAAATATTTGCGCCCATGAAACGGGCACCGCCGTTTTGACTACGCACATCGCCCGGCACAACAGTGATTAGGGCTTTGCCGAAATCACCAATCGGGCCGGCAATTGGCTGCTTGACACCCTCGCCGATACCGACAATAGTCACCACCGACACGATGCCAATAATGATGCCGAGCATTGTCAGCAGGCTGCGCCATTTGGTGCTGCGCACGCCAGCAACAGCCATTTTGAATTCACCGCGGACAGCCGAACTCATTTGGCTTTTCCTTTGCGCAACTTCGAGCCGCGCGCTTTTTTCGCGGGCTTTTTGACGGGCGATTTTTTGGCTGGCTTGGGCGCGCCATCGCCACGAACTTTCATCAACGCCGACACGCCAGCTAAGTCGTCTTCTTCGGTCGTTGTCGGGATAGTGTACATGACCTTGCGCGCAGTGGCCG
>Ga0137385_10002544_pt1 | contig 15548 bp, 16 predicted proteins | sample SagtaG_FD_104921 | JGI IMG/M metagenome (GOLD analysis project Ga0137385, IMG submission 104921) | Vadose zone soil microbial communities from Sagehorn Ranch, Mendocino, California, USA - Sage2_R_80_16 metaG | ecosystem: Environmental > Terrestrial > Soil > Vadose zone | place: USA: California...
AGACCGAAGCGCACTCCCCGATTTCGACTCACGTCGGCCAATTCTTGGGAATTCAATGGCTTATGGAACCAAGACCCAGCCGCGGCCTGCAATTGGACCACGGGCTTGCTGCATGCGACCGCACAAAATTAGATCACCAGGATCCACTGGGCCATAGCCAAACTCTTCGATCAGTCCGGTCACCACTGCGTTCGCGTCTTTGTCGTCACCGGAGACGAAGATCACGCGCTTTCCGTCACGAAACGTCGGAGTTCTTGTCGTAATGCTCCATGCGAATGGCGTAAAACATCTTGACCACACGAGCCCCTGACCCGTGTGCCGCAACAAACTCGCTCGCCTTCGTGCCCAAGGTCCGCGAAAACAAGTTCCGGCTCGATCTGCGTAAAAGGGTCGGGGCGTCCGCCAGAATGCGGCCCTCCAACTTATGCAGCCCTTCCAAGGGCGACGGGACTTGAACCCATGGAGCGGCGAGCATGACCCACTCGAGTAGAGCCAACTCCTGGACCGCATCCGAAACCCTCTGACCAAGTCCGGCTACAAGATCCCGCGAAGCCTGCAGTCCGCGACGAGCGCTCACGACAACCTTACGTCCTACTTGAATAGCGCCCCGGGCAAGAGACTGCGCCACAGCACCGGCCCCAATAAAACCAATCTTCATCTCGACACCTTCGCAGCAATTTAGATCACTGAAGCCAAGCTCGCCTATGAGCAAGGCGCTTGAGAGAAAAACGCAGTCAGTTGAATGGACGCAGGCAGAACAGCGTAACGGCAAGCTCAAGCGGCTTAGCAACTCCCCATCTCAGGTTCAAATTGCCACTAAAACTACAACGCACCTTGGTTGCTCGGCGCTTGATAGGCATTGAAACGCATGTTGGTCGCAGCGCCCCAAGAGGCCTTACGATCCCTCTATCCCAGCAAGAAGACCGCTACGTCGCGCAGGAAGAGATGCATTATTGGAGCGGTCACTCTCTTATGGCATCATAGGTTCGACTCTGTCGCATGTCAATGATCTTTGGATGCGGTGACGACAAAAGATACCCGTCCTCGGCGCGGTCGCGGCAGGCCTTCAACCTTGATCGCGCAGAAGCATCAAGGCTATTCGTGAGACGATGGTCGAGCACCGCGCAAACGGTGAAGAGTTGATGGTGCGGCGGTTGCGCAAGAGTATCGAGGCCTGCAATCGTTTAGAACCGCCGCGCCCGACATCAATGCCTCTGACGGCCCCTTGACCGGCGGGATAGCCGTCTAGGCACGAGATAGAGTTGGCCAACAAAAGCTGAGGGCGATTACAGACCTGACGATCCAAACATGGCCAGCTCAAAGCCGTCGTGTAAGATCCTCGTACACCTACTGCACTGCTGAAAATTACGCCGCCCGCATCCAAAAAAACTACGAACGCCCGGCGACGCAACGCATAACACTCATACTCGAGCTCTAATCGAGGAGCCGGTAAGTGTTCTCTTGCCAGGGTAAACACTTTTATAACAACACTTCTCGCATGGGGTCCGTCGATCTACAATTTATCGTGCGATCATTAATAGATTGGATAACTGCGAAGGACACGTAATGCCCATAGCTAAACTTGCGCACTATTCAATACGCGCGCTCGACCTTGAACGTTCACGGCACTTTTATGAACGCGTGCTCGGCTTCAAGGTGGGGTATCGCCCCCCGGTTCGACTTTCCGGGTCTCTGGCTCTATAAAGGTGGCGACGAAGCCGACTACGGCGTCGTCCATCTGATTGGTGTCGGTCCCGGCAGCGATGATGTTGTGAGCGCCTATCTCGGCGACATGATTGCTCTCCGACCTGTGCGGGTCCGGACGCGGCGCCACGGTCCGGACCGGCAACTTAAATAGGTGTGAAATTTCTACCTCTGTCCGGTGCGGCATTCCGTAGCGAGTTACCGCAGAAACTTGTCGTTGCTCCATTGCGACGATCCGCGCCGTCCGCGATTGACGAAAGGGGTCCCAGGATACACGCGAAACAACCACTTTAACCTGATACCAAGGCATCGGAGACAATAAATGAAATACCCCGATCTGTTGAGCCATTACATGAATTCCAAGCCCAATTCGAGGTACTTTTCTGCGTTCTCGGTGATTTGTCTTGGATTCGTGCTGGACTATTTTGACCTCTACCTAGTCGGATTCCTTCTTGCAGTATTGGGCCCCGAATGGCATTTGACTTATGGCGAGTCCGCAATTGTGCTGTTGAGTGCCGGCGTTGGCGCCATAGTGGGTTCGATCCTCAGCGGTACGCTAGCCGACGCATTCGGCAGACGGCCTGTCTTGCTAGTGAGTACCTCGGTTTGCGGGATTGCGGCTGGTGCGGTCGCATTTGTCCCCGACGGGGCATGGATCATCCTGGCCGCACTGCGGTTTTTCGTCGGCTCCGCAATTGGGGGCATTGCGACTAGTGAAGCGGTTTTGCTGGTTGAGCATACCCCGTCCAAGTTCAGCACTCGACTTACCGGATTTCCCTTCGTAGCGGCTTCGATTGGTCCACTGGTTGCTTCAATCTCCGCCGCCGCCCTGTTGCACACTCTTGGATGGCGCGGCGTAGCGGCGCTCGGATTTGCGCCAATATTGGTTACTCTGGCTGCATGGTACCTCGTGCCCGAATCGGCAGTATGGCTCGCGAGCCGTGGCCGCCGCGAGGAGGCACGCAGAGTGTTGCTCTATTTTCTGGGAACGAATTCGAGCGAGCTGCCGGTTTCCGCGACAGAGAGTCAATATGCGGTTTCAAAAACTCGCAGTGCAAAAATGAGCGACGCATTGGCTTTTCCAAAGCGCATTGTGCTCGTCATTGTCACGTGGGCAGCCCTTAGCACCGTCACTTACGCGGTCTATCTCTGGGGGCCTACAATTCTTTCGTTGCTTCTCCACATTCCCGTCCCATCTGCCGCTCGATATTTTGTTCTCGTGCCGGCTTTGGGGATCATCGGGCGCTTGTTGTTCAGTGTTTTGCCGATATGGATGAGGCGCCGTACGATTTGTTGGATTTTTGGAGTCGGCATGTTTATTACGCTGGGGGGCGCCGCTCTGGCTGCGACCCAGTTTGTATTCGACTTTCCAGTGTTCGTGATTATGGTCGCGCTGGCCGCACTATTCTTCGACGGCGGCTGGTGTGTGATCGTGCCATATACCGCCGAGATCTTCCCGACAAGCTTTGCCGCGCGCGCTATCGGCTTGGGCCAAGCCGCCAATGGCGTCGGGAAGATTCTAGGTCCACTATGCATCGCGATTGCGGCCGGTTCCGGGAGTTATGTTTCCCCGACAGCTACCCTGGACGCAGTATTGCCGGCCTTCCTTTTCCTGAGCGCCTGCGGACTTGTCATCGGGATAGTTTTTGCCTTCTTCGCTCCCGCAGACATATCGGAGCGCATGGCCACTGTAATTGACGGCGAGAAGGATACAAGCGCCGATTTGACTTCACTTGACAAAGGAGTCGCCCAATAAGCGACGCTCTTGAACTGTCTCATTTTAAACCCTGAGGACACCCGAGGAGGAAATCCTAGATGACCGTTAGAATCGAGGAAGCATTCGAGTTGCACGGAAAGAAAGAAATTCGCGCTGGCATGGTCATTGAATGGGATGTCCCCATCCGAATGGCTGATGGTGTGACATTGCGGGCGGATATTTTCCGTCCGGCGAAAGAGGGCCGTTTTCCCGTTTTAATGTCGCTTGGACCCTACGCGAAGATGCTGCATTTTGCGGATGGGTACACCACAGCATGGGAAAAGATGGCTGCGGAGCACCCTGATGTCCTTGCCGGATCGACAAATGCATATCAGAGCTGGGAAGTGGCGGATCCGGAAAAATGGGTACCTCATGGTTACGTCTGCATTCGCGTCGACTGCCGCGGTGCTGGCAGATCGCCGGGTTATCTCGAAGTTTGGTCGCCGCAGGAGGTTCAGGACTACGCAGCCTGCGTCGACTGGGCCGGCGTCCAACCGTGGTCCAATGGAAAGGTCGGCTTGAGCGGTATTTCCTACTATGGTGCGAATCAATGGCAAGTCGCGGCGAAGCGGCCCGCCCACCTTGCCGCCATCTGTGTCTGGGAAGGTTTCAACGACTTCTATCGCGAGATGTTCTTTCACGGGGGCATCTACTGCACGTTTGGCCAGAATTGGTACGACATGCAGATCAAATCGGTACAGCATGGCAAAGGGACGAGAGGACATCGAAGCCGTTTCACCGGAGAGTGGGTTTCAGGTCCGGAGACGCTCACGGAGGAAGAACTTGGTGCTAATCGTCTGGACTTGTGGAATGAGGTGATGCGCCACCCCCTCGTCGACGACTTCTACAGAAATCGGACGCCGCAGTTGAGCGACATCGATGTGCCGGTTCTATCAGCAGCCAACTGGGGGGGGCAAGGACTCCACCCGCGAGGTAATTTCGAAGGATTCGTCAATAGTGGTTCAAGGAACAAATGGCTCGAAGTGCACGGAATCGAGCATTGGACCCATTACTACACGGATTACGGGATCGGCATTAAAAAACGCTTCTTTGATTATTTTTTGAAAGGGGAAGACAACGGCTGGAATCTGGAACCAAAGGTGAGACTTCAGGTCAGGCATCCCGGTGAGCGATTCGAAGAGCGCTTTGAGGAAGACTGGCCCATTCCTCGCACCCAATGGACACGTTTTCACATTAATCCAGCCAATCATTCCCTTGGCGCTGCGCGCACCGAAGAAACCGCATCCGTTTCTTTCGATGCTTTAGGAGACGGAGTAACCTTCGTTACTCCGCCACTCGACGAACCTACCGAAATCACCGGCCCGATCGCTGCGAAATTGCATGTATCCTCGACCACGAAGGATGCAGATCTTTTCCTGGTCGTGCGGGTCTTTTCTGCTGACTTTAGCGAAATCACCTTTATTGGTGCACTTGATCCTCATACTCCTGTCGCACAAGGATGGCTGCGTGCTTCCCACCGGAAGCTGGATACGGAAAAGACGCTTCCGTATAGGCCTTATCACTCGCATGACGAGATTCAACCGCTCACGCCCGGCGAGGTGTACGAGCTTGATATCGAAGTGTGGCCCACCTCGGTCGTGGTTCCGAAAGGAGCACGTATTGCTCTGAGCGTCAGGGGACGGGACTATGTTTACCCCGGTGGCAGCGGGGGACGACTGTCGAACATGAAGAACGAGTTCACCGGATGCGGGCCATTTTTGCACGATGATCCGCGTGATCGCCCTGTCGAGCTATTCGGCGGCAGAACAACGCTTCACTTCGGCCACGATCGAGAAAACTATATTCTCCTTCCGATCATTCCCTCCAAAAATGAGTGACCAGCATCACGCAAAATCGTCATAATCCGGTCAACCTTTCGTTGTACCAACGTCTCCGCCCTGCCCCATGAAGTAAGGCAGGGTGACGAAACCCGGATCGGCGCGAATGGTAAAGCCATTGCTTTGTGCGATGGCTTCTTTTTTGGATCGTCAGCGGAATCTGTGGGTGAATTGGTGTGAGCGCCTAGCCAAGTGAAGCTTGATTCAGATACTGATAGAGCTTGCGACAAGTTGCATCAAAGGCATTTTGTGCGGACTTGGAGATCGCTGGCCAGATGAGTGGGCCGCCGTCTTCCTCGATGAGTTTGTCGAGGAGGGTTGCCACCGGAAGGGTAAGGAGATCGGGATCTTCGTGGCGGCGCCGGATCATTTCGCCGCCGAGCATCCAGATGTGATCGCGGTGCCGAAGCAATGTGTTGCGTGCGTATCCCAAGGTTAGGAGATGCTCAAGGAAAGGCGTGAGTATGGCCACGATTGCCTGTCCAGTCGGAATATCTTCGTCGTCGACTCGCCACGACGCAGGCCAGTTATGCAGATCTGGGACGTACTGCGCAAGCGCCTGCTGTTCGGGGACAATGGCGGCTTTGTCCTTGCCGGTTCCAGGCTTGCTAACCATGTTGCTGACCCGTCTGCTTAACGCCTGTCATCATTTTCCCGGCTTTGTATATGAAGGGGCGCGGCTGTGCGAGGCAACTCAATCCATCGAGATCGACGTTCGGCCGCGCAAGGGTTCGAAGCCGATTTGCTCATGCTGTAACCAGCCTGCGCGGGGTTACGACTCGCTCACACAGCGCCGCTTCGAGTTCATCCCCGTCTGGGGCTTTGCCGTGTTTCTGCTCTATACCATGCGACGCGTCGATTGTCGTGCCTGTGGCGTGAAGGTCGAAGCGCTGCCGTGGGCCAACGGCAAACACACGCTCACCCGCGCTTACATGATCTTCCTGGCCCAATGGGCTCGTAAGCTGTCCTGGAAGGAAACAGCACTGAGCTTCCGAACCAGTTGGGAGAAGGTCTTCAACGCAGTGGAATGGGTCGTCGACTGGGGGCTGAGCCATCGCGAGCTCGGCACGATCCGCGCTTTCGGTGTGGACGAGATCCAGTATGGCCGCGGACACCAATACCTCACACTCGTCTACCAGATCGAGGCCGGCTATACGCGACTGCTCTGGATCGGACAAGAGCGCACGAAAGAGAGTTTCTCCAAGTTCTTTGCCATGATCGGAAAGCCGCTATGTGAGAAAGTTGAATTCGTGTGCTCGGACATGTGGCAACCCTACCTGGAGATGATCGCGCGTCATTGCCCGAACGCCCTGAATATCCTCGATCGCTTTCAGCTCGTCGCCAAGAGGAACGAGGCCATCGACGAAGTTCGTGCCGACGAGGCCCGGCGCATGACTCGCGACGGCTATGAGCCGGTGCTCAAGAAATCCCGCTGGTGCCTGCTCAAGCGGCGCAAGAATCTCACCGGCAAGCAACGCGTTCGCCTGCGTGACTTGCTTCAGTACAACCTGCGCAGCGTGCGCGCCTATCTGCTCAAGGAAGAGTTCCAGCAACTCTGGGATTACATCTCGCCCGTGTGGGCCGGCAAATTCCTCGACCAGTGGTGCACTCAGGTAATGCGCTCACGTATCGAGCCGATGAAGAAGTTCGCTCGGACGGTGCGCACGCACCGGGAGCTGATCCTCAACTACTTCCGTGCGCGGAAACAGTTCTCCAGCGGCGTCATCGAGGGGTTGAACAACAAAGCCAAAGTCACCATGAGAAAAGCGTACGGCTTCCGAACCTTCAGAGCCACGGAAATCGCGCTCTATCATGCACTTGGCAAGCTCCCCGAGCCTCCATCCACCCACACTTTTTACTGACCAACCTCTTTTTTCGAATCTCGTCGCATTTCCTCGTCGAAAAAAATTGACAGCCCCGTCTCGTCACACTACTGTTTATCAACCGATAACCACATCTATTTAGGAGACTATCGATGAGTCAGTCGAAAATCAGACTATTGCTAGCTTTGCTGATCGCGATGTTGGGTGTATGCACGTCAGGCGCGTTTGCTCAGTCATTTGATGCCGTTCCGACCGTGCTCGCCTTTGATAAGGAGGCGAAGCCACTCGCTACGAAGTACAAAGTGGCCTACGTGGTCCAATGTGTGAATAACCCGTATTGCGAGGCGGGTGTGAAAGGCATGACAGATGCGGCGAAAAAATTCGGGTTTGAACTCAAAATATTCGATTCAAACTTCAACGTCGGTGAACAGCTTAAGAAGGTTCAAAACGCTGTCACTAATGGCTTCGATGGATATGTCTTTACACCGCTTGCAGCTGCCTCCGGGTGCAACATGTATAAAAACATCCTCAAACCCACCGGCAAGCCTGTAGTAACTGTTGGAACGATGATGTGTGGTGACAAAGACTACACCCCGGGAACGGCAGCCTCGGTCATTATGGCGACGCAAGACTACTACAACAAATTCGTAGATAAAGCCTTCGATGAGTGCCCGGGTAAATGCGTTGCAGCGGCTGTCGGAGGATATGTCGGATCTGACCTATTTACCATTTGGGAGACTGCTCTTGCTACCGCGGCAAAGAAACATCCGAATGTGAAACTCGTCGTTGACCAGCCGGGCAATTTCAACCCGCAGATGGCGCTAAGGGTCGTTCAGGATGCGCTAAGTGCTCATCCGGATATTAATCTGGTTATATCGTCGTGGGACGATATGTCGCGAGGTGTTGTCCAGGCCGTAGTTAATGCCAATAAAGTGCCGGGCAAGGATGTCAAGATCATCTCCGCAGGCGCGACAAAAGATGCAGTTGACCGAGTAAAGCGAGGCGAGATCAATATGACCGGAATCTATCTCCCGTATGAGGAAGCTTACTATGCAGGCGCGGCAATGGCGATGGCGTTGTCAGGGAATCCGCCCAACGGCTTTATCGATGAAGCAAAATTGCCGCAAGTCATTGGCGGTCCGAAAACGGTGTACTTGACCAAAGAAAATGCCAGCAAGTTTGATCCGAAGTATTGAAATCGGCATTCAATTCCCAACGGAAGATTTAATCGGGTGGAAAAGATGGTGCTCGAGACAGCTGAACGGGTAATCGTTGCCCGAAATGTGAGTAAGGCCTTTCCGGGCATTCAAGCTCTGGCTGGAGTGGACTTTGAACTCCAGGCGGGCGAGGTGCATGGTTTGGTCGGCGGCAACGGTGCCGGGAAATCGACACTGATCAAAGTGATATCCGGCCTTATCAAACCGGACACCGGAACGGTGGAAACCAAGGTCGGCGCGGACGGGAAAGGAGGCATGGCGACCATTCACCAGGAACTGACCATCGTACCGGAGATGTCGGCAGTTTCGAACGTCTTTCTCGCTTCGCCATCGTCGCGACTGGGGTTCTTGAATCGGCGGGCAATGTACGGTCAATACCAGGAGGTTTCTCGTCGTCTGGGTGCCAGGATTCCACCTGAAAGTCGAAGCGGTGGTCTTTCAGTCGCTGATCAGCAGTTGATTGAAATCATGCGCGCTTTGATCTCTGAGAGAAGCGCAATCATCATGGACGAGCCGACTGCGTCACTCGGCGAGACAGAGCGCCAAAATCTGTTCCGGATCGTCAAAGAATTAAGCGAGAACGGGACGGCCGTCATTTATATTGCCCACAATCTCGATGAGGTTTTGGAACTATGCGACCGCATCTCTGTTATGCGAAACGGGAGGCTCGTGGAGTCGCGGTCAAGTAGCAGTTGGACGAAGAGCGAACTAGTCCGCGCGATGTTGGGGCACCAGCCGCAGCGTCCGCCGAGAAATGTTGACAAACGCGAAACCGACACGCCACCGGTCTTGAAAGTGCGTGGTTTGAAAGTAACGCGTCATGCACCCCAGATTTCGTTCGATCTTCAAGCAGGAGAAATCCTCGGAATAGCTGGGTTGGTCGGTTCCGGGAGAACCGAGGTACTGGAAGCAATAGCTGGAGTGCGTCCCGCAAGCGACGGTCGAATCCACGTCGGGGGTCGAGAAAAGCCAATGCCCAAATCTGTAAGAGCCGCATTGACTGAGGGCATTGCCCTGGCACCCGAAGATCGCAAGCGATCGGGTCTTGTCCTGTCGCTGCCGGGCCACGAAAACATACTGGTTACCAATGCGCGTCGCGTACAGCGGCTTGGTTTTGTTTTGCAAGCGACAGCTACGGTGATGTCAGCAGGGATCTGCCGTTCAGTCGGCATGTCGCCGGAGCGTGTGAATGCGGCCACGGTCACCTTGTCTGGCGGAAATCAGCAAAAGCTCGTGATTGGCAAGTGGTTACCAACACGTCCGGCCGTTTTGCTCCTGGATGAGCCTACACGCGGTATCGACGTAGGCGCGAAGGCCGAGATTTTTTGCACAATCCGGGCCTTATGCGAACAAGGCATGGGTGCAATCGTGGTGTCTACTGAATTCGAAGAACTGGTTGACAACTGCGATCGGGTTGCGGTCATGGCTGCGGGAGAAATCCGAGGCATTCTATCTGGAGCCGAAATCAGCGAAAGTAGCATTCTCGGCCTAATTTTTGAAAATGAGTCGTGATAGGAGATGCCACATGACCTCGTCTAAACTGCCGAATAATTTAACTCGAGACGGAGCGGATGGCTTGCGCTTGAAAATGAGCGAACGTCTTAAGTCGTATAATTATCAAAAAATAGGGATTCTTCTAGCGAGCGCGCTGTTGGTCGCGATGGTTACGATAGGAAATGCAGATTTCCTATCGACGGGAAACATCGCCAACATGCTTTCGCAATGGGCTCCGGCCGGCATCGTGGCGGTCGGTATGACGTTTGTCGTCATCGCGGGTGGTTTCGATCTATCGGTCGCATCTACGTTTTCTTTCGCCGCGGTGGTGGCGGCCTTTGTGGGACAAACATTACCCACCCCGATTGCAATGAGCTGCGCCATTTTGGTGGGTGGTGTCATTGGCTTGGCAAATGCTTTTCTTATTTTAGGCATAGGTATCAATCCCTTCATCGCGACTGTTGGATCTGCCTTCGTGGTGAACGGCTTGTCTTTCGTGCTTACAAAGAACGCTGCATTCATTGTCCAGGCTAGTGACTTCAGCGTACTCGGTTCAGGGCGCTTCCACGGTATTCCCTATTCCGGCGTGCTTTTTCTGGGCTTGGTCATTGTGGCAGGCATAATTCTGAAGCGGACGACCTACGGTCATATGCTCTACGCGGTTGGCGGCAACTCCGAAGCTTCGAGATTATCCGGTGTTCCGATCAAGCGGATTAGTAGCCTTGCGTACGTTGGACTCGGTCTTTGCTGCGGACTGGCCGGTTTTCTTTCCGCCTCCCAACTTGGCTCCGCGCAGTCGAGCATTGATCAAAATTTCCTTTTTGATGTGATGACGATAGTAATCGTTGGTGGCACGTCATTAGGGGGAGGTGTGGGTTCAATCTTTCAGACAACAATTGGGCTTGTAATTGTTTCAACCATAACCAATGGCTTTGTGCTTCTGGATACCAGTCCATACTACCAGGATATTCTGAAGGGGGCCATCATACTGGTTGCTCTGACTTTTGATAACGTCTTCAAGCGTTTTAGGAATTGATTGGCGCTGGTTATAGAAACATGTGGTCTTGCGCGCTATTCTTGTATATTTCAGTAGACTGGCCAAAGAAGAATGGCTTGCTTCGATTTAGACTAACAGGAGAAGGAAATGGCCGAAAAAGATTTGGAGCAGAGGCTGCAGGCGATTGAAGATCAGCTTGAGATTTATAGATTGATTGCATCGCATCCGCCCAGCGCCGACACCGGGGCGGACTTTTATACGCGTCAAGTTTACACAACGGATGGCGTGTTTGATCTCGGCGACGATTTGGAGGGAGCGCACGGAAATCTGGCGATTGCTGCGATCACCAAGACACCTGGACACCAGCGCGCTATCGCCAGCGGTCTTATTCATTTCGTGGGCTTACCCTTGATCGAACTGCAAGGTGATGCGGCGTACGTTACATCCTATCTTCAAATCCTCACGCCGGATCCTTTTGGTGAGCCTCATGAAGTGCCAAATCACGGGGTTACACATGGGTACCGGATACACGGCGTATGGGTGAGCCGTTGGTCTTTGGTGCGCACCTCGGAGGGCTGGAAGATAAACAATCGAAGCTTGCGATTGCTGGATGATTCCCGCGCCGGTCGAGAGATACTGGAGAAAGCGCTTGAGCGGTATCGGACCAACGACGAGCGATGAATAAAGTGTTTTAACGGAATTAGCGAGCGTCAGTTCAAACTCCATTCGACTTTGCAATCCGCTTAGGCGCCGCTGCCCTCAAGCGGCGGGCTGTTTGTGCCGTGTTCGCGCACGATGAAGCAGGCCTGCGCCAAATGCCAGTACGGCGCGCGCCATCACGCACACCAGCGCCTGTTGCTCGAAATGCTTCATCACCTCGTCAAACACTACTTGGCCCCTGCCGTTGAGCAGGCCGCCAGGTTACAGGTTTCTGCCCCAACATCCTTGCAAGGGCTGGGTATAAGACTGGCGTGGTGAAAGAGGCGTGTCGAAACGGACGCAAGCATCAGAGGTCCGTGCTCATATGCTCGAGAAACGCCTGGATGACAGGCTCGTTGCGCTTGAAAAACACCCACTGACCGACCCGCTTAGACGTCACGAGGCCGGCGCGTTGCAAAGCGGCCATGTGCGCCGACACGGTCGACTGCGACAGTCCGCAGCGTGCGCCGATCTTACCGGCGCACACGCCGTAGTCGGACATTGGGTCGTGATCGGCGAAGTGCTCATTAGGCTTCCGTAACCACACCAAAATCTCCCGGCGGACTGCGTTGGCGATCGCCTTGTGGATCGTGTCAATGTCGATGGTCATCGGATTGTTTTCGGGGTTATGAACTGGGACGGATGGTCCCTTTCCTTTCCTTCGGGTCGACCTTATATTCGACCTGCTGGACGGTGAAATTTCAGAGAAGGCTCAAAACCTTGTCTCCCCTGGAACGCTGCTCCGTTGACCAGCAAAGCGCAGCAGGGTGTCCCAGAAGCTCGCACTTTCAATTTGCCCGTGCAGCGCTTCTATTTCCTGTTCTGCAGCACGAATCCCTGATACCGCGAGCCGCGGTCTGTCTTCTCCACTGAGAGTTATTCCAACAAGAATCCGACGCCGATTGGACGGGTCAGCGGTCGACTGGAGTAGAGCCGCCGTCGACAATGGCTTCAAGGCTCTTAGCAAAGCTGAACGCTCAATGACAAGTGCGTCCCCGAGGTCGCGCAGCGTGATGGGGCCAGTCTTCAAAACAGTGTCCAAGATGCAATATTGCCCAACGGTCAGTGAGGCGCAAACTAGATGCCGATTGTAAAGTCGTGATATGGCGCGCGCCGCTCGATTGAACACGAGGCAGTACCCGTCAGTTGTAAACTTTTGATTCATAGGTCGGACATTGAACCCACCGGGAGAAAGCGAATTGGACACAAGAATACGGGTCATTCAATGACTTTTATTCCGTTGAGGATTACAATGATGTTCCTGAAGTATCCAGCGGAGAGACAATGGGACATTCGCAAGCTGAAAAGATTGCAACGCATCAGCGCATCGTAAGCATTGCTGCCAAACGTTTCCGCGAGCGTGGAATCGATGGAATCAGCATTGCTGACCTGATGAAGGATGCCAGCTTGACAGTCGGCGGTTTTTATAAACATTTCGCCTCCAGGGAGGAGTTGGTCGCAGAGGCGTTTGAGCACGCGCTGCGCGACAGCGAACCGTGGCAAGCGGCAATTTCTACCGCGCCACGGCAAGCGATGCGGACCTATATTTCGGAAACTCACCGTGATGATGTCGCATCCGGCTGCCCAATTTCAGCACTGGCAAACGACATAAGCCGCGGAAACGACGATGCCCGCGAAATCTATACAAATTACGTGAGGCGCTCTCTCGATCTGATAGCGAAGGCCCTGCCTACCGAAGACAGTTCAAGCAAGCGTACGGAAGCAGCCCTTATATACAGCGCATGTGTCGGCTCGATTGCGCTCTCTCGTGCTGTCTCCGACCCAAAGCTCTCGAAGCAGATTTTAGATGGCGCTTTGACTCAAGTGCTCGAACTGCTTTCCACGAAGCGCTCCCGGAAATAGACATTCCTTGATAGGTGTTTTTGGCCGCTCTTCGTCCAAGACGTCAACGTCAGAAGCGACCGACATCCTGCTCTGCGAGCGGACGGGAATCTGCTGGACTCTGTCGTCCTCCCTCCTCAATTCCGTCCAAATGAACGGCTGCTTAGGCCGCCTGGTCGAGCGTTTCTTTGACCAACGCTTCGCTTGGAGGTCTTCTCCCGAATCGAAGGAGACGCGTCGCCCATGTCCAGTGGTTGGACTCGCCGGGAAGTTTGCGACATGTGGGTGGTTCAACGTCTTGTTGACACGCGCACCAGGCGAACTCGCCCCGACATATCCGCTTGACTGACCTTTCAGCCGGCGATGTCAAGTTTCTCATTGGTAGATGGGTTCGGCATATCGACAGGTATCCCGTTATCCCACGCAGGCGCCTTTCCATGCATCTCGTCGACCTTCACCCACGGAACTGCGAGCTTTGCGATTAGAGCACTTGCCGCCTCATAAATTCCGCGATTTTCGCGGCGTCGCCCAAGTGCTTGACCAAATCCGCAAACGAATTGGCACCACGGCAGTTACACAGCATCACGTCGTGCCCTTGGTCCAGAAGAACTCTTGCATACGCTTACGCTATCGCGCCTGCACCGGGAAATCCTATTTGCATGCCCCCACCACCCAAGTTGACAAGTTTCGGCCGGCCACATCTCCGGCCGATTGCGTCGAGCTATAACCCTAGCCTAGCTTGTCAGCAGAATCGCACCGGTCTTTCCCGCCCCGTTGGCATGCTCGATCGCTTTTCTGAAATCGGAAAGTGGATACTCGCCCGCAATGGCGAAAACGTGGGGAGCCTCTATTGCGAGCTGAATCGCCATGTCGCGATGTTGCTTCTGTTCTTCCGACGAGAACTTCATCCATTCGCTAAAGACTACACCTTTAAACACCAGCCCTCTCGGTGCAAACTCTGACAGATCTGTCGCGCCTCCGCCCAGTCGACCAAAGTTGATGATTGTTCCCCCATCCGACAGGAGCGAAACCAGGTCATCGACCATCGCGCCGCCAACCGCGTCGAAGATAACGTGCACAGGGCTGGACCCGATCGCGGAGCGCACCTGTTCCTTCCAGTCGCTCGCCTCTGTTGCAATAACAGGTGCGCCTGGCAACGACTCCTCGAGACGTTTAGCGCCTTCTTTTGTCCGGACAATCCGAATTAACGTCAGGCCAATCTTCAGTCCGAAGGCCGTGACGATACGCATCACCGATGACCCTGCCGCCGTCTGGATTACCGTAACGGGCAGTTCGGGCACTGGTAAAGCGTTGTGTCCTGCACGCAGCACGACCTGAGCGGTCATGGTGTTGATGAGAATTTGCGCTGCTACTGCGTCGCTTACCTCGTCCGGAACTGCGACCAGAGAAGCGACAGGAACCTTCGAATATGTTGCCCATGTTCGTGCCGTCCCGGAAAGAAAGATCACTCTTTGCCCAACAACAAACTGCCCTTGCCGTGGGGCACTGGTCCCTAGCTTTTCGATCACGCCGACGCCTTCAAAACCAGGTGTACGTGCCGCACCCGCCGGGATAGGAGCAGCCCTTCCGGCACGTTTGTCGCCGGCAATCATCAGGAGGTCTCCTGGATGAATTGGGCGCTTCGAGATCCGCACCAGTGCCTCGTGCGCTCCAGGTTCGACCTCGGTCATCGGGCGTTCTACCAAGCGCAAAACTGAAGCGGGGTCACCATATTCCGTGTGTTCAAGCGCAGTGAACACGCCAACAGCTAAAACTTCTTTCTGATCTGACGACATAGCACTTCCTGGTTAGGGAGGGGCTGCGTGCGCCACGCACTCGACGTGCGCAGCGCGCCCTCAAGATAAAACCTACTTGGGTTGCTGTTGGGTATCGACGTCCCCAACGGTTACGGTGTCGCCCCATCCACCGCCCAGTGCGCGAATAAGGTTCACGGTAGCGGCCGCCTGAACTCCGGAAAGCTGAACAGCCGTCGTTTGCGACTGAAGTACCGTGCGTTCGGCGTCAATCACATCCAGATAATTGACGGCGCCTTCTCGGTACTGGGTGCGCGAAATCTCCGCAGCGCGCGCCGACGCCTGTACTGCCTCGTTCTCCGTCTGGGTCTGCTGCTCCAGAATCCGCAGATCTGACAGGTTGTCCTCGACCTCCTGGAACGCC
>Ga0137385_10002552_pt1 | contig 15533 bp, 8 predicted proteins | sample SagtaG_FD_104921 | JGI IMG/M metagenome (GOLD analysis project Ga0137385, IMG submission 104921) | Vadose zone soil microbial communities from Sagehorn Ranch, Mendocino, California, USA - Sage2_R_80_16 metaG | ecosystem: Environmental > Terrestrial > Soil > Vadose zone | place: USA: California...
TAAGAGAAGACAAATCATAACTATTGAGGAGGGGCAAACCGGAGTTCGGGCAACGTGCGCTTTGGTAACCTCCAAAAAATTGGATTGTTCAGGGAAACCAAATTGTCGTTTCTGATTTGCGTTAAACGACGATAAGATGTGGAGGGTTCGGCCCCGCGGTTCAGGAAAGTCAATCCAAGGAAACGGAGAAAGCACCATGGGATCAAAACCGACGCATGAACAAGCGCAACTTCACCTTCAAGTCTACGACCAGCGGAGGGAAGCCAAATTACGCCAGGCACGTGACTGGTTCGGTAAAAACTACATCGTGAATAATATCGACGACGCTATGCGTATCGCGCCGATGGGAAGCGAAACCGGAGCGTACGTAGGAATGGTGATCGGCTACTGGGAGCAAGCCTGCGCGTTGCTCAACTACGGACTACTTCACGAGGATCTCTTCTTTGAGACCAGCGGCGAGTTCTTCGGAGTGTGGGAGGCACTTAAACCCGTCGTTCCGACGTTTCGCGAGCGTTTTGTCAACAAGCAGATCCTTGCGCACCTCGAAGAGGCGGCGAAGCGCTATGAGGCGTGGTCGGAACACCGCAACCCGGGTCATATCACCGCGATGCGGCAATTCATGCAACAGATGCGCGGTCAGGCAGCCTCAGCGGCCAAAGCCTGATTCGAGCGGCAATTCAAATTGATGTACGGGCGGGACGCGCCGGGTAGCCGGGGCCGTCCCGCCTTTTTTGCAACTAGGGGCACTTGTCTGGTAAGCGTTAATCGTCCAAGTGGATTGTTTCTCTCCCATTCTCATGGCTTCACCAATTGAAATGTCCTATCGTCAATCGCTTTGCGAATCCAACGCATCAAAGTGATCGCCTTGAACCTGCGAACAGAGTTGTGCCTTTCGCATCCTCAATCGGAATCGGAAAGCTGTACACCTTGTCTTGAACCTTGACCACGTAGAAGAAATTTCCGTGTCCCTGGCGAATTGGTACGGTGTCAAGGTTCAACGCAATGTCACATTGTGTTACACCGAAGCGAAACAACAATTCGCCAACCACACGGCATTGTTGACGAGGTAGTCGAAGCGCTCGGCAGCCAAAATCTGCCAGCGCCGAGCGGACGTTCCGGATGAGGGCGCGCGAGAAGGAAATATTTCGCGCGATTTCGGAACGCAGCCGATTGCGCGAATAGCCGATCCGTCGCACTACCGCTGAGCTGGGGGCGTGCTGACGAACCAAGCGCAGAGTCCAAAAGCGTTGCACGACTCAACTCGAATGCCCCAAATGCGCGGAGATGGCGCGCGCGGCCCTCTTGATTGCTATGGCATATGCCTGAATGCGATCGCGGCCAATCCTCGTCACAGGTCCGGAAACGCTGATCGCGGCGGTGACACTTCCACTCTCGTCCAGAATCGGGGCGGCGACGCAGCGCGCGCCCATATCCGTTTCTTGATCGTCGATGGCATAGCCCTGTTGCAGGACGCGAGCGAGCTCTTTCCGGAATCTCGGAAGGTTCGGAATGGTTCGGGGGGTGGCACGCTCAAAAGTAAGCATAGGCAATAACTCCTCGCGCTGATCGTTGGGAAGAAACGCGAGCAGAGCTTTGCCCAGGGCAGTGCAGTTTAGAGGCCGATGCATTCCCGGTTGGGAAGCCATGCGAAAAGAATGATGGCTTTCGATAACCTCGAGGTAAAGCAACTCGTGTCCATCCAAAACGCCGAGGTTCACCGTTTCCTTAGTTTCGTTGGAGAGGGCTACGGCCACAGGCCGGCTAATCTTGCGCAGGGTCGCATGATAGGCAATTCCTGCGCCGAGCCTGGTTAGTTTGGGCGCGACGACGTAGGCACCAGTTTCGTCGCGCAGCAGATAGCCCTCGTTTTCCAAATGAGCCACGAATCGGTACGCCGTGCTCTTGTTTACGCTGGTCTGCTCGGCGATCTCGCGGAGTTGCAGGCCGGCGGGAGAAGCGTCGAGAGCCTCTAAAATCCGCAATACCTTCGCCACCACGCCGACTGGCGCCGATTTGGACTCGCGTGCCCTGATCATCGGTGAGAGCCACTCCTTCCACTCAAAGGGAACGTTCAGAATATGGTGGCGGCATTTTACATGAAGAAATGTTCAGTTTTTCAATATTTAAAATTCAGATTTTTAATATTGAATTTACACGGGCGGCCTGCTACAAAGCCACCCGTTCCTAGTTTCGCGGCGCAACGGTTCTCAGGGGGTGTATCGCCGGAAGCGGGAGTCCCATCGACGATCGACCGAATCGAGATTCAAGCAGGGGGTGGCTATGCGAGTGGTGAAGTTGGCTGGAATGATTCTCGGGTCCTTCTTCTTAGCCTCGGCCGCAGTTCATGCACAAACTGCAGTCGGCGAGGTGAACGGGACAGTAGCAGATAGTTCAGAGGCTATTGTGGCAGGGGCCACCGTCACGCTCACAAACCAAGCGACTGGAATTGTGGATCGAGCTACCACGAATTCCGACGGGCATTTTGTCTTCATCAACGTGAAGCCCGGTCAGTATGTCCTCGGGGCAGAGTCATCGGGATTCAAATCAACTCGAGTCTCTCCGTTCACGGTAGGTGTCAATCAGACCGTCACGCAGACAGTAAGACTCGAGCTCGGTTCAGTGACGGAAACCGTTACAGTCAATGCCGAAGCAGCGATCCTTGAAAGATCTTCCAGCGAACTCGGGACGGTGATCACTGAAAAAGCGATTACCGACATCCCTTTGAATGGCAGGAATTTCACGCAGTTGCTGACTCTCACTCCTGGTGTCACGCCGGTTTCTACGTCTCAGAATAAGAGCATTGGCGGAGTAGAGGGGAATGTTGGAATCCCCAATTCCGGCTTTGCTGACCCCTCCATCCACGGGCAGCAAAATCGCTCCAAGCTGTACTTTTACGACGGCATCATCAACACCAACATTCGCGGGCCAACGTACGTCGTCGTTCCAAACCTTGACTTGGTCCAGGAATTCAAGGTCGTCGGACAGGATTCCAAGGCGGAGTACGGCGGGGCCACTGGAGGCGTGGTGGATATGGTCTCTAAGTCCGGGACCAATGCCTTCCACGGCTCGCTCTTTGAGTACGTGCGCAATGATGCCTTTGATGCCCGCGACTCGTTGAACGATTTTGACCCGCTCACGCGCGCTCCCTCAGCGCCGCTCGCCTTCCGGCAAAATCAGTTCGGAGGATCCTTTGGTGGTCCGGTTTTCAAAAATAGAACCTTCTTTTATGGCGGCTACGACGGTTGGCGCTACAGCCAGCCCAGTCACGGACGTAATTATGTTCCAACGCCTGCTGAGCTGGACGGAGATTTCACCGACACGAGCACTAGCTTGTTCACCACTGTCCATCAGATCTACAACCCTTACTCCACAACAGCGACGCCTCACGCCATTGACGCCAGCGGCACGACAGGCATTCGGGATCCTTTCAAATGCGATGCTGCGGGGGCCCCGATCGCTCCTGCTTCGGACGGAACGCAACCCGGAACCGTCGGGACGGCCGGTGTAGTAGCGTGCAATATAATCCCTTCCGTCCTCATCAATCCGGCTATGCAAGCCTTCTTCAAAACCTATTCGGCTGCTCCGAATTATGCGAACCCGGCGGACCCTACGCACAATTTCATTCAGACGCGCCCGGATCGCAATAACTCCAACTCTTTTCAGCTACGGATTGACCATCATCTTAGCAACAGAGACAGTTTTTTTCTCCGCTATACACAGCAAAACGTCTATTCCTATACGCCAATTGGTGAACTAGGTTTCACGGACGGGACCGGGCGTGGCCGAAACTATGGCGGGGGTTGGGTACATACTTTCAGCCCTAGACTTTTCCTCGATGTCCGGGCTGGGTACGCGGGAAGGCCGAGCGTCGATTCCGGTCAGTCTAATAAGGATCCCCGCGGGCTTCAGCCTATGAAGGACGCTGGTCTCCTGAACATCGACCAATACCAAGGCATGTTGGTTGCAATGTCCAATTGGCACGCGGGAGATGATCGCGACGACCATGGTAACTTTGGAATTCGTGGGCCTGCCCCTCGCGAAAACCCTACTTGGAGCATCACTCCCAACTTAAGCTGGATCAAGGGCAACCACAATCTCAAAGTAGGCTTCCAGTACGTCCAGGCCAGCAGAGGCCAGAAAAACACATTCCAACAAATGACTTTTGCTGCGGGGCAAACCCAGGAATTCAATCCGAAGGCTGTCAATAATACGGGACTGGATCTTGCATCTGCCTTGCTTGGCTTCCCGAGCAATTATCAGGGTCAGCTGCCGGTTGTCCATGGCGGGCCGGTCGAATTCAACTATGCGTCTTGGGCTATCTACGGGCAGGATGAATGGAAGCTCGCTTCCAGATTGACCTTAACGCTGGGCCTGCGGCTGGATGCCCTCACGCAACCCCAGACGACCGATGGCCGGCTGTGGAACGCACTCGATCTATTCAACCAAAAATGGATCATCGGTGCCGCAACAATGCCTCCGCTCTGCAGCGCGGCACAAGTGGCGCCTTGTATTCCCGATGGCCCACCTATCTATGCTCCGGGAACAGGCTCTACTTGCAACACTACCAACTATCCTCCTGCGCCCAACCGCATTCCCTGTGACTTCCGCCAGGATCTTCATTTCAGTGATGTCGTCCTTGCTGGCGGCCCGGCCTTTGCCTTTCCTCCCGTGCGCGACAATTGGGGCCCACGCGTTGGTGTGGCCTGGCAATTCAATCGAAAAACGGTCTTGCGCGGCGGATACGGCCTCTACTGGGATTCCCTCCCTGCAAGAAGCCAGTATGCGCAGAACGGCTTGGAAGCCGCGGTATGGCCGGACTCAACGGCGATTCCCGCCTTTGACCTGAATGCACCTGCAGACTTCTCGGGAGGCACGAAGCAGCTTGTGACCCAGGCGCAAGCAAACACCCTGGTCTCTCTTCCGGGAGCGTCTCCCTGGACCGTCGGCAATTTTCCCCTTGATCCCCACTTCAAGGACGCCCGTTCACACCAATGGCATATCCAGGTCCAGAGGGAAATCACTCCGGAGACGCTTTTCTCCATCGCGTATGCGGGCAGCAACAACGGGAGGCTCGACTATAAAGGCAAACCAAATACGGCGCCCCAGGCATTTCCTACAGGAACGCCGGCTGACGCCATCGACGCTCTCAGGCCAATGCCCTGGGTAAGTGCAAACATAAACTATGAACAGAGCATCGGATACTCTCGCTACAACGCTCTTGAAACAAGTTTGCACCATCGGGTCTCGAACGGTTTGTTCTTTCTGTTGTCCTATACATGGAGCAAGTCCATTGACGTGAGCAGCGGCTACTTTGGTGTCGAGAACGGCCCGGGAGGAGGTGCAGTTGTTCAGAATTACTTCGACCTGAAATCGAACCAAGGTGTCTCCGCTTTCGATATCACCCACTTTCTTTCCCTGGCCTCTGTTTACGAGCTTCCTTTCGGCCATGAGAAGAAGTGGTTGCGGAGTGGGCCACTTTCCTGGATTCTCGGAGACTGGCAGGCCAATCCTCTCTTCCAGGCCCGGTCTGGACAGCCCTACACCTTGAACGTCAGCGGCGACATCGCGAATATTTCCGGAAGCGGCGGGATTTCCGCATCGGCCGCCAGTGGTTACGGTCGGCCCAACATCATTGCCGATCCCTTCCAAGCGGGTCCGGTTCCCGCAAACCCCGATCCCAAGTGTCAGTTGACGTCTTCCCAAGGCGGGCGTGCTGCGGACGCCGTCCATAATTCCCTAACTTGGTTCAACCCCTGTGCCTTCACGACTCCGATCAACTCGTTCGGCAATCTGGGGCGCACTACTTACCGTGGCTCGTCCGTGTTCAACATGGACTTTTCCATGATCAAGAACATTCCTCTCCCCAGAGAGGGCATGAGACTGCAGATGGCCTTTGAGGCTTTTAATGTTTTCAATATCCAAAACATGGAGGTGCCTTCTCAGCTTAATATCACCAACAGAAGCGCCGGCGTCATAACCAGCCTTGCGCAAGGCACTACGCCAAGAGAGCTTCAGTTTGGGCTGAGATTCGTTTTCTGATATCAATTTTGCACGCAAGAGTCCCTTCTTTTCTTAAACGCGCGGCGGTGCTCACGCCCATCGCCGCGCTGGGCTGATAGAAGGGTGGCTGTTCACAGGAGAAGGAAAAACGATGGCAACCAATCGGACGTCGCGACGAGATTGGATGATCGGAACCGGCTCTGCCCTGGCTGCGGCAACGCTCCCGGTGAATTCTGCGTTCGCTTTTGGACAACCGTTCACACCGGCGCAAGCCGTTACGGCCCCGTCGGCCGACCAGACGGATCGCGTACGCCGGATGAAGTGGTGGCACGAGGCGCGCTTCGGCATGTTCATTCATTGGGGGCTTTACAGCGTGCTTGGCCGGCACGAGTGGGTCATGGAGAACGAGGGAATCCCAGTTTCTGAATATGCGCCTCTGGCAAAGCAATTCAAGCCGAAGCCGTTCCCCGCGCGGGATTGGGCCAAGCTCGCAAAGGAAACCGGCATGCGCTATATGGTCATGACCACCAAGCACCATGAAGGCTTCTGCCACTTCGATACCAAAACCACGGATTATTGCTCGCCAAAGCAAGGACCGGGCCGCGATCTCGTCCGCGAATATGTGGATGCTGCTCGCAGCGAAGGCTTGCGCGTCGGTTTTTATTATTCGCTGATGGACTGGCACCATCCCGACGGCGCGCGCTGCGCAAAGGATGAGGCCGCGCGCAAACGCTTCGTCGATTATATTCATAGGCACGTCCGAGAGTTGATGACCAATTATGGAAAGATCGACGTGCTCTGGTACGACGTTGCATGGCCGCTCGACGCCGCGGGCTGGGAATCCGAACGCATGAACAAAATGGTGTTCGAGCTTCAGCCGGACATTATCGTCAGCAACCGCAACAAGCTTCCGGGCGATTTCTCGACGCCCGAGCAACAGATTAAGGCGGATACGGAAGGCCGCGCTTGGGAGTCCTGCATGACGCTGAACGACAGTTGGGGGTACCAGCGCGCGGATGATGATTGGAAGAGCCCCAGGAGGGTGATTCAAAATTTGATTGCTTGTTCGCGGGACACGGGAAATTATCTGCTCAATATCGGCCCACGTGCCGACGGCAGCGTCCCGGAAGATTCCGTCAGGGTGCTGACGGAAGTCGGGCAATGGCTGCGCCGCAACGGGGAAGCGATCTACGGATCCGATCCCTGTCAGCCCCGCCGCTCGAACTACGCGAGCTTCACGCGCAAGGGCAACACGCTTTTCATGCACGTGCACTTCTGGCCCGGCAATTACGTCGCGATAGCAGGGTTGCAAACGAGAGTGAAGTCCGCGCGGTTCCTCGCATCGGGCAAGAAGATAGATTTCCAGCAGGATCCCTACCGCGTTCGTCTCACCAGCTTGCCAGAAGAGGCGCCGGACCACCAGGTGACGACCCTTGCTCTGGAATGCGACGCCGAACCTACTCAAGACAATATTTTTGTCCGTGAAGAAAAGCCTCGCGACGGTGTCTGAAGGGCAGCAACAAAGAGCCGCAAGCCATTAAAGGGAGAGTGCCGCTACGTGTTAAGTATCAACATCCTTTTGCGCAGCGTACTGGCGGTTGTTACAGCACTCTGGTTTGCTCCAGAAGGCTTTTCGTCAACGATGTCGCAGGCGCAATCGCAGCCAGCCAAGACCCGCAGGTCGCAACGGGTCCACATGGAGGAAGTACAGGTCGCGAGCCCTGACGGGAAGCTCAAGTTCACGGTCCTGCCCAATGCGGAGCGCCTCACGTTTACTGTTGTATTTGGCAACACGACGGTGATTGAGCCTTCGCGCATCGTCATGAAACTTGATGGGTACGATCTTTCCTCCGGCGTGGTGTTCAACAAGGTGGAGCGCTACGAAGTGAACGAGACCTATCCTTGGTACGGCGCGCACAGTATGGCCATCAATCGATGCAACGGCGTGAAGATCTCTTTGACGCATGACTTGAGCTTCATCGACTACACCTTGGAAATTCGCGTCTTTGATGATGGCGTCGCGTTCCGCCACGTAATCCCGGTAGAAGAGAACGCATCGCGCGTCCCGGACGAATACTCGACGTTCGTAATGCCTAGTGGTTCGACCGTCTGGTATGGAGGGTTGGCAGGCGGTCATTACGAAACCGAATACGTCAAAAAAGATATTGCCAACGTGGAGCCCGGGGAATGGGCCGGGCCGCCGCTCACGTTTAAGTTGCCTGCGGCCAGCGGGTATGCGTCGATTACGGAGGCAAATTTGGTGAATTACAGCGGAATGGGATTGGAGGCGAATGGTCACGGCGGCTGGGTGATTGGTTTGGGCCATCGTCAACCCTTGAATTGGCCATTCGAGCTGCGTTACGGCAGAGAAGAGGCGAAACGTCTTGGCAAGCCCGCGTCCATCACGGGGACGATAACGACGCCGTGGCGTGTAGTGATGGTCGGCAAGGATTTGAACACGCTCGTGAACAGCACGATCTTGCCAAACCTTTGCCCACCTCCCGATCCAAAACTCTTTCCGGAAGGTATCCACACCGCATGGATCAGGCTCGGCCGCGCCGTGTGGCGCTACCTCGACGATGGTCCGCAAGGCGTCGAGGGCATGGAGGAATTTTCGCGCATGGCATCCGAACTGGGATTCGAGCACAACATCCTCGAAGGATTTTGGAGTAAATGGACAACCGAGCAGCAAAAAGAAGTTGTGGATTACTCACACAAGCTAGGCGTAAGCATCTGGTTTTGGAAACATAGCAAAGAGCTTCGTACTCGGGAAGCACGCGAAGAGTTCTTCAAGATGCTCCATAACTTGGGCGTCGCCGGCGCGAAGATTGATTTTTTCGATCATGAGTCCAAAGAAGTGATCGACCTTTACGAAGCGCTTCTTCAAAATGCGGCGGAATACCACGTGATGGTCGTGTTCCACGGAGCGAACAAACCGACTGGCCGCGCGCGCACCTGGCCGAACGAGATGGTCCGCGAGGCGGTTCGCGGCATGGAGTCTAGCGCCCTGAAAGACCGTGCGTGGCACGAAACCACTCTGCCGTTTACACGCTGTCTTGCCGGGCCCGCGGATTACACGGCGATGATGTTCAACGAGCGCCGCCGCAACACTACCGTGGCGCACCAGATTGCGAGCATCGCTATTTTTTCAGCCCCTTTGCTCACGATTGCCGCCAATCCCGAAACCATTCTGAAGAGTTCCGCAGTCGATGTCATCAAGAGCGTTCCTCCGATCTGGGATGAGACCATCGTTTTGCCGGACTCGGAGATCGGCGAACTCGCGGCTTACGCCCGACGAAAAGGGAACGTCTGGTTCCTGGCAATAATGGGTGGACCCCAGCCAAAGACGTTGCACGTGCCTCTTTCATTTCTCGGCGAGGGAGATTACAAAATGGTGCTAGTTCGCGACAATCCCACGGATGATGCGGCTGTAGAAATGGAAAACGCAATTCGGAGACGTACCGATTCGCTCGATATCAGTTTGCGAGGGGGCGGCGGTTTGCTCGCCCGTTTCACGCCAACGAAATGACGTCGGCGCCTTTCCGCGACGCTCGAATCGAGGGCGTCTCAAGTGTGTTCAGGATTGCACTCCTTCGGACACCCAAAGTAGTTGTTGGCGTATGGGATAGTTGCGAATGATTTCTTCCACAGTCGGGTCAGGATTCAGTTTGCTCCAGGCCGCGAGATATTCAGGTTTCGAAAGTGCGATTCCCGCAAATAGGAGGCTAGGCTGTCGCACCGGCCAATCCTCGAAGTATTCGACATCATGCGCATATGGCCACGACTTCTTATCAGCGATGAAGGGAAACATAAAGGCCATCGCTTTCGCGAAACCTCGGCCATCCGGAAGGGAATAGGTGAAAAGATTGTTCTCCGGCGTTGAGAGGATTTGGCAAACGGCGGACATGACATCCAGGTTGAAAAGGCAGTAACCATAAGGCTTCGTGCGACTGAGTTCTCGAGGGAAACTGCCATTCTCAGCAATTTGCTCTGGCACGATGACTTCCTTGAATCTTTTTTGGCAAAACGCGGTTAACTCCTTATTGCCTGTAAACGCCGCGAACTCCGACGCCTGCATCTGCCAGCACGTTCCGTGGTTATTCTTTGCGTCGCACTCCTCCTGGCCGTTCTTGGAAGTCATCATCCAATCCAGATAGTCGGCGAACCACTTGCGCAGGCCGCGCATTTCCGGAGTAGAGAGAGCGCGAGCTTTTTCCAGTACCGGGATGGAGCGGACGACTTCCACAAGGTGGATGGTGTCAATAATTCCGGTCCCACGTCCTGTGATTACACCATGAATCGCCTGGGCGTACTGAAGGCTTGCATGCATGAGTCTCGCAGGATCGAGAAACCACGCTCGTAAGTGGTTCACGGCATGCCGCGCGTATCGCCTATCGTGCGTGAGAACCCATGCCGCGGTCAACGCAGGGACCTGAATACTTAACCGAATCAGCGCGTGTCTGTGAGCCAGGAAATTGTCCGGGTTGGACATGCCATCACGACGGATATACGGTCCAGAAGGATTTTTTGGATCGGGCCACCAATAATCGCCCTCGGAATAATAATCGTGCAGCTCGCCTGCACTCCGCGGACTTGAGAACGCCGTGATCGTTACCGGTGGTTGCTGGAGGTAACGGTCCGCCGCATTAAGGACTCGCTGCCGATCAATCTTTGCAAGATCCGGAATATCGCGCTCAGGCCCATCGCCGAATGCGAGGCGTGGCACCTTGAGCGTAGCGGCTGCGAAACCCGCAGAAACACAAAATGCTCTGCGCGTTAGTAGACTCATCGCTGTCATGTAGTACGCGAACTGGTCACAGTGAGCAATAGACCTTGCACTTATAGCTTCAGCATGTGAAACACTGATTGCTAGTCCTGAAAACCATGGCGTCATCTTAATGCAAGTAATGTGTTTATGCCTCGGAGCGTCAGCGCACGATTCTCAAATACTGACGCCAAAACTCCTCGCGGGTCGAGTGCTACTCTGACGGTCTGCTCCCGAGACGAATAAAGAATTTCCATGTTAGATTCGCCCTGGGCGGAGAGAGGGACCGCGCTGCCTTCGGCAGCGAGAATGGCATCTCACTTTCGGCGAGAGAAAGACTCTGTGTCTGTTCCTAAAAGGCTAAAGTTGCTGAGACGCCCTAGAAGTCCGGATCTGGGAAGTATCGACCACGTGCGAGCGTGGGCCACTTTCTTTGGCTGTTGGCGGTCTTCGTCTTGGTTGAAGAATCGGTGGACGAGTGGGATTCGAACCCCTAAGTCCCATTGATCCCACGCAACTTACTGATTCTAGCACACGCCAAAAAACGCAAAAATGGCAGGTTCCCGGGATTGAGGTACACCGGACGTACACGGCGTTGATTCATGGCGATGACGCACCAGCGCCATTGCCATGGTGTCGCAGAAAGAATCGCCGAACACGGCGGCAACGCAAGCTCCACTCGCGGCTTCTAACCAAGTTAGGGGTTACGAGCGCGCGTCTTCATTCTTCCCTCTCGTAAGCTGGCCGTCGGCCGGACGAGATAGTTCCCAACGGTAGTAGGCATCGTTGACGTTGACCCACTGCCCTCCTAAGCCCACCATGAGGTTCAATTGTTCAATTTCCGTTTCTGGTGACACCGGGCATCCGGGCATAGAATACAGTTTCGAAACCATGGGGCAGTGATGCCGACGTTCAGATACTCATCGAAGCCGAACCGCTTCGCGGTAGTGGCTGGAGCAATGTGCTGCGCGGTTTGGCTTGCATCCGCTGTTGAGGGCCAACAACGGGTCCGTGAACCTTTGCCACTGGACATCGCTGTCGCAACCAACGCGCCTGACACTCGTTCTGCTTTCGATCTTTCGCCGGATGGGGAGTGGCTCGCGCATACCTGGGCGATCGATGAGGCTGTGCCTGCGGGCAGGTTCTATACCGCGACTGGAGTTTCCTTCGCTGAGGGCAACAATCGCAAGCAGGCTGGCATTACAAGCATCAAAACCGGACAGGTCATTAAGCTTGGAAATTCTACTAACTTCAACTGGGCGCCAGTGTGGTCCCCGGACGGGAGCCGCCTGGCTTATTACTCCGATGAAGGCGGTGAAGCCGGAATCTGGATATGGGAAAAGGCTACAGGTAAATCGGAACGCTTCCCAGGTGTGATCGTCCGGTCATTTTTTGGTTTCGAAATTGTGCGGTGGTCTTCCGATAGCCATCGCATCTTATGCAAAATTCTGCCCGAAGGAATGAGCGTCGCCCAAGCCAACGCGCTCCTGCCAGCTACCGAAGGCAGGGAGCGTTTCCCAAAACCGGCCCTCAACGCACCGTCAGTTATCGTCTTCAAGGCTCTAAGCAAGAAGACCGATGCCGCGAAAGAGCAGGCGACCAAACCTGACGCGGCCGACTTTACGGATGGGGAATGGGGAGACCTGGCGATTCTAGACTTGCGCAACCACAGCGTTTCGCGTATCGCAAAGCACGTCAAAGCTGCCTGGTTTTCGTTTTCTCCCGATGAAAAGTACGTGGCGTATACTTCAACGCTGGGCCGCGAACCGAACACCCAGCAGTTCATCGACGAACTAGAGCTTTATGCATTTGACAGTGGTCGCAGTCGCAAGCTTGCGGACAGGATCCAGCTCGGCTATGGAATCGAGCTGAACTGGTCACCTGACAGTCGTCAGATTGCCTACATTTCAAGTGGGCAGCGAGCTAAGGGCGAGATTGTGGTTGTTTCCGTCGCGGATGGCGCTGCGAAGAACCTGTCGGCCGCTGGCCTTCCTAGTTTCAACGACGGCGAAGGTGAGCGGCCTCCAGTGTGGGACGCCACGGGAAAGAACATCTATGCTCTCGGAAATGACGGCAAGCTCTGGCGAATCGAAGTTTCCACTGGACGGGGGACTGCAGTTGGCGACATTCCCGGACATCGGATCACCGGAATCGTAACGCGTGCCCGTCAACCAATTCTGTGGACCACGAACGAGGGGCATACAGCTTGGGTTATCGCTCGTGAACGCCAAGGGACAAAGGCCGGAATCTTCCGCATCGATCTCGCCAGCGGGCACAGCTTTGCTGAATTAGAGAACGAGCGAACGTATTACACGACCTTCAATCTGGATGCCAGCGACGCCACTGGAGAAATCACATACATTGCGAAGGACCAGCAGCATCTGGCAGACGCCTGGGTGTTCAATACCGCAAGCAACGAGACGCAACAGGTCACGCATCTTAATGAGGGAATTGAGCACTATGAGTTAGGCTCTGCCAGAATCATCGATTGGAAAGGTGCAGATGGGCAACGGTTACGTGGAGCGCTTCTCTTGCCTCCGGGCTATGAGAAAGGCCGTCGCCTCCCTCTGGCCGTGTGGGTATATGGCGGGGCTAACGGTTCGAATTATGTGAACAGCTTCGGGTTTTGGAGCGATTCGACATGGAATTTCCATATTCTCGCAACGCGCGGCTATGCCGTGCTCTACCCGGATGCACCCCTGCGCACCGGCATGGTGATGAAAGATCTGGTGAATACGGTGGTCCCGGGCATTGACGCTGCAATCGAACAAGGCTATGCCGACCCCAATCGCTTGGCGGTGATGGGGCAGAGTTACGGCTCCTATTGCACGCTGGCGCTCATTTGTCAAACGAAGCGCTTTAAGGCCGCAGTCATTACCGCTGCGATACTACATCCGGATTTGGTGGCGGACTACTTGAATCAGCGGCCTGAAGCCGCCGATGCAACTGGCGGATATTACGAGCATGGACAAGGAAACTTGGGGGGCACGCCCTGGGAATACCGCGAGCGATATTTAGCCAACTCTCCAATTTATCAGTTCGATCAAATCGAGACGCCGCTGTTGATCGGCCAGGGAAACAAGGACGGAAACCTGATAGCATCCGACGCGATATTCGCCGCGCTGAAGCGGTTGGGCAAGGACGCGGAATACCGCATCTACAAAGATGAAGGCCATGTCCTTGAGAGTAAGCCGAACGTCAACGATTTCTGGCAGCGACGGCTGGAATTCCTAGCAGAGCATCTAAATCTGGCTCTGGATAGCAATGGAGCTATCATTTTCGATGGCGACCACGCGAGGCCAGCAAACCCCTGAGATTTAATTAAGGTCGTGAGCTAACGCCGACTCTTTCGAATCGCCTCGTGTTGAGCTAACGGCATTTGTAAGACCCGCAGGGCGGACACCGAACTCGTGGCCAATCGCGCCGGCGGCGAAATTCTCTATCGCGTGAGCGATTCGATTTACTCGGCGAAAAATAGCTGGCGACCAACTCACCGCTCCCACGCTCATTGCGAAGGACACGGATGTGTCGCAAGTCCACTGAGAGTTTTCGGAGCCGGTGAGGGGGAATCGGAATTCAGACCCCCACTGATTCCACGTAACTTGCTCATTCTACAAGACGGCAGAAACTATAAAAACATCGAATTCACCCAAGTGAGGTACACGCCGGGTACACGGAATCAGCGCAGGCAAGTGGCTTCGCCTAAGGTTCGAAGGCGACGAGAAACTCCAAAGCCGTTAAGCGCGGGCTATTCAGTTCGTAGCGCGGAGACGGGTTCCAGCACAGCGGCTCGTCGCGCGGGCACGTAACCGGCCGCGAGCCCGGCCAGCAGCAGCACGATAAGGCACGCTGCGGCGGTTATGGGGTCCTGCGGCTCCACTCCAAACAGCGTGCTCTTCAGCACGCGGGTACAAATAAAGGCGAGCGGCAGGCCCAATATCGCTCCCGCCGCGACGAGCGTCAGTGTCTCGCGCACAATCATCTGCAGAACGTTCCGCGGCGTTGCGCCCAATGCCAGACGCACTCCACTCTCTCTGGTCCGGCGTCCTACCGCATAGGCAATCACTCCGTAGATTCCCATCGCGGTCAGGAGCAGCGCCAACGAGCCAAAAAAACCGGCCAGGATCGCCATCATGCGGTCGGGCCGCTGCGCCAGCGACAACCGTTCGCTTAGTGTCATCACGTCGCGCACCGGAACGTGCGGATTCAGCGCGCGAATCTCGGCCCGCAAGCGATCCAGAATCAGCTTCGGATTTCCCCTCGTGCGGACATGCAAGACCACGTTCGTTGCATCTCCGTGCTCATCCTGCAGCAACGGCGCGTACAGCATTGGCCCCGGAGCCTTCTTCAAAAACATGTTTCGCGAGTCGGCCACCACTCCGATGACCTCATACTTCAAAATCGACTTTTCCCCTTTGTCGCCAAAGTGCCGCCCAACGGGATTTTGGCCCGGGAAATAGCGCTTCGCGAACGCCTCGTTGATGACGACCACTTTAGGTGCGCCTAAAACGTCGCGGTCGGTAAATTCGCGGCCCTCAAGCACGGGAATTCCCGCGGTAGAAAAGAAACTGGGACTGACCACATTGAACGCGGCCATCTGTTCTTGCTCGGGCGGCTGCCCTTCCACCCAGACCGATTTCACCCAATCGCCTGAGGAGAATGCGAAGTTCGCGCCTAACGCGGCGGACCTCACGCCGGGCACTCCTTGTACGCGCACTATAATTTCTTGATACACCGATGGGGGATACGTCTGCTGATATTCGCGCCA
>Ga0137385_10002554_pt1 | contig 15525 bp, 14 predicted proteins | sample SagtaG_FD_104921 | JGI IMG/M metagenome (GOLD analysis project Ga0137385, IMG submission 104921) | Vadose zone soil microbial communities from Sagehorn Ranch, Mendocino, California, USA - Sage2_R_80_16 metaG | ecosystem: Environmental > Terrestrial > Soil > Vadose zone | place: USA: California...
ACTGTTAATCCGTAGGTCCCTGGTTCGAGCCCAGGTCGAGGAGCCAAAATTTCGAAGGCCCGCATCCGTGCGGGCCTTTTTGTTTTTGGTCCGGCGCTTCAGCGCAGCATTCGGGCAAGCGCTTCGTTCGGGACAATGATCGCGCGCCTTCTTCTTCCGAATGCGCATCAGCCGGATGGCCTGCGTCGATCACACTTGCCCCCGCGAAGGGCACGCCGTTATACGATGGCGGTTTCCCGGCGCGCGTGTCACGCCCGATCCAGGCATCCAGTCCATGCGCCAATCCGGGCGCTTATTCACGGCTATCCCATGAAACCGATCTCGTTGCGCATCGCGCTTGCAGTCGCCGCCGTATTCCTCATGCCGGCGGCGCACAGCGAGGAAGTCGCCAGCGTCAATACCAACTTCCGCCTCACGGGTTCGGACCGCGTGGTCGTCGAGGCTTACGATGATCCCGCCGTCCAAGGCGTGACCTGCTACGTATCGCGGGCGCGCACCGGCGGTGTCAAAGGCACGCTCGGCATTGCCGAAGATCCGACAGAGGCATCCATCGCCTGCCGGCAAGTGGGCGCGATCCACTTCACCGGCCCGCTCAAGCAGCAGGCCGACGTGTTCTCCGTGAGCATGTCGTTGATCTTCAAGTCGCTGCACGTGGTGCGGGTGGTCGACGCGAAGCGCAACGCGCTGGTGTATCTGACCTACAGCGACCGGGTCGTCAGCGGCAGCGCGAAGAACAGCGTGAGCGCCGTGCCGATGCCGGCCGGCACCACGATCCCGGTCAGGTAAGCGCCGCGCGTACGGCAAAACGCGCGGGCACACGCGGCATCGGCCTATGCACCAGGAGATCACCGCGCGCTACACTGAGCAGTCCTGCCGGACCTTCACCATGACCGCCTCTCATCGCTTTCAGGACTCCGCCCGCTACTGGCGCACACCGCTTCTGCCCGGCGCGGACCTGCTCACGGCCGAATATCACGACCACGAGTTCACGCCGCACTGGCACGATGCATACACGATTCCCGTGATCGTGGCGGGCGCCGAAGGCTATCGGTATCGCGGGTCGGATTATGTTGCCGAAGCCGGCAGCGTGCCGATCATCAATCCGGGCGAATTGCATACCGGCTCCAAGGCGGTCGAGGCGGGCTGGCGGTATCGCGTGATGTATGCGCCGGTGGATTTCATTCACGCGCTCGCCAATGAACTCGCGGGCAAGCCGCAGGCCTTGCCGTGGTTCGCACCCGGCGTGATCCGCGACCCCGACCTGGCGCGGCGGCTGGCGCGAGCGCATCGTCTGCTGGAGGCGGGCGACGACCCGCTCGCCGCCGAGGCCGCCATGCTCGACGCTTTGTCCACGCTGCTGGTCCGCTATGCGCAAACGCAGCCGGAGCCTTCGCGCCTCGCTGCCGACGACGCCCGCATGTCGATCATGAAAGAGCACCTGACCGGCGACCTCGTCGCGCCCGTCACGCTGGCCGACGTCGCGCGTGCGGCGGGCCTCTCGGCGTTTCACGCGGCGCGCCTTTTCACGCGGACGACCGGCCTGCCGCCCCACGCGTGGCGCAATCAGGTGCGCCTGCAACGCGCGCTCGCGCCGCTGCGCGCCGGCGTTTCGGTGACGGAGGTCGCCGCAGCCAGTGGCTTCACCGACCAGAGCCATTTCACGCGGCATTTCCGGCGCATGTTCGGGGTGCCGCCCGGGCGCTGGCAGGGGGACTGAAGCGGCGCTAGCGGGCGCCGTCGGCGGTTGGCCTTTTGGGTCAAACGCACCCGCTCCTCTGCCCTCTGCCCTCTGCCCCCTGGCCCCTGGCCCCTGGCCCCTGGCCCGCAAGAACGTACAAGCCCCGTCCAACACCGCCCGCTATGCTTCCCGAACCAAGGAGGCAAAGATTGACCCATCCCATCCCAAGCCGGCCCACCCACCCAGGCCACTTAAAAGAATTCACCGCCGGCGCACGCGACATCATCCCGATGATGGTGGGCGCAGCGCCCTTCGGCGTCATTTTCGGCACACTCGTCGCATCCGGGCCGCTGCATCTATGGCATGGCCAGTTGATGTCGCTCGTCGTGTTCGCCGGCTCCGCGCAGTTCATCGCGCTCGGCTTGATCGCCGGCCACGCGAGCTTCGCGGTGATCTGGGCGACGACGCTCGTCGTCAATTTGCGTCACGTGCTGTACAGCGCGACGCTCGCGCCGCACGTCGCGCACCTGCCGGCTCGCTGGCGCTGGGCGCTCGGCGCGCTCCTCACCGACGAAGTCTTCGCGGTCGCGTGGGAGCACTACCGGCATCGGGAGCCCGGCACGGTCGGCCCGCACTACTTCTTCGGCGCGGGTCTGGCGATGTACCTGAACTGGCAGCTCTGGACCGTCGCCGGCCTGCTGTTCGGCGCCGCTTTCCCCGGTCTGCAGTCGCTCGGGCTCGATTTCGCGATGGTCGCCACCTTCATCGCGATCGTCGTGCCGCAACTCGTCGCGCTGCGCTACATCGCGGCCGCCGTTACCGCGGGCACGCTGGCGTTTTTCTGGCAGGCATGGCCGTACAAACTCGGGCTGCTCGGCGCCGTGTTCGCGGGTGTGGCGGTCGGCGTCCTGCTGTCGGTCTCGTGGCCGAATTCTCGACGTAGTCAGAAAACGGCGCGGAAAACCACGGCGCAAGCCGCGCCAAAGACCGCGCAAGAACACGCGCAAAACGGCGCCCGGACAACCGCGGGAGCGCCGCAATGAGCTACGTCGTCCTGATTCTCGGCATGGCGGTCATTACGTGGGTGATCCGCGCCGCCGTTTTCGTCCTCGGCGACCGGCTGGTGGTCCCGCCTCTCGTGCGCACCGCGCTCGGCTTCGTGCCGGTTACCGTGCTGACCGCGATCATCGTGCCGATGGCGGTTTCGCCGCACGGCACCAGCGCCGAATTGACCTGGCGCAATCCGCAACTGGTCGGCGCATTGGCCGCCGTCGCTGTCAGCGCGCTGACGCGCCGCCCGCTTCTGACCATCGCTGTCGGCCTGACGGTCTTTTTTGTCTGGCAATGTGTCGTGCTTAAATAAGAGGCGAACGACGAGACGCACACGGCGCCCACGCACCGTATCGGCGCTGTCCGGCTTGCGCCACGCGCGCATGCCGGGCTGCGCATCACTCTAAAGCCTGCACTCATCGCCAGCGCACCCTTAAGTTTCCCTCAAATCCGCCGATATGCAGTCGAGGTCCGCTCATCGGGATAGAGGTCCCGCTGGTTACGCGGCAACAGGCAGGAATCAACCGCGCCGGCATCTGGCGTCGCGTCTCACAGGGTCCGCACGCGGCCGAATGACACGACGAGGCCGCGCGGCAGGACCAAACGGGATAACACATGGGTCAAATCACCCTCACGCTCAAAGACGAAACCATTGCGACGCTGCGCAAGGATTTCGACGCTTTTCTGCGGGTCTCGCTGAAGCTCGATCCGCAGTTCGCGACGCCGTCGTTTGAAGATTTTTTGCGCGCCAAGCTGCTCGACAATATGGTGCCGTTGACCGAACACGCGGTTCAGCGAATGTTGCAGGGCGGCCAGTACGCCTGGGCGAAGCGCACGCTGGACAAGGAATTCCCCGACGTCGTCGCGATTCTGATGCGGCAGGCGAGCGAGTTCGGTTTCGGCTTCGCGGCGCGCTCGGAATGGACGCCGGAAGAGCTCGCCAAACAATGCCACGACTGGGCGGCGGCGATCGTCAAGGAAGCGGAAGGCGACGCAGTGCTGGTCGATCCGCTCGCGGCGCAGATCAAGAGCGCGGTGCAGGACATTCAGGCGCTCGAGGAAATCATGCAGACGCCGGCCTGGCGGCTGGTGGAGTCGCTGCGCCAGCGTGTCTATGAAGCCAAGGTGGCGTGCGAAACGGGCGTGGGCAGCACGGCGCGCGAAAAGCTCGGCGAACTGCGCGGGCTGCTGCGTCTGGGCATTTCGCACGGCTCGTTCCAGAAGCAGGAAGCGCAGCAGATCATGGAATACCTGCGCCTGCTGAAGCCGGAGATTTTCGTCGAAGAGCCGTATGACGTGTTCTCGCGCATGGCCGCATGGTTGCGCAATTTCTTCGTGCCGCCGCGTCCGGCGCCGCAACAGCAGCAACGGCAGTCGCGGTAGCTTAGGGGCTCAGCTCAGTCCCACATCTTCCTGAGCTTCGCCCCAATCTCGATCTTCGCCTGCGCCGCCGCGGCCAGCCCCGCCGCCGTCGGCGCGCTCGGCACCGGCACGCGCGGCCACGCATATGCGTCGAACAACGGCATCAGATGCGCGGGAATGAAGCGCGTGCGCGACGCCCACACGTGACGGTCGCCCATATGGGTCTGGTTGTGCACGTAAAAGCGCTGCGGCACGACGATATGCAGATCCTCCTTCGCGCGTGTCATCGCCACGTATAACAGACGCCGCTCCTCGTCGATGTCCTCTTCGCTGCCGGTGCCGAGATCGGACGGAATACAGCCGTCGACGCCGTTCAACACGAACACGTTGCGCCACTCCTGGCCCTTCGCCGAATGGATCGTGGAGAGGATCAGGTAGTCCTCGTCGATCAGCGGCACGCCGGACTCGTCGCTGGTGGCGTCGGGCGGATCGAGCGTCAGCTCGGTCAGAAAGCGTTCGCGCGACGGGTAGGTGCCCGCGATGCTTTCCATCTGCAACACGTCCGCATGACGGATCGCCGCGTCTTCGTGATTGCGCTCGAGATGCGGCTCGTACCAGCGCCGCACCATTTCGAACTCGGCGGGCCACGGCGTTTGCCGCCCGTAGACGCTCGACATGAGCTTGACGAACGGATGCCAGTCTTCCTGCGCGCGAGCGGGCGGCGCGAAGGCGGCCAGCGCGCCCCCGGCGCTGTCGGCCGTACTATCGGCGCCGGCACGCGCCACGACTTCGTCGAGCACCTTCGCCGCGGTGGCCGGCCCCACGCCCGGCAGCAACTGCACGACACGAAAACCGGCGACGCGGTCGCGCGGATTCTCCGCCCAGCGCAGCACGGCGAGCACGTCCTTCACATGTACCGAATCGAGAAACTTCAGCCCGCCGAACTTCACGAACGGGATGTTGCGGCGGGTCAGTTCGATCTCGAGCGCGGCGCTGTGATGCGCGGCGCGAAACAGCACCGCCTGTGATTTGAGCTTCATGCCCTGCTCGCGCGCTTCGAGCACCTGCTCGACGATGTAGCGGGCCTGACCGGCTTCGTCGGCGACCGTGACCAGCCGCGGGCGCTGCGCCGATGCCTTGTCGGTCCACAGATTCTTCGTGTAACGCTCGCTGGCGAGTTCGATCACCGCATTCGACGCCGCGAGAATCGGCCCGGTCGAGCGGTAATTGCGCGCAAGCGTGACCTGTTTGGCGGGCGGGTCGAAGTGCGCCGGGAAGTCGAGAATGTTGCGCACGGTCGCGCCGCGAAACGAATAGATGGACTGCGCGTCGTCGCCGACCACGGTCAGGCCGCGGCCGTCCGGCTTCAGCGCGAGCAGGATAGACGCCTGCAGGCGGTTGGTGTCCTGATACTCGTCGACCAGCACGTGATCGAAGCGCGCCGACAGGTCGGCCGCGATCGCCGGCTCGGCGGCCATATGCGACCAGTAGAGCAGCAGATCGTCGTAGTCGAGCACGCTTTGCTTCTGTTTGGCTTCGACGTAAGCCGCGAACAGCATGCGCAGATCGGCTTCCCATTCGCGGCACCAGGGAAACGCCTTGTCGAGCACGTGGCTGAGCGACGCGCCGGTGTTCACGACGCGCGAGTAAATGGCGAAACAGGTGCTCTTGGCGGGAAAGCGCCGCTCTTTCGCCGACAAGCCGAGTTCGTGGCGCACGAGGTTCATCAGGTCGGCGGAATCCTCGCGGTCGTTGATCGTGAAGGCGGGCGCGAGGCCGATCAGATCCGCGTATTCGCGCAGCAGTCGCGCGCCGACGCTATGGAAGGTGCCCGACCACGTCAGCCCTTGCGCCAATGCGGCCCGCGTGCCGAGCGCCGCGCCGGCGATGCGCGTGACGCGGCGGGTCATTTCGAGCGCGGCGCGGCGCGAAAAAGTCAGCAGCAGGATGCGGCGGGGATCGGCGCCCTTCACCATGAGATTGGCGACCCGGTGCGCCAGCGTGTTGGTCTTGCCGGAACCGGCGCCCGCGATGACCAGCAGCGCGCCCGGCGGCGCGGTGGGAGTATCGGCGCCGTATTCGACGGCTTCGCGTTGCGCGTCGTTGAGCTTTGCCAGCCAGGCGGCGGTATCGAACGGCGGCGGAGATTCGGCGACGGAGAGCAAGGTGGATTTTGGCGTTGGAAGGATTCGGGATGGCGACGCATACTGTATATCCATACAACCATCGGCGACAAGCGCCCCTTTTTTAGAGCGTGGCCCTTGCGCTGCTCGCATTGCCCTGCGCCGCTTGCTCAAACACGCGCCGTTCACGGCACAGCAGCGCAAAACCAACGCCCCAAAAAAATGGCCCAGCACGCATCCGCGCACCAAGCCATTTTTTCCAGCACCGCAGAACGTTCTTCAACGCCCTGCCCGCGACCGAACCCTACTGCTTCTTCGCATCCTTGAGCTTGGCCTCGGCATTTTCCTTGTCCGCGTCGGCCTGAACCTCGGTCTTCTTCTTGTCCGCCTTGGCTTGCGCGACCGACGACTTTTTATCGGCCTTCGCCTGTTCCTTGGCCGCCTTCCTGTCGGCGTGGGTCACGGGCGCGGCGGCCGGATCGCTCGCCTGCGCGAATGCAACCGACGATAAGCAACCCGCGATCAACGCGGCGCAAATCTGGTTCTTCGTGGATTGATTGATGCTCATGCGATACCTCCGTTTCAACGCGATGCGAGACGAGCTATCGAGCTTGAATCGGCTAAATCGCTAAATCGTCACGCGGCAAGGCAGGTTGAAGCAGCCGGTCGATGCCGACCGGGCCGGGCCGGGCAACGACCCGCCTTTTACCAGCGGCGTGCCGGCCCGACCAGCCGCCACGCCAGACGCCTCACAACTCGGGCTTAGTGCTTCACGTCCGCGCCGTCGGTCTGCTCGACCGACTGGCCCTGCATGTTCATCTTCATCTCGTTGCTGGCGGCCTGCTTGTCCGCCTTCTGGTTGATCCTGGCGTCGCGCACCTGTTCCTTGTATTGCGACTTGGCGGCCTTCTGCTCTTCCTTCAACTCCGCCTTGGACGCCTTCTTCGACGCCCGGTATTCGGCATTGGCCTTGGCATTGGCGTCGCGCTTCTGGACCAGCGGGTCGGTCGAACCCGACGCGGTCAGACCCGTCGGCGCGGGCGTCACCGGCTGCACGCCCTGCGCGGCGGGTGCCGCCGGCGCGAGATCGGCGCCTTGGGTCTGAACCTGTGCCTGGCCGCTCACAGCGGCGGACGGCTGTGCGGTCTGCGCGACAGCGGCGGTGGCGGCAAAAGCCGTGAGGGCGGTACCGATCAGGAGGGTACGAATCTGGGTCATGGCTAATCCTCTCTAAGATTGTTGTGACGCGGGCGTCGTATCGAGCGCGGCAGCCGCAATGTGGAGCGTCTGCCACGCTTCACCCGGTCTACTCTCTACCGGAAAAATCCAGCAGGCTTTGCTACTGAGCCTCACTTTACGAGTGAAGTCCGCAATACACGACCGGTGTTACGCAAGGTTTCACTTTCCGACCAATGCCTAACAACTGCTTGCATTTGCTTGCGTGAGGTCTCCGGTACACGCTGCGTTTCATCCAGGGCAAGCTTGTGGCTTATGATGCGAACCCTTTGCCTGAAGGTGCAAACGCCATGCCCAACCTCGATTTCACGCTGACCGGCGACTACGTCGAACTGCACAATCTCCTGAAGATAACGGGGCTCGCGGACAGCGGCGGCTCCGCAAAAATGATGGTGGCGGACGGCGCGGTGACCGTCGACGGCCGGGTCGAAACGCGTAAGACCTGCAAAATCCGCGCGGGCCAGGTGGTGCTGCTCGGCGATACGCGGATTGCGGTCCATGAGGCGTGACGCGCGATAAGACCCGCAGTCCGGAAACTCGGAGGAACGCGCGCACCAAAATCGTGCCTTATCCATCGACATCGTCGCGGCGAGGCAATAAGCTGTCAGTTTCCATAGACAAACAATTCGGCTGACAGCCGCCCTACGCTCTCGCCGAGGCGCAGCAAGCCTCGCCAGAACTCAGCCGAGCCGCCGCATTTCGCCAGCCAGCGCCAGCGCGCACCGTGCGACTTGCGCCCGCCGCCACGCTGTCGCCACTTCCGCTGTTAAGCGCTCCATGACTCAATCCGGCTTCACCCGGGTGGCCGCCCGGCCGCCGACCCTCACCCGCCACGCCGCCGACACCGCCCGGCTTGCCGCGCCGCTCGCCATCGCGCAACTTTCGCAAATGGCGATGGGCGTGACCGACACGATCCTGCTCGGCTCGCTCGGCCCCGACGCGCTCGCCGCCGGCGGCCTCGGCGCCAATCTGTTCTTCGTCGTGGTCACGCTGTTGCAGGGCGTGCTGACTTCGGTGAGCGTGAGCGTGTCGCACGCGCGCGGCGCGCAGGACGAAGGGCGCGTGCCGCATATTTACTGGACCGGCTTCGTGCTGTCCGTGCTGCTCTCGGTGCCGGCGTTCTTCCTGCTGTCGTTCGCCACGCCGATTCTGCTGGCCTTCGGCGAACCGCCGCTGCTCGCGCATAACGTCGGCGAATACGCGGCGGTGCTGCGCTGGGGCGCGCTCGGCAGCCTGATCGGCGTCGGCTTGATGCGCTCGTTCCTGCCGGCGATCGGCGCGGCGAAGCGGCTTCTGTGGGTGTCGATCGTGAGCGTGGGGGTAAACGGCTTTCTGAACTACGGCCTGATCCACGGCGCGTACGGCCTGCCGCGCCTCGGTTTTCTCGGCTCGGCGGCCGCCACCTCGATCACCGTCTGGCTCAGCGCGCTGGTGTTGATGGCGCTGCTGCATTTGCGGCCGCGCTATCAACATTTCGTGGTTGCGACGCGGCCCAACGTGCCGTTGATGGGCGAACTGTTCGGCATCGGCTGGCCGGTCGCGATCACCTACGGCGTCGAGTCGACGCTGTTTCTCGCGACCGGCCTGATGGTCGGTCTGCTCGGCGAATCGCAACTGGCCGCGCATCAGATCGCGCTGAACGTGGCCTCGGTGGCCTTCATGGTGCCGCTCGCGATCGGCCAGGCTGCCAACGTGCGGGTCGGCTTCTGGTCGGGCGCCGGGCAGCCGCTCGCCGCGAGGCACGCGGGTTTCGTCGCGCTGGCGCTGGGCGTCGGCTTCATGACGTTGTCGGGCATCGTGCTGATCGCCGCGCCGCACTGGATTGTCGGCCTGTATCTGCATCTCGACGACCCGGCCAACGCGGCCACGGTCGCGCTGGCGAGTTCGCTGCTCGGCGTGGCCGCGATTTTTCAGATCGTCGACGGCATGCAGACGGTCGGCTCAGGCTGCCTGCGCGGCTTGAAGGACACGCGCGTGCCGATGATCGCCGCGGCGTTCGGCTACTGGGTGATCGGCTTTCCGACCGGCTACACGCTGGCGTTTCACTTCGGCCTCGGCGCGCGCGGTTTGTGGTGGGGACTCGCGGCCGGCCTCGCGAGCGTCGCGCTGCTGATGACGCTGCGCTTTCACAAGCTGAGCTTGCAGCGCGTGCCGGCCCCGCCCGACGTGCCCGGCGACGTGCCGCCCGCCAGGTCGGCGTGAGCTAAGCAAATCACGGATCGTTGGTTGGCCGCACGTTGTCCGCGCGTTACGATCGAGCGTCTCCTTGACACTCCTCTGACAGGGTTCAACCCGCGCGCCGCGCGGGTTTCTTTTTGCGCGACGGCTTTGGCGTGCGGCATAAGGGCTCATTCGAGCGAAAGCCGCCTGGTTGCGCGTGCAACCATCGATCCCCGGCGATCACGCGGCAAAAGGTAAAATACGCGTTTCGGCGCACTCGCGCGCACCCGCGCCAATGTGCCGAAACCCCGCTTGCGCGCCTCACAAAGGCCAGCGCCGCCCGAAGGCCCATCACCCGCCCCAAGGGCTTGCCGCTCTCTCGCGGCAAACTTGTAAACGCACGCCGCGACTGACGGCGTGCCGCTCGACCGCCCCCGATTCTCGCTAGCTAAAACCGCTCGCTAAAACATAACCAAGGACCACCCGTCATGCTTGCCCGCGTCACCCGTTTGTTTCCGCTCTGGGCCGTGCTCGTTTCGATCGCCGCGTACTTCTCGCCCGCCTCGTTTTCCGGCATCGCGCCGCACGTCACCACGCTGCTCACCGTCATCATGCTGGCGATGGGCGTCACGCTATCGGCGGCCGATTTTCAGCGCGTCTTCACGCGGCCGGCACCGGTGATCGCCGGCATCGTGCTGCATTATCTGGTGATGCCGCTCGCCGCCTGGGTGATCGCCAAGGCGCTGCGCATGCCGCCGGACCTCACCGCCGGGATGGTGCTGGTGGGCAGCGTGGCAAGCGGCACGGCGTCGAACGTGATGATCTATCTGGCGCGCGGCGACGTCGCGTTGTCGGTGACGATCAGCGCGTTGTCGACGCTCGTCGGTGTATTCGCGACGCCGCTCCTCACGCGTCTTTACGTGGACGCCTCGATCGCCGTCGACGTGCACGGCATGCTGATGAGCATCCTGCAGATCGTCGCGCTGCCGATCGTCGTCGGCCTTGTCGTCAATCATCTGTTCAACAAGACCGTGCGCAAGATCGAACCTGTGCTGCCGCTGATCTCGATGATCGCCATTGTGCTGATCATCGGCGCGGTGGTGGGCGGCACGCAGAAGAGCATCGCGTCGGTCGGCCTCGTGGTGATGCTCGGCGTGGTGCTGCATAACGGCATCGGCTTGCTCGGCGGTTATTGGGGCGGCCGGCTGCTCGGCTTCGACGAAGCGGTGTGCCGCACGCTCGCCATCGAAGTAGGCATGCAGAACTCGGGCCTCGCCGCGACGCTCGGCAAGCTGTACTTCACGCCGATCGCGGCGTTGCCGGGCGCGTTGTTTTCGGTGTGGCACAACCTGTCGGGCTCGCTGCTCGCGGGGTATTGGGCGGGACGTCCCGCGAAAGGCTCCACGCATCCCGATGGCGAACGGATGTTGAACGCCGAACGCGGTTGAATCACGACTGAGATGACTCGCGCGCCGCCGCGATGAGACGCCGGAAAACAAGGGAGAAAAAGCGTGCCGTGGCATCAAAATCAACAACAGGCTACACAGCAACGCAAGCGCGGCGCGTTCAGCACGCCCCGGAGGAAGTCCCCTTGGGGGACCATAAGACACCTCTTCCTGCTGTGCTGGGCGACAGCATTATTGAGCGCCTGCGCGAGCAAACCGCCTGCCACCGCGTTCGACCGTCCGGTCACGCACGCCCTGCCCGCCACTGACACCACGCCGCTTCGCACGGCTCTCGCGCCGCTCGAAGCCGCGCATCGGGATCAGTCCGGTTTCCGCGTACTGTCGAGCGGCACCGACGCATTGCAGATGCGCATCGCGCTCGCGCGCGCGGCGACCAAAACCCTCGACATGCAGTACTACATCGCCAACGAGGACACCACCGGCAAGCTGCTGCTCGGTGCCGCGCTCTACGCGGCCGATCACGGCGTGCGAGTGCGCATGCTGGTCGACGATCTGAACTTCAAGGACATCGACCGCTTGATGGCGAGCCTGAACTCGCACGACAAGATCGAGATCCGCGTCTTCAATCCGTTCGGCAGCGCGCAGGAAGGTCTGTTCCAGCGCACGACGAACGTGTTCACGCAGATCGGTCATTTCACGCGGCGCATGCACAACAAGGCGATGATCGCGGACAACCAGCTGGCGATCGTCGGCGGCCGCAATCTCGGCGACGAATACTTCAGCGCCAGCGAAACGCTGCAGTTTCGCGACCTCGACGTGCTGGCCGCCGGCCCGATTACCGCCGACACCTCGGCCAGTTTCGACGACTACTGGAACAGCAGCATGGCCTATCCGCTGCGCGCGCTGAACAAGCAGAAGTTCGACGCGAAGGAACTGGACCGGACACGCGACGAATTGCGCCAACACTGGCGCACCAACGCCGATCCCTACAATGCGAAGCCGCTGAACGCCACGCCGCTCGCTTCGCAGATCGCCGCGCAGCAGCTCGGTTTGATCTGGGCGCACGCCGAATTCAAAGCGGACGTGCCGGAGAAGATCGAACATCCGTCGCCGGACTACGTCAGTCCGCCGTTCAAACGGCTGGGCGAATTGATACGCGACGCGCAGAAAGACTTCCTGGTCGTGTCGCCCTACTTCGTGCCGCACGATGCCGGTGTGAAGGCGGCCGGCCAACTGACGCGTCGCGGCGTGCGCGTCGCCGTGCTGACCAATTCGCTCGCCGCGACCGACGCGGTCGCCGTGCAAGCGGGCTACAGTCCGTTTCGCGTGCCGCTGCTGCAACAGGGCGTCGAATTGTATGAATTCAAGCCGCAGCAGGACCCGCCGTCGGCAGGCTTCGCCGGCTCGCGTTCACGCGCCAGCCTGCACGCGAAAACCTATGTCATCGACCGCAAGATTCTGGTGATCGGTTCGATGAATCTCGACCCGCGCTCGGCCAATCTGAACACCGAACTGGCGCTGGTGATCCATAGCCCGCCGCTCGCCGCGCAGGTCGCGCATATCTTCGATGTCGCCACGACGCCAGAAGTGAGCTATCGCGTCACGCTCGCGGACAACGCGCAATTCGCCTATCTGCGCTCGATCGGCGCGCCGCTCTCGCCGCTCGTGTGGACCGACGTCGAAAACGGCGCGCGCCGCACGTACATTTTCGATCCGCAGGCAGGGTTATACCGGAATGCGCTAACAGGGCTATTCTCCCTATTGCCCGTCAACGCAGAACTTTAGAAGCGGAGTTGAACCATGACTGAAGACGTACGAATGGAGCGCGACACGTTCGGTGATATCGGCGTGCCGAACGCTCGTCTATGGGGCGCGCAGACCCAGCGCTCGCTGCAGAATTTCCGCATTTCCACCGAGAAGCAGTCGCCCGAACTGATCACCGCGCTGGCCGTGATCAAGCGCGCCGCCGCCGAGGTCAACCTGGGTCTCGGTGTGCTCGACGAAAGCAAGGCGAAGGCGATCATGCAGGCAGCCGACGAGATCATCGACGGCAAGCACCCCGAGGAGTTTCCGCTCGCGGTGTGGCAAACCGGCTCCGGCACGCAGACCAACATGAACCTCAACGAGGTGATCGCGAATCGCGCGAGCGAGCTGCTCGGCGGCGAGCGCGGCGAAGCCCGCAAGGTGCATCCGAACGACGACGTGAATCGCGGCCAGTCGTCGAACGACGTGTTTCCGACGGCGATGCACGTGGCCGCCGCTTACGGGATCGTCAAGCATCTGCTGCCCGTGTTGAAGACGCTGCGCGATACGCTCGACGGCAAGGCGAAAGCCTTCGCCGACATCGTCAAGATCGGCCGCACGCACTTGCAGGACGCCACGCCGCTCACGCTCGGCCAGGAGTTTTCAGGTTATGTCGCGCAACTGGATCAAGGCATCCGTCATGTCGAATCGGCGCTGCCGCATCTGTATGAACTCGCGCAGGGCGGCACGGCGGTCGGCACCGGTTTGAACGCGCATCCGCGGTTCGCCACGCAGGTCGCCGCGGCGATCGCCAGGCTGACCGGCGTGCCCTTCATCTCGGCCGCGAACAAATTCGAAGTGATGGCCGCAGCCGACGCGCTGGTGTTCGCGCACGGCGCGTTGAAAACCGTGGCGGCAAGCCTGAACAAGATCGCCAACGACATTCGCTGGCTGGCGAGCGGCCCGCGCTGCGGCCTCGGCGAACTGTCGATTCCGGAGAACGAGCCGGGCAGCTCGATCATGCCGGGCAAGGTCAATCCCACCCAGTCCGAAGCGTTGACGATGCTATGCGCGCAAGTGTTCGGCAACGACGTCGCGGTGAATATCGGCGGCGCGAGCGGCAACTTCGAGTTGAACGTGTTCCGGCCGATGATCGCGCACAACGTGCTGCAATCGATCCGCTTGCTCGCCGACGGCGCGCTCAGTTTCAACGACAACTGCGCGGTGGGCATCGAGCCGAATCACGAGCGCATCGATACATTGCTCAACGAATCGCTGATGCTGGTGACGGCGCTCAATCCGCACATCGGCTACGACAAGGCGGCGCAGATCGCGAAAAAGGCGCACAAGGAAGGCACCACGCTGAAGGCCTCGGCGCTGGCGCTCGGCTACGTCACCGAGCAGCAGTTCGACGAATGGGTGCGGCCCAACGATATGGTCGGGCATCCGGCGGGATAAGCGACGGGACAAGCGGCGGATGAGCGCCGCTTAAACCTTGCCCTGCGCCACTTCTTCCGGCTTCAGTTCGACGATCGCGTCGAGCGCTTCCTTCACGTCCATTGCGTACCTGGCGAGGCGCTTCTGTTCATCGGTCTCCGGCACGAACGCCGGCCCGGGCACCGGGTGGCCGTTTTCGTTGACGGCCACCATCACGACCAGACAATCCGTGGTCTGCAGCAACTCGCCGCCCTTCGGATCGCCCGCCTGCACCGACACGTGGATGTGCATGCTGGTGCGGCCCGTCGCCACGACCCGCGCGCGCAGTTCGACCAGGTTGCCGACCAGAATCGGCCGGCGAAAGCGGATATTGCCCACGCTGACCGTCACGCAATAGCGTCCCGACCAGACCGCCGAGCACGCGTATGCGGTCTCGTCGATCCACTTCATCAACGCACCGCCGTGCACCTTGCCGCCGAAGTTGACCGAGCTGGGCTCGGCGAGAAAGCGGAAAGTGGTTTCGGAACGGTCCAGCGGCGCTACGGGATGGGTGCTCATCTTGACTCCGGTCAATCGGCTGCATTAAAGCAGGCGATTATACGAGCGCAATATTGACTGCGTAGCGCATTGGGCGGGCTGGATCCGCGGAACTCTTGCCGGCGAGAAGCCCGCGCTTGCGTCGAGCTTTCCGTATGATGCCTCCAGGTTACGCCTGAATCGCGGCTCAGCCCGCCGTCGCATCCTCGGACGCCACCGCGCGCTGTGGCGCGACCGCCGACATGAAGCGCTCGCGATAGTCGAGCGGCAGCACGCCGAAACGCCGCACAAACGCGCGCCGCAAATTTTGCTCGCTGCCGAAGCCGCAATCCAGCGCGATCCGCTTGAGCGGCCGGCGCGATTCCGCCAGCGCCCGCGCGGCCGCTTCCAGCCGCAGCGCCGACACGGTCCTGGCCGGCGTGCGGCCGACCTCGTCGACGTAACGCCGCGCGAAAGTCCGCGGACTCATCCGGGCGCGCTCGGCGAGCCGTTCGACCGACAGGTCGTCGCGCAAATGCGCCGCCATCCAGCCGTGCAACGCCTCGAACGGCCCGTGCGCCGAGGCCTGCGCCGTCAGCGCCGCGCTGAACTGGGACTGTCCGCCGGGCCGCTTCATGAAGACGACCAGCCGGCGCGCCGCCTGCATCGCCACCGCGTGGCCGAGGTCTTCCTCGATCAGCGCCAGCGCCAGATCGATGCCCGCCGTCACGCCCGCCGACGTCCACACAACGCCCTCGCCTTCACGACGCCCCGCGTCGCGGATGAAGATCGGATCGGCATCCACCTGCACGCT
>Ga0137385_10002564_pt1 | contig 15511 bp, 10 predicted proteins | sample SagtaG_FD_104921 | JGI IMG/M metagenome (GOLD analysis project Ga0137385, IMG submission 104921) | Vadose zone soil microbial communities from Sagehorn Ranch, Mendocino, California, USA - Sage2_R_80_16 metaG | ecosystem: Environmental > Terrestrial > Soil > Vadose zone | place: USA: California...
CGGACGACCTGCTGGTGTTGCACTCGACGAGCGGCGAGAGCCCCAACGTCGTTCGGGCGGCGCAGGCGGCGAAGGCACGGGGCGCCGCGGTGGTGGCGTTGCTGGGGAAGGGCGGCGGCCCGGTGCGTGCCCTCGTGGACGACGCGCTTGTGGTCCCATCGGATGAGACGGCCCACATTCAAGAGGTTCATCTCGCCGTCGAACATCTGATCTGCGAGCTGGTGGAGCGGGGACTCGAACTCTGAACGCGGAACTCGGAACGCGGAACTGCAATGAAGGGTCCGCGTTGGGCGAACAGTGATCGATCTGTCCGGGAAGCGCGCGTTCGTGACCGGCGGGGGGCGGGGCATCGGTCGGGCGACGGCGGTGCTGCTCGCCCAGGCGGGCGCGAGCGTCGCGGGGGGGTATCGCAGCCGGGGAGAGGACGCGGACGAGACGACGGCGGCGGTCAGGCGGTCAGGCGGTCAGGCGGTCAGCGTACAGGGCGATCTCGCAGACGCCGAGGTCGCTCGGCGGGTTGTCGAGGACGCCGTCCGCGCGCTCGGCGGCCTCGATATCCTCATCGTCAATCACGGCGTCTGGTCGGCGGACGACGCGGCGCTCGCCCAGATGGCGCTCGAGCAGTGGGCCGCCACGCGCAGCGCCAACCTCGACGCGGTGTTCTACGTGTGCCGGGCGGCGATCCCGCGCCTGTCGGCGGGCGGCCGCATGGTGCTGGTCTCGTCCACCGCGGGCCAGCGGGGTGAGGCGCTCCACGCCGACTATGCGGCGACGAAAGGCGCGATCCAGTCGCTGACCAAGTCGCTCGCGGTGGAGCTGGCGCCGCGGATCACGGTGAACTGCGTCGCGCCCGGGTGGGTCGACACCGAGATGTGTGAGAAACCGTTCCAACGGGAAGGGGGAAAGGGGAAAGGGGACATCGAGGCTTCGATCCCCCTTGGCCGTGTAGCGAGTCCCGAGGATATCGCGGGGCCCATTGTGTTTCTGTGCTCCGACCTGGCGCGCCACATCACCGGCGAGATCCTCAATGTCAACGGGGGGTCGGTGCTGTGTGGATGAGCCCAATGCGGAATGCGGAATGTGGAGTGCAGAATTTCAGGGCAAGGTCCTTCGCACCACGACGCCTACCTCTACATTCCGCATTCCGCATTCCACATTCCGCACTCTGCCCCGAATGACGTTCCCGGATCGCCTGCCCATCCCGCCCGAGGTGTTCAAGATCGCGCAGCAGCTCGAGCAAGCCGGCTTTGAGACCTGGTGCGTGGGCGGGGCGATTCGGGACAACCTGCTGGGCCTCGCGAACCACGACTTCGATCTCACGACCGCGGCGCCGCCGGACGAGGTCCGCCGGCTGTTCGCGCACACCATTCCGGTGGGCATCGAGCACGGGACCGTGGCGGTGTTGGACCGGCACCGCCGGCCCCACGAGGTCACCACCTTCCGGCGCGACATCCGCACCGACGGGCGGCACGCGGTGGTGGAGTTCGGCGTCTCGCTGATGGACGACCTGGCGCGGCGCGACTTCACGATCAATGCGATGGCGTATCATCCCCTCAAGCACGAGTGGCGCGATCCGTTCAAAGGCGCCGACGATCTGGCGAAGAAGCTGATCCGCTCGGTGGGGGACCCGAACTGGCGGTTCCAGGAGGACTACCTGCGCATCCTGCGCGCCTTGCGCTTCAGCGCGCGCTTCGAGTTCCGGATCCACGGCCGCACGCTGGAGGCGGCGAAGGCCAACGTCGCCGGGCTGGCGCAGCTGTCCGCGGAGCGGGTCCGGGACGAATGGTTCAAGGGGATCGCGACGGCGGTGCGCGTCTCGAAACTGCTGGCGCTCTGGAGGGACGTCGGGGCGGCGAGGATTTGGCTTCCCGAGATCGGGAACGGGGAAAGGGGAAAGGGGAAAGGGACGGACAAGTTGCCCCGGGATCCCGTGCTCGTGACGGCGTTCCTCGCCGGGGACGCGGCGTCGCTCCTCACACGACTCAAGGCCTCGAATCGAGACATCGAGCGGGGCCGCGCGATCGCGCAGTGGCGGGACACGTATCCAGACCCCCGGCACTTCCCGGCAGTACGGCGTTGGTTGTCCCAGGTCGGCGAGTCCGCTGACGATCTGCTCGTTTTGCTGCCGGCGCTCGACCATTCCCCTTTCCCCTTTCCCCTTTCCCGGCTTCCCGCGGTCGTGAAAGCGATCCGAGCCGCTCACGACCCCCTCACGGTGCGCGATCTCGCCGTGACGGGCGACGATCTGCTCGCGGCCGGCGTCCGGCCGGGCCCCGATGTCGGCGCCACGCTGGCGCGGCTGCTCGACGAGGTCCTCGAAGACCCGGCCCGCAACACGAAAGAGTATCTCCTCGCCCGTGTCTGACGCGCTGATCTACGCCGTGTTCGCGGCGCTCGGCAACGTCGGCGGCGCGCTCGCGGTGTCGCACCGCATGGTGCGCGGGCTCCTCGTCATCGAGCACGCGGTCGCCTTCGGCGCGGGGTTCATGCTGGCGGTCGCGATTATCGAGATCCTGCCGGAGGCGTTCGTGCGGAGCGGTCCCGCAGCCCCGCTGCTCGTGCTCGCGGGGTACCTGGCGGTGCACCTCACGCAGCACACCGTCACGCCGCACTTCCACTTCGGAGAGGAGACCCATGCCGTCAATCGGGTCGCCGGGACGTCGGCGCTGGTGGGGCTGCTGCTGCATACGTTCTTCGACGGCGTGGCCATCGCCAGCGCGTTCCTGGTGCGGCCGTCGCTCGGCGTGATGGTGTTCCTCGCTATCTTGATCCACAAGCTCCCCGAGGGCGTGACCATCGCCAGCCTGTACCTGGCGGTCGGGCGGTCGGGCGGACAGGCGGTGGGGGCCGCCGCGCTGCTCGGGCTCGCGACCCTCGCGGGGGTGCTCGTTACGGACCGGCTCGCGTTTCTCGTGCGCCACGGCCTCGCGGTGTCGGCCGGGGTGACGCTCTACGTCGCGGCCTCGAACCTCGTGCCCGAGTTCCAAGGGAAGCGCGGCTGGCAGGTGCCGGTCGCGTTCTTCAGCGGAGCGGGGGTGTTTTTCGTCACGAAACTAGTGCTCGATCGGGTGTCGTGAGGAGGCCGGTACGTGCCACTGTTTCGCTCGCGCGTGACGGCCCCGCTTTGGCACCATTGTCCCGCCGCGCGTAGTCGGGCACGAGCTCGTACATCACACGCATCACGTCGCGCTGCCCACCCTGGACGACCGCGACGAGTAGGCGCTTCAGCTCGGCTTCCACGAAGGCGCCGTTCGCGCCATTGCGCTCCACGATCCGAATCTTGTCGATCGACGTCGGGACGATCACTTCGCCTGACGCCACCAGCTCTTCATAGAGCTTCTCACCAGGTCGCAGCCCTGTGAACTCGATGGCGACGTCCCGGTAGGGCTCGAGGCCGGACAGACGGATCAGTCGCTCCGCCAAGGCCAGGATCCGGACCGGTTGACCCATCTCCAGAATGGAGATCCGCCTGGCGGCTTCCGGGAGGGCCGTGGCCTGGAGCACGAGCTGCACCGCTTCGGGTATCGTCATGAAATAGCGGGTCACGTCCCGATGCGTCACGCGGAGGGGACCACCGGCCGCCAGCTGTCGCTGAAAGAGGGGGACGACGCTCCCGTCGGACCCGAGGACGTTCCCGAACCGCACGACGCGGAAGTCCGTAGCGGATTGCTGCAGGGTGGGGAGCTCGAGCACGATGCGTTCGCCGATGCGTTTGGTGGCGCCCAAGACGCTTGCCGGATTGATGGCTTTGTCGGTCGAGATCAAGACGAACTTTTCCACGCCGTGCCGGGCCGAGCATTCCGCGACGCGCAGCGTGCCAAATACGTTGTTCCACACGGCCTCCACCATGTTGGACTCCAGCATGGGCACGTGCTTGTAGGCTGCGGTGTGGAACACGTAATCCGGTCGGTACGCGCGGAACGTCTCCTCGAGGCGCTCGGGATTCGTCACGCTCGCGATGACCGGGACCACCTCGAGGTCTGGATGGGCCTGGGCGACCTCGAGATGGGTGAAGTAGAGCGGGCTCTCGGCGCGCTCCAACAAGACGAGCCGCGCGGGTCGATAGGAGGCGATTTGGCGGGCGAGCTCCGACCCGATTGAGCCCGCACCTCCAGTGACCAAGACGGACTTGCCGGCGAGATCCCGTCGCACATGCGCGAGGTTGAGATGCACCGGGTCCCTCCCCAGGAGATCCTCGACCTGTACTTCGCGGAGCTGGCCGATCTGTGCCCGCCCCGTCAACAACTCCTTGAGTGACGGGAGCATCTTGAACGCGATCCCGGTTTCGCGGCACCGGTCCATGATCGCCTGGGTCTGGAGCCGGGTCGCGGACGGGATCGCGATGATCAGCAGGCCGATGTCGTGACGCGCCACGAGCGCTGAGAGGTCACGCGTCGCGCCAATCACCGGGATGCCGTGGAGCGTGCGCCCGAGCTTGGCGGGATTGTCATCGACGAGCCCCGCGACGTACATTGGCGACCGCCCGTCGTGGAGCGCCTGACGCAAGAACAGCTCGGCGGCCTCGCCCGCTCCGATGATCAGGGTGCGCTTGCCTTTTGCCGGTTTCATCGGCAGGTGGTTCTCGCGCGAATAGCGGACCGCGAAGCGAGCGCCTCCGAGGAAGAAGATTCCCATCAGCCACTCCAGCACCAGCACCGAGCGCGGTACCGCTTGCATCGGGCCGGGGAACACCCGCGCGCCCGCGAACAGAAGCGACCCGAGCGAGACGGCGAGTCCGAGCTGAACCAGATCGTGCAGGCTGAAATGCTTCCAGTATCCGTTGTGCAGGCGGAAGCCTTCGAACAGGACGAGCCGCAGCAGGAGTAGGTAGGGCAGGGTGACCCAGAGCACCGCCAGGTCATGCCCCGGCACCGAGAAATCGAACCTGATCGCGTATGCCGCCAGGTAGGCGAGAACGATGAGGACGGCGTGGACGCCGAAGATGCACGCCCGACGATAGGGTTCAAGTGGTGACGGGAGTGCCAGCTGCATCGTGTTCGGGATCTCCGTCTGCAACAGGTACGGCGGGGTGCGCGTCCTCGCCTGCCTCTCAACCCAACGGGCCTTTGCGACGGTGGTAGGTCATGTCCTGTGCCCAGCGGCAGGGGGCCGGTGCCGGCGCGGGCGAGACCGTAGCTGATTGTGCTGCATGGCGTTGCACGTATGACGCGTGGGGCGGCGGGGTGCGGGGGCGTCGGGTACAAGGACGCGCCTGCTAGTGATCCGCTACAGATTAGAGTCACCTTTGCATCAGACCGGCTCGGGCATGACGTCCGTCACAGAGCGGGAGCAGGACCCCCTGTAGCTTGGCCGCTGAGGGGGACTGCCAGTCTGGGTCTAGGAAGCCTCCTCGCATCCGCTGCTCAGAGCAAAGCCGCCGAAAGGCGGCGACGCAGAGCTAAGGGGACTACAGCGACCCGAGGTCGCTAGGTCAGCCCGGCCGCCAGCGCCTCGGGAAGCCCCCGAGTGCCTGGTGGCCTTTCGTTTAGTAGTCGAAACACCGCAGTTCGGCAGGATCGCATCCCTCTCGAGAGGGAGCGCGACAAAGGCAAAGCCGGCGAAAGCCGGCGACGCAAAGCCCCGAGGCTACCGCACGCCAGCGCGTGCCACGCCAGTCGAGCCGCCGAACCTCACTCTCCGACCCGGGAGGGGTTCATGCAGGTCCGGACGATTGCGACATTCTCCGCCGCATTGCTCGCGGCGACTTGCGAACTGCCGCCGCCACTCGGTCCCGAGTTCGGCGTGGTTTCGGTGACCGTCCAACCCAAAGGCATCACACTCGTCGTGGGCGACAGCGTGCAGCTGACCGCCACCATCATTATGTCCAACGATCGGCCCCCCCGCTCGGCCAGCTGGACGAGTTCGAACGCGAACGTCGCCACGGTGAGCGGGTCGGGGATGGCGCACGGTATCGCGGCGGGTGACGTGTTGATCCTCGCCACGAGCGGGAGCAAGAAGGACTCGGCGGCCGTCACGGTGGTGCCCAAGGACCAGCCGCCCCCGCCGCCCGTCGCCTCGGTCGAGGTGACGCCGACCTCGGCGACGATTCAGGTGGGGCAGACGGTGCAGTTGACTGCCGCGCCGAAGGATTCCAATGGCAATCCGCTCGCCGGGCGCACGGTGACCTGGTCGACCGACAACGCGAGCGCGGCGACCGTCAGCAGCAGCGGGCTCGTGACGGGCGTGGGTGTCGGCTCGGCGACCATCACGGCGACGAGCGAGGGCAAGAGCGGCGGCGCCACCGTGACGGTCACGAGTGGGTCGGGGACGACGGTGACCCTGGTCGGCGCGGGGGATATCGCGGAGTGTGGCTCGGGCACCGATGATAGCACGGCGGCGCTGCTCGGGCGGGTCGGCGGCGCCGTGTTCACGGCGGGGGATAACGCCTACCCGGACGGCTACTACCAGGATTACGCGAACTGCTGGGCTCCCTCGTGGGGGCGGTACCAGGCACTCGTGCACCCGGCGGCGGGGAATCACGAGTACCACGACGTCATCACTTCGGGCGGCGCCGACTACTATCGCTACTTCTTTCGCGACCACGGCACCTTCGTGGGGGATAGCGGCAAGTACTACTACAGCTACGACCTCGGGGCGTGGCATGTCGTCGTGCTCAACACCTTCATCGACATGAGCGTCGGCTCGCCGCAGGAGCAGTGGCTGCGCGCCGATCTGGCGGCTAGCACCAAGCAGTGCACGCTGGCCTACATGCACTATGCTCGTTTCAGCTCGGGCAGCGTCCATGGAAGCTACGCCGCCCTGCAGCCGCTGTGGCAGGCGTTGTACGACTACGGGGCGGAGATTGCGATCGCAGGGCATGACCACGAGTACGAGCGGTTTGCGCCGCAGACCCCGGATGGCCAGTTGGATACGGCGCGAGGGATTCGCTCGTTCGTGGTGGGGACGGGGGGCGGGGGGCTGTACTCCTTTGGGACGCCGTTGCCGAACAGCGAGGTGCGTAACAACACCACGTGGGGTGTGCTGAAGCTCACCCTGCGCGACGGCGACTACGATTGGCAGTTCGTCCCGATCACGGGTCAGACCTTCACGGACGCCGGCAGCGGCTCGTGCCACTAGGGAGGGCGTCATGACGTTCAAGCACAAGCTCTCGAAGCGCCTGGCGCTCATGAAAGCGCCGCTCGCCGCCGCCGCGGCCCTGGCGGCGTGCGAACAAATCCCAGCCAGCGGTCCGCAGGTGCCAAGCACGGCCATAGTGCAGGTCGTCACCGCTCCCGACACTGTCACCCTCGATCCCTACCAGACACGCCAATTCCTGGCATACGGGCGCACCCAGGCGGGCGACAGCGTTGCCGTCGCCGTGCGCTGGACGGCGTCGGGGGGAACGATCACATCTGGCGGTCTGTACACGGCAGACACGATCCCCGGCGACTATCAGGTGACGGCAACCACGACCAGCCAAGAGAGGGCAACCGCTGCTAGCGTGCAAGTCACCGGTGGTTCGCAAGTGAAAAACAGGGGCCCGCTGACCCATGTGATTGTGACTCCGGCCACCGCTTCCGTATTGCTCGGCGGAACGCTCCAGTTCGCCGCCTATGGGAGGAGAAAGAACGGTGACAGCGTTGCTGTAAGCGTGGTTTACGCTGCCACCGGTGGCACCGTGTCAGCCGGCGGGATGTATACGGCGGGCCAGAGCGCCGGTACCTACCGGGTGATCGCCACCCAGAGCGGCGGCACGCTGGCCGATACTGCCGCTGTCACGATAACGACCGTGCCGGTGGCGTCGGTGGCGGTGAGCCCAGCGACGGCAAACGTGCCGGTGGGTGGCACGACGCAACTCACCGCCACCCCGAAGGATGCCAATGGGAACCCCCTGATTGGGCGTGTGGTCACGTGGGCGAGTGGTGCCGGGGCGGTCGCGACGGTGAATAGCGGGAGCGGACTCGTGACGGGCGTCGCCGTGGGCAGCGCGACGATCAGGGCGACGAGTGAAGGCCAGACCGGGACGGCGGCGATTACGGTGACGAGCGTCCCAGTGGCATCAGTGACGGTGAGCGCGGCGTCGGCGAGCGTAACGGTCGGTGGGACGGTACAGCTCACCGCCACCCCGAAGGATGCGACCGGTAATCCGCTGACGGGGCGCGTGGTGACCTGGGCGAGTAGCGCGCCCACAGTTGCGACGGTAACCGGAACGGGGCTCGTGTCGGGTCTCACAGCGGGCTTGGCGACGATCACGGCGACGAGTGAAGGTCAGAGCGGCTCCGCCGGCGTCACGGTCACGGCGCCGAGCAACAGTCCCATTACCGACCCGTGGGCGGTGCTCACTGAACCCACGGTTTCGAAGCTGCCAGCCTTGACGCCGATTTTCCCGGGGCCATTCAATCTGAAGGTGACGCGGATCGTGGGGGATCCGGGGACGACGATCACGTTCAGCGGGGGTGGCTCGGGGACCTGGGGCTCGGACGCGCGCCATCACTATTCCGACGACCAGCCGTGGAACGCAGACGGCACGCTGCTGATGCTCCAAAACAGCGGGTCGCCGAGCGACCTGGTGCTCGATGGGAACACCTACCAGGTCATCTCGGGGGGGTGCAGCGACGGTGGTTATGGGCGCTGGCATCCGAGCCTGACGCACGCCCACGAGCGGGTGAAGGCCTACGGGACCCAGCTGTGGTGGTACGACATTCGGACGTGCAGCACGACGCGGAGCTGGCCGTTGCCGTTCGCGGCGACCGGGGACATCGAGATGGGCCCGTCGCGGGACGGCCGGTTCATCGCGCTCTCGGATGGGATGAGGGTGTTCGTGGTCGACATGGATCCGCAGTCACCGTTTGCGCTCTATCCGAATCAGCGGCTGGGGCCGGTGTATGACTTTTCCAATTGTGGGGTGTCGAGCGGGTGCACGCTCGACTGGACGCAGGTGTCGGCGTCGGGCCAGTACGTGATCGTCCACTTTGAAGGCGATTGGCAGCAGGTGCTCGACGTCAACCCGAGCACGCTGGCGCTCACGCCGCGCCCGGTGGCGACGGTTTACGCCGGCTGCCACGGCACGGCGGCGCAGGGGTTCATTTACGACCTGGGGCATCCGGACGTGACACGCAACCCGTTCGACGCCAACGAGGACGTGATCATCGGCCAGGAGCACTGCGGGAACATCGGCAAGACGGTGAACGGCATCTTGATCGGTGGCGTCATGATGGTGCGACTGCGGGATGGGGCGATTACGTCGCTCACGAACCCCACGAACGAGGCGTATCCCTACCATATCTCGACCCGCAACTTGGACCGGCCAGGATGGGTGTACGTCACGTACTGGCCGTCGTCGGGCCAGCGCTTCAACGACGAACTGGTCGCCGTGAAGCTGGACGGCAGCGGGGCGGTGGAGCGCTACGCGCATACCCACAGTGACTCGAACGGGTGCTATCGCTGCGAGCCCCACGGTGTGCCGGCGCGCGATGGGAGACGCATTCTATGGGCGAGCAACTGGATACTCAACGCCACGGGCGGCTCGTCCTCCGTCACCCAAGACTACTTGGTCGACGCACGGTAACGCGGAGTCGGTAATCGGTCCTTCGGATAGGCGATCTCGCCGACTCAAGTCTCGTAAACCGGCCGCGCCAGCTTGGAGCTGGCGCGGCCCTTGTGTTGCCGCTCCGTTGTGGCAGTTCGCTTACAACATCCGACGTCCTACCTCGGTAGCCACGCGTGCGGTGACCGGCGCTGAGCGTCGGCGAACACCAAGTGCAGCATCGAAATGAGGTTGCTCTGCTCGCCGACGGAGGTCGGCTGGCGCGGATCGTGCTAAACACCTTGGCACCCTCATAAGGATCGCGTGCCGATGCTCAGCAACCTCCCCGTACGGGTCGGGTCCCGGTGAGCAGCACTCTCGTGACGCACCAGGCATCGGTCAGTCCTAGCCACCGCCGGCATGCCACTACCGTTCTCCCACTCGACGTCGGTACGGAGCAGTGGGATGCCTTTGTAGCCCGCGCCGAGGGCAGCACGTTCTGCCACCTGGCCGGCTGGCGCGAGATCATGAGCGACGTGCTTGGTCATGAGTGTCTGTATCGGGTGGCAGTCGACGAGGCGGGAACATGGCAGGGAGTGCTGCCCCTGGTCCGCGTCCGGAGCCGTCTGTTCGGTCACTATCTCGTCTCGATGCCGTTCCTCAACTACGGCGGCCCCCTCGGTGCGCCCGACGCTCAGGGCCGGCTGATGGAGGAGGGCGTGGAGCTCGCCAGGCGTTCGTCGGCGGACCTGCTGGAGCTCCGGGTACGGCACGCCGTCCCATGCGATCTCCGGGTGTCCCACCGGAAGATTACCGTGCTGTTGGACCTCCCGGATTCCGCCGACGTGTTGTGGCACAAGGTGCTGCCCAGCTCGCGCCGTCGGCAGATCAGTCGCGCACAGAGAGAGGAAATGGAGGTGCGGTTCGGACTGGATCAGGTCGAGCCGTTTTACGAGGTCTTTGCCCGCAATATGCGGGATCTCGGAACTCCGGTGTTGCCCCGCGGCCTCTTCGAGCGGATCGCACGCGTGTTCGCCCGGTGTGCGGTGTTCGGGGCGGTCTACTGGCGCGGGCAACCGCTGGCCGCAGGCTGCGGCCTCGTTTGGCGAGGCGAATTCGAGATCACGTGGGTGTCGTCCCTGCGCGAGCACGACCACAAGATGCCCAACATGCTGCTGTACTGGTCCTACATGGAGCAGATGATCGGGCGGGGAGTCCGCGTCTTCAACTTTGGGCGGTGCACGCCGGGCGGACGCACGCACCAGTTCAAGCATCAGTGGGGGGGAGTGGACGCTCCGCTGCCCTGGCTGCAGTGGTCGCCGCGCCAGCTTGACGCCACACCGTCCCCCAATCGACCACTGTATCGGGTTGCCACCGCCCTCTGGCGCCGAGTGCCTATGGGGCTTGCGAACCGGATGGGCCCGGGCCTCGCGCGCCAATTTCCCTGACCGGCGGTCTGGAGATTTGCGTGACGCCATTCGTGGGGTGACTTGCCTGGCGCTACGTCATCGTGTTGCTACCTCGGGGCTCTTGGGGTGCGTGTTGTGGGTTGCGGTTGTGTCTCGTGCCGCGAACCAAACCTCCCAAGGTGATTCTGGCTTAGGCGGTGCTCCGATCATTGATCCGTGGGCGGTGTTTGCGGTACCCGAAGTCCCCAAGCCCGCGTACCTCACGCCCATTTTCCCCGAGCCGTTTCACCTCAAGGTGACCCGCATCACCGGCGATTCGGGGAGCAGGATCGCCTTGCGCGGCGCTGGTTCGGCCACTTGGGGCGCGGGCTCCCGGCAACATTATTCGAATGACCAACCCTGGAGCGCCGACGGCACGCTGCTGGTCCTCCAGAATACGGGCTCCCCCCACTCCCTTTACCTCGACGGCGAGACGTATCAGCCCGTGCGCGGGCCGTGCCCTGACGACGACTCGTACGACGACCGCTGGCACCCCAGCCTCGCCCATGCGCACGAACGCATCGCCGTCAACCGCACGAGCACGCTGAGCTGGTTCGACGTCGTCACCTGCACTCAAACCCGCAACTGGACGTTGCCGTTTCGGGTGATCGGGATCGGGGGCAATCCGTCCGACGACGGCCGGTTCATTGCGCTGTCGGACGGCAAGCGCTTCTTCGTGGTGGACATGGATCCACAACCACCGTTGGTGCCCTATCCCGATCGGCGCATCGGCCCACCGGTGGATTTCACCTCCGACTGCGGCCTCCCGAATGGCTGCCCCGCGAATTGGGTGTCGATCGCGCCGTCCGGCAAGTACGTCGTCGTGAACTACCATGGGGATCGTTTGCGGGTCTACGATGTCAATCCCAAAACGCTGGCAGCGACACCGCGTGCCATGCCCACCGTCTATCCGAACTGCAGCGGCACGGCTGTTAAGGGGTTCATCTATGACCTTGGGCATCAGGACCTGACGATGGACCCGTTTGACTTCAACGAGGACGTCATCGTCGGACAAGAGCACTGCGGGAACCGGGGCAAGACGGTGGCGGGCGTCCTGATCGGCGGCGTCATGATGGTGCGGCTACGCGACGGCAAGATCACCGCGCTGACGAACCCGACCAACGAGGCATATCCGTATCACGTCTCGACGCGCAACTATGACCGGCCGGGATGGGCGTACGTTTCGTATTGGCCAGCGCCGGGCCGCCGCTTCAACGACGAGATCGTTGCGGTTAAGCTGGACGGAAGCGGGGCGGTGGAACGCTACGCCCACACGCGCACGGAAACATCCGAGTGCTACCGGTGCGAAGCGCACGCGGTCCCCGCCCGGGGCGGCAACCGTGTGCTGTGGGCGAGCAATTGGATTGCGAACGGTGCCGGGGCGAGGTCGAAATGGGTGATTCAGGCCTATATCGTCGACGCAAGGTGAAGCGGTGGCGCCGCCGCCGGGAGCCCGGTTTCTCCCGGAGGACGGTACCCCCGCGCCCGCAGAGCGCCGTCGATTCGTGCCGAGCCAAATTCGGCCAGTAGGCGTCGAAGATCTCGCCGCATGCGGCTGCGCTGCCCGTAGGCTCGCAGCTTCCGCAGCGGGGGCATCCCCGGTGGCGGAATCTCCTCGGCATCCAGTTCCCAGGGGTGGAAGTAGAACATGAACCACGACCGGGCCTCGAGCCTCCGGACGACCCCCCAGCGGAACACCTCGTAGGGCATGAGCCGAAAATACGCGCCCCCGGCCCACGGCACGCTGACGGGTCCGATCCTCACCCGCGACATGGGCAACTCAAGGAGACCGGGCGCGATCTCCAGCACCGCCTGATCGGGATCCGCGACTCCCCGAATCCTGCCGTACCGGTGGTGTGCTCGGAACGGGAACAGGCTCGAATCATACCAGTAGCCGGCCGTTGCGAGGCAGCGCAGCACGACGTCGCTGATGGAAAAGCACGGTGCCCGGATTCCCCGGACCGGGGCTCCCGTCACCTGTTCCAGCGCATCTCGTGCCCGCGCCAAATCCTGGGTGAGGTCATCGGGTGACAGGCGGTACAGCAGGCGATGCCCATCGGTGTGGCTCGCGACCTCGTGCCCCCCGGCGATGATCCGGCGGACCAACGCGGGGTAGCGCCGCGCGACCCAACCCAGCACGAAGAAGGTGGACCTTGCTCCGGTGTCGGCCAGGATATCGAGTAATTCGTAGGTATTCCGCTCGACACGCGGCTCGAGACGGCTCCAATCCGTGGTCGGCAGGCTTGGTTGTACGTTCGAGTTATGAAACCAGTCCTCGATGTCGAAGGAGGCAAGAAACTGGCCTTGGCTCATCGACGGAACAGCCTCTGTGGCCGGAACTTGCCAATCGTCTGCGCGATCACCCACACGTCGCTCCGAACCGTCGCGCTTTGCGAGTAGTGCAGACTGAGGCGAATCTTCGCCGGAAGCAGGTCCTCGAGGTAGACGCGCTCCGGATCGGCGGGGTCGAGCAGCGCGCTCTCGTCCCAGTTGGCGACCGCGGCCGGGTCCGTTATGCCGGGCACCAGAGCCAACACCGCGCGCTGCTCCGGGGAAAGGTGGGCAACGTATCGCGGAACCTCCGGGCGAGGGCCAACGAAGCTCATGTCGCCGGACATGACGTTAAACAGTTGCGGCAACTCGTCGAGCTTGGACCGCCGCAGCCAGCGGCCGGCCCGGGTAAGCCGCGGGTCCTCGGCGACCGTCAGCAGCGTGCCCAGCGTCTCGGCATTCGTCACCATGGTGCGAAACTTCCAGATGCGGAACAGCCTGCCGCGGTAGCCCACTCGCTCCTGGCGGTAGAAGATGGGCCCGCCATCATCCAGGCGAATCAGCAGCGCGATCAGCAGGAACAGCGGGGACAGCAGCAGCAGCCCTGCCAGCGCCCAGACCAGGTCGCAAAGGCGCTTGCTGAGCCGCATCGGCGGAGGCTCGAAGGCCGGTTGGAGGCGGCCGGGAACCAACCGTTCGTCAGCCTCCACGCGTTGCCCGATCACCTCGCGGTAGACCGCCAGCGTCTTCTCGACCATGTGGGCCAGCGTGAACCGGTCCTCGTACCGGGTCCGTCCGGCTCGCCCCAGACGTCTCCGGAGACTCGGGTCCCGGAGCAACAGCGCCAGCCGTGCCCGCAGGAGTTCGACGTCTCCGCGCGGCACCAGGAACCCCGTCGTGCCATCGAGCACCGACTCGCTCACCCCCCCGACGTCCGACGCCACGACCGGCAGGCCGGCCCGCATGGCCTCGAGGATGCTGCGCGGAAAGCCCTCCCAGTTCGTGATCAGCAAGAACACTTGCTGGCGAGCCAGCCGCTCAGCCACGTCGTTGCACGCCCCGAGAAAACACACGCGCTCGAAGATCTTCAAGTCCTGGGCGAGCGCAGCGGCTTGCGAGCGGAGCGGGCCGTCGCCGATCAGGTCCAGCTCCCACGCGTACTCCCCGAGCCGGGCCAGTGCGTGGAACAGCGTGGCGTGGTCCTTCTGCGCCTCGAAGCGCGCGACCATGGCGAGGCGCACCGGAGCGCGCTCGGGCTGAGCACGGAGGTGCGGCGGAATATCGGGCATCCCGTTGTGGACGGTCAGCAGCTTCTCAGGCGGAGCAACGTGGTAGCGCAGCGCGAGCTGCCGGTCGTATTCAGACACGTTGATGACGCGGTGCGCCGACATTACTCCGACCCGCTCGGCCCAGCGGTAACACAGCGCGGCCGCGGGGGGGACGCCGGTCGTGAAGGACCAGCCGTGCGTTGTCTGAATCGACGGGATGCCTAGCGACGCCGCCGCCATGGGGCAGAGCCACCCGGCCTTGGCGCTGTGGGTGGACACGAGATCGGGCTGGAGGCGCCGGAGGAGGGCCCGGATTTCGAAAAAGGCAACCCCATCCCTCCACGGACGGATGGGGTGGATCAAGTGGCGCAGCGAGTGGTACGGGATACCCCGCCGACTCAGTTCCTCCGTGAAGGGCCCCTCCTGGCCCACCAGGACGATCGCCTCATCGCCGTGAGCCTGCAACGTGAGCGCGAGGTCACGGATGTGCACGTGCCCTCCGCCGATCGTATCGGAGCGAGTGATGGCGTAGACCACCCTGACGTTCGAGCGGGAGGGTGCGCGCCGCAGCTTGGGTGCGCGCGATGCTGCTCGATCGGTCATCGGCGGTAGGTCCGCGCCACGTCCCGCACGGCGTCGATCACGTTGCCGACGTCTGCGTCGGTCAGACGGGCATTGAGCGGCAAGCTGATCATGCGGCGGTAGTTCGAGTACGCGATCGGGTACGTTTCGGGCCCGAACCGATACTTTTCCCGGTAGTAGGGATGCAGGTGGATGGGAATAAAGTGCACCGATGTTCCGATGTTCCGGCGCGTCAGCTCGTCGATGAACTGATCGCGGTCAATCCGGAGTGCCTCGAGTCGCAGGCGCAGCACGTATAGGTGCCATGCGTGCTCCACGTCTGGCCGCTCCGTCGGCGCTTCGAGGGCGTCGTCGTCGGCGAAGCCTCGGTCGTACGCCGCGGCGACCGCGCGCCGCCGCTGCTCGAAGCTCGCAAGCTTTCGGAGCTGCCAGATCCCGATGGCCGCTTGGATATCGGTCATGTTGTATTTGAAGCC
>Ga0137385_10002589_pt1 | contig 15453 bp, 9 predicted proteins | sample SagtaG_FD_104921 | JGI IMG/M metagenome (GOLD analysis project Ga0137385, IMG submission 104921) | Vadose zone soil microbial communities from Sagehorn Ranch, Mendocino, California, USA - Sage2_R_80_16 metaG | ecosystem: Environmental > Terrestrial > Soil > Vadose zone | place: USA: California...
AGCCGTTTTCAAATCGATGGAGCGCTTTCCGAAAATAGCTTGGGTAGGCGGGGTTTCGGGAACTCCCATCGGCAGAAATGCCGAGCCTTACTTGAGCCCTACCTTTTTTTTTCGAAATTTTTTGGAAATAAAAAAAAAGATTAAAAAAACATAAGACTAGTTATCCTCATTCTCCGCTCAACCCCGCTACCCAACTTTTTTTTGGAAAGCGCTCCATCGATTTGAAAACGGCTGTAATTGGATGAGTTGATGGATGGACGGTACCAAGGGTGCGGAGACGTAATTTTCTAAATGGGGGTGGGGGAATCAAGCGCCTATCTAAATATGGTACTATTTTCTGTCCAAATGCGGCATTGTGTTCTCATACTCGCCTAACTTTAAGTGAGCCCCCAAATGCATCACTAGCGGGCACAACCGCTGTCTTGGGATTACGTGTAACTTTTGAGAAGAACAACATCAACCTTTTCATCTTACTTCCTGCCTGGTCTGCCTGAGACGCCTTTCTCTTTGTGGCCTTCAAGCACGCAGACGACTCGGAGCCCCAATATTGCATGAAGTTTTTGGCTCCTCCACAGCCAACGTGAACCTTCTCGTGACACATCACACTTGTAACTGCCATCGTCATCGGGTTTTGGGTCGGGCAGTGGTTGAGCTGTAGTAGGCGCGTCATCACCCAGGGGGGCATTTTGAGAGTTGTGGTCGATTTGGAGGCCCAAACTTGGGCCCAAGACTATCCCTGTGTTCGTTCCTGAGCCACATTAGAACAAGAATGTCGACATTTCTCTGAAGAGCATAATTGAGCCTCTATTTTTGGTGTAACTACTGCGCCTCGCAATTGTGTTTTGTGTCGACTTACAGTGGCTGCCACTAGACGCCCACTAGGCGCCCGCCTACAAAAATTTCTTCGCGACCCACTTGCATCGGACCCCCCTCCAATGGCCCCCTGCCTCATTAACCCTATTTGGGTGCTTAGCAGTTCCGCACCCCCCTTGGGCAGCGCCGTCCCGCAAGAGATAGTACTGAGGTGGTGCATCGGGACAAATTTCCCACATTAACGAGAGTTGGCCAGAGTTCAAATTATGGATAATTGAAATAACTACTGTACTGTAGTCTTGTTCAGTTGAAACAGTCCGTCTCACCGAGCGGCAGAACCAAGGGAAGAACAATCCTAGACCATGAAACATACAGTGCAGGGATGAACGAATCGAGTTACAAGGGACCGTGATCGATCATAGTTTTCCATAATAGGCCAGCTACAAGGTGTTGCTCTCCTCTTGACTTCTTCCTCCTGACTGCAGTGTACTGTCCAATATCTAGGCATTGGCCTTCGAGTTTAGAGACTGCGACCCACCCAGTGACCACATAGACCATATCCACGATGGCACGTTCTCCTTAGGCTCAGGTGCACTCGGTTCTCCATGTGACGGGCCTCCACCTCGTCAGCACTTACCATCAACCCGTGCCTTGTGACCAGACTGGAAATCGTTGTAAATTAGTACGAATTGGTTATGACTCTCGGTAAATCGCATATTTTGGAGCTGGATCCAAAAATCGGGAACCGTTTCTCTGTATCAGGGAATCAGCTGGCGGTCTGAGTCCCTCTTGGAGTTACTGATGAGCACCGCCTCCTCCACTCCCGGGCCCTTTTATATTGGCCAGACCAGCATTGGCCCTTGCAGGCCCCGTGAACACATCATAGGTCATTATCCTTGACTCTGTAAACCATCTGTTTGTTTTGTAGTCGGCCATTCCCATGTCGATTCCCCCCGTCCCCCCAAACGTTGCAGAGATGTAAGTGTCGTCGTATCTGGTGCTAGTTCTAACACACAGCACGAGTCTGACCCCTCTTTCTGCAGTGTTGCCCCGATGGTACGTGGGGTGCTTTGTTTTATCGATATACCTTACGCTGCACCACTTTTTAGATGCTGGGAGCCCTGTGGAACTGGACTTTATATGGGGTTCTTATAGTTCAACTCTGTGAGTTTCTCATTGCCTGTCTCTCATGTTCTCGTCCGCGGAGCTCATCGGGCGGTGAAGACGTATACAGCTATAATTTCCCAGGAGACGGGACACCCCTTAAGCTACTGGGTATGTATTACGTAGGCGTTTTACAGATTGTGCTCTCCGTCCTGATGACAGCTCCTCTGCAGTGTACTCTGTATTCTTGATCGAAACGGTGCAGAGAAACGGTGCAGACAGGACTCACTGGAGCGGACCTCTACTATTGGTTCGTCTCCGGATTCGGCAATCTGGGCCACCTCGCCTCTCCCTACGTGTCCGCCTTCGACGTGCCCATCATCGGATCCATAGTTTCATTAACTGTCCAATTATATTTCGTGTATCGCATCTGGGTACTCAGCGGGAGGTCGTCCTGGTTGCTATGCCTGGTCATCTGTCTCGTGAGTCGGTCGTATAGGTCTCGTGCCCATACTTCACTCTCTTACCTTTCAGTTCTCTACTGTTGACGCAGTGGCCGCGTTTTATGGGGGTGTCTATGTAAGTCTCGTCTGTCCCGAGCTATTTCCATTCGGCTCACATCTGATAGACACAAGTTCACAAGAAGTTCGCTACTGGCCGGATGCTGAAGATCCTCGCTTTGGTAGAGCCATCGTGTCCACTGGCTACCTGCCTCCTTCGCTTCGCTAACAACGACGACCCTTACAGACGTGGCTGAGCGGAAATACCTTGGCTGACATCCTCATCGCCGGCTCGATGCTTTTTCACGTAAACTACTTGGCGCTTTGCTTATAGAGCGTCCGTACTGATTTTTCTGCTCCTCGTTACCGCTGCCGCAGCTGGGACGACGACGCAGAGAAGGAGATGGACACTTCAGTGACCACGCTTTATCGAGGGTCGTTCGCTTGACAATCGAGACCAACGTATTGACCAGTAAGCTGACCCTCGGATCTGGTGCGTTTGGTTCGATCATTCGCTTTCAGCCACGGTGGGGATCGTATCGCTCTTTATGATCACCGTATTCCCCGTGGGTGATTATGAATTCCGCATTTTCGATGACTGATCCCGCTACCTTGGCGTAGGACAAGCTGTGGTTCGCCTGCCCGTACGTCTCTGCTTAGTATCTTGCTATGTCCATCCGGGTTTCACGTATCCGAAACTGAAACGCCACCCCACAGAATTGCCATCTTTGGCAAACTGTGAGACCTATCTATGTGTGGTTTTCGCGCACCGGGGCTGACAGTTGGCGGGTGCTGACTCGGACGCAGGTATTCCAACACGTTCCTCGTCTCTCTGAATAATCGGATCTCCATCCGTGAGGGGCGTGGAGAAGTAGCTAGATCCCCACACCTGACATTCGCTCTCACCGCCAACTCCCGGCCCACGTCGGAAATCGTGCATGTGGAACTGAAGAAGCCTTCAGCCGTATTGGTAAGAGGGTCGTCGGAAGACAGCGCGGGACAATTCACTAGAGTCTTTGGTGTGCAATACAACATTTTCTTTCTTCAGTTTGTTGTCTGATACACCTGATTTGTAGATATTGCGTGATTGAGTCTCGCGACAAGGACACCATTTAACAGCAGGAACCATGTCGCATTCTAGCGTTCGTCGAGAGTTGTCTGGCGCAATGACCTTTGGCTGTTTTTGGTCGTCCCAATGTATGGTGTATTGTGTACTTTACAGGTCAGGCCAAGAGGGACGTGCTAGATTGCACCAAAAGACGATGAGAAGTAGAATAGAGACGAGATAATCCGACGCGCAGTACATGAGCTTTAATGAGATTAATGGCTTGTTGCAGTATGCTAGATCAAACCTCGGCGACTGTCACCGCGTCACTATACGGATTCGACAGCCCTCGCCTCGCGAGGCTGCACAAATAGTGCGCGGACCGCGAATTTTCAGAGAACATTCATCACGGGCACGTCGCAATACCGGGCACGTCGCAATACGGAATGACCGTTCCGGTCTCGACACCAGAAAAACGAAGCGAGAATGCGCAAGTTCGAGGCCCGTGCGCCATTAGTTGGACGAGTTGATGGATGAGCAGCACCATCCCGCAAGAGATAGTACTGAGATGGTGCATCGGGAAAAGTTACCGTAACGAGAGTTGGTCAGAGTTCAAATTACAGTCTGTTCAGATCGGATTCTGACGCCAATGTGTGACATTACATAAGACTACATAGCGTGGCCACAACAGCACGTCGAGTTTGGGTGTCACACAAGGTCACAATCATCTACCTATATGTAAGTTAGTAATGATCTCGCGTAGGATTATTTGGGACGAACAGGCTCAGTTGAAACAGTCCGTCTCACCGAGCGGCAGAACCAAGTTTGCCACAAAAGTCAGGCCACAAGGTGTTGGTCTCCTCCTCTTTACCTGACTGCAGTGTACTGTTACTACTGTACAATATCAAGGCATTGGTCCTCGAGTTTAGAGGCTGCGACCCACCCATTAACCACACAGACTCAGACCATACCCATGTTGGCACGCTCTCCTCGCGCTCAGGTGCGCTGGTACTGTACGTTTAGAACATTAACACCATCAGTTCTCCATGTAACAGACTTCCATCTTATCAGCGCTGACCATCAACCCGTGCCGTGCGGCAAGACTATCAAAGACATCGTTGTAAGTTAGTACGGATTGGTTAGTGCATCACAGCCGCTTACAATAAGCCGTGCTACGTCCGAGTCTCGGTGCATTATGTATTTTGGGGCTGGATCCAAAACTTGGGAATCGTTTCCCTGTAATTAGCAGGCGGTCTGAGTCCCTTTCGCAGTCACTGATGAGCACTGCCCCCTCCACCCCCAAACGCTGTTATATTGGCCAGATCAGCATTGGCCCTTGCAGACCCTGCCCCTTGAACACATTGTAGATCACTGTGCTTCAAGTTGACTCTGTAAACTGTCCACTTGTTTTGTAGTCTGCCATTTCTCCCATGTCGACTCCCCCCGTCCCTCCAAACGTTGCAGAGATGTAAGTGTCGTCTCTGGCACTAGTTCTAACACACAGCACGAGTCTGACCCCTCTTTCCGCAGTGCTGCCCCAATGGTACGTGGGGTGCTTTGTCTTATCGGTATCGTTTACGCTGCACCGCTTTTTAGATGTTTGGAGCCCTGTGGAACTGGACTTTATATGGGGTTCTCATAGTTCAGCTCTGTGAGTTTCTCATGGCCTGTCTCCCATGATTTCGTCCGCAGCGCTCATCGGGCGGCGAAGATGTATACAGCTATAATTTCCCAGGAGACAGGACACTCCTTAAGCTACTGGGTATGTACTACATAGGCATTTTACAAGTTGTGCCCCGTCGTGACAATTGCTCCTCTACAGTGTACTCTCTATTATTGGTGGAAACATTGCAGACAGCACTCACTGGAGCGGACCTCTACTATTGGTTCGTCTCCGGATTCGGCAATTTGGACCACCTCACCTCTCCCTACGTGTCCGCCTTCGACGTGCCCATTATCGGTTCCTTAGTTTCATTCACCGTCCAATTATTTTTCGTGTATCGCATCTGGATACTCAGCGGGAGGTCGTCCTGGTTGCTATGCCTGGTCATCTGTCTCGTGAGTCGGTCGTATCGGTCTCGTGCCCATACTTCACCTTCCTACTTTCAGTTCTCTACTGTGAACGCAGTGGCCGCGTTTTATGGGGGTGTCTATGTCAGTCTCGTCTGTCCCGAGCTATTTCCAATTCGTCTCACATCTGGTAGACCCACGTTCACCAGAAGTTCGCTAGTGGCCGGGTGCTGAAGATCATCGCCTTGGTAGGGCCATCACGTGCGCTGGCCACCTGCCACCCTTCGCTTCGCTAAGAACGATGACCCTTACAGACGTGGCTGAGCGGAAATACCTTGTCTGACACCCTCATCGCCGGCTCGATGCTTTTCCATGTAAACCCTTGGGGCTTTGCTTATAGAGCGCCCGTACTGATTTTTCTGCTCCTCGTCGCTGCCGCAGCTAGGACGACGACGCAGAGAGGGAGATGGCCACTTCAGTGACCACGCTTTATCGAGGGTCGTTCGCTTGACAATTGAGACCAACGTATTGACCAGTAAGCTAACCCCCAGATCTGGTGTGTTGCCTGGTTCGATCATTTGCTTTCAGCCACCGTGGGGATCGTATCACTCCTGATGGTTGCCATATTCCCCGTGGGTGATTATGAATTCCGCACGTTCGATGACTGATCCCGCTACTTTGACGTAGGACAAGCCCTATTTCACCTGCCCGTACGTCTCTGCTGATCTTGCTATGTCCACCCGGGTTTCACGTATCTGAAACTGAGATGCTACCCGACAGAACTGCCATCCTTGGAAAACTGTAAGACCTATCTATCATCAACTTGTGGTTTTTTTTTTTTCGCACACCACGGCTGACAGTTGGCGGGTGCTGACTCGGATGCAGGTATTCCAACGCGTTCCTCGTCTCTCTGAATAATCGGATCTCCATTCGTGAGGGGCGCGGGGCTGTAGTTAGATCTCAGGCCGTGACGTTCGCTCTTACCACCGACTCCCAGCCCACATTGGAAATTGTGCGGGTGGAATTGGGGAAGCCTTCAGCCGCGTCAGGGTCGTCGGAAGACAGCACGGGACAAGACGCTAGCAGGGTCTGGTGGGCAATACGACTTTTTCTTTCTTCAGTTTGTTGTCTGATACACCTGGTTTGTAGATATTTCGTGAATCACTCGCGACAAGGACATCGTTTAACAGCAGGAACCATATCGCATTCTAGCGATCGTCGAAAGCTGTCTGGCGTAATGATCTTTGGCGGTTCTTGGTCTTCCCAGTGTATGGTGTATTGTGTACTTTACAGGCCAGGCCAAGAGGGACGGGCTAGACAATACCAAAGGATGGGAAGCAGAATAGAGACCAGATAATCTGACATGCAGTATACGACCTTTCATGAGAATAATGGCTTGTTGCAGCATGCTAAATCAAACCTCGAAGACTGTTATCGCGTCAATACATACATTCAGGCTGGTCACGAGCCTAGTTAGGGTCTACAGCACCTTAGTCTGGGATTTTGCAATGCCTAAGTTTGGTTGCGGTTTAGAATAACATTAGTGTGTCTACGCAATCGTTGGATTTCTAGCAGCGAGAGTCTTGACTGTCCACAATATGCTCACCCAAGGCCCTCACATAGACCTTGACCCTAGACTCGGACTAGGATCTTTTCGAACCTCTCTTCCACGCCACCGTTCCGACCATAAATAAGTTCGTATAGGCGCTCTGAAGGGTCCGACATGAGGATGACCTTGAGGATGAAGAGTCAGCTCAGGCCGCCGAATCCGCCAAAATAACTGATCAATGGTGATTTATTGTACTCGGAGAAGCTAGCTGCGGGCTGGGACGTGGCTGTGGTGATGTACTTTATTGTATCATCAGACAGATCAAGTCGAGGCGTCGAGCATCAGTGAAACAGTCCGTCTCAGCGGCCGATGTGAGAGACATTCCGAACAATGGTTGGACCGACATATACGTGCAAGGATGGGCAAACTGAGTCACGAGGAACTTGAACACGTCAGAGATCATGATCGATCATAGTTTGGCGCAAGGTTGCTCTCCGTAACTCCTCGCTGCTGCAGTGTACTGTACAATATTAAGCATTGCACCTCAAGTTTAGAGACTGCGGTCCACCCATGTGTCCATGACTACACTGATCAGACCCACCATGGGACGTTCTCCTGCGTAGGGCAAATCAGGCTGGCGCGCTCAGGCTGGTGCGTGAGAGCATCAATACCGTTGGTACTCTATCTGACAGACCTCTTTGTTAGCGCTTATGGTATCATCAAGCCGTGATTCGAATGTCGCAACCAGAGATCATTGTACTACTAGTACGTAATTGGTTGGTGCGCCACAGCCGCCGGCAATTTAAGCACCCTTTCACGCGTCTCGTCACCGCGTCCGAGTCTTTGCACTTTGTATATTTTGGAGCTGAATCCAAAAACTTGGGAGGGATTTCCCTGTATCAGGAAATCAGATGGCGCTTTTGAGTCCCTCTCTTGGAGACATTGATGAGCAGTGCCTCCCACCACCAAACCCTGTTATATTGGCCTGACTGCCATTGACCCTTGCACTGGTATTCCCCACCCCTTGAACAGTGTAGACCACTTTCAAAGTTTCTTAACTCTGGACTCCATTCGCTCGTTTTCAGTCGGCCATTTCCAGATCATGTCAACTCCCCCCGTCCCTCCACACATTGAAGAGATGTAAGCATCATCGTATCTGGCGCCAGTTCTAACGTGCTGACCCCCTTTATGCAGTACTGCCCCAATGGTATGCGGTGGGGTGGTTTGACTTATGGATATCGGTGGTGTTTACGTTTCCTCAATCCTCACTCCTTAGATGCTGGGAGCCCTGTGGAACTGGACTTTGTATGGGGTTCTCGTAGTTCAGTTATGTGAGTTTCTCATGCACTGTCCCCCATGATTCTGTCCGCGGAGCTCATCCGAGTCTGGCGGTGAAGACGTATACAGCTATAATTTCCCAGGAGACAGGACACTCCTTAAGCTACTGGGTATGATCTACATAGTCTTTTCACAGGTTGTACTCTCCCTCCTTATGACAGTTCCTCTGCAGTGTACTCTCTATTCTTGGTCGAAACGTTGCAGACAGCACTCTCTGGAGCGGACCTCTACTATTGGTTCGTCTCCGGATTCGGCAATATGGACCACCTCTCCTCTCCCTACCTGTCTGCCTTCGACGTGCCCATTATCGGTTCCATAGTTTCATTAACCGTCCAATTATTTTTCATGTATCGTATCTGGATACTCAGCGGGAGGTCGTCCTGGTTGCTATGCCTGGTCATCTGTCTCGTGAGTCGGTCGTATCAGTTTCGTGCCCATACTTCACTTTCCTACCTTTCAGTGCTCTGTTGTTGCCGCAGTGGCCGCGTTTTCTACGGGTGTCTATGTAAGTCTCGTCTGTCCCAAGCTATTTCCAATTTGGCTCACATCATTCGTAGACTCGTGTTCTCAACAAGTTCGCTAGTAACCAAACGCTGAAGATCCTCACCTATGTAGGGCTATCGTGTCCACAGACTATCTGCTTCCTTCGCTTCGCTAACAACGACGACCCTTACAGACGTGGCTGAGCGGGAACACCTTGTCTGATATTCTTATCGCCGGCTCGATGCTTTTCCACGTAAACCACTTGGCGTGTTGCTAATAGAGCATCCGTACTGATTCTCCGTCACTGCCGCAGCTGGGACGACGACGCAGAGAAGGAGATGGCCACTTCAGTGACCATGCCATATCGAGAGTTGTTCGCTTGACAATCGAGACCAACGTATTGACCAGTGAGCTAACTGTCGGATCTGGAGCGCTGCTTGGTTTGATCATTCGCTTTCAGCCATCGTGGGGATCGTATCGCTCTTTACGATCGCCGTATTCACCGTGAGTGATTATAAGTTCCACATGTTTGATGACTGATACATTACCCTAGGACAAGCCCTGGTTCACCTGCCCGTACGTCTCTGCTTGGCCCGCTATGTCTAGCCAAGTTTCATGTATCTAAAACTGAAACGCCACTTACACAGAATTGCGATCCTTGGAAAACTGTGAGACTACCATCAACTTGTGGTTTTCGCACACCGCGGCTGACAGTTGGTGGGTGCCGTCGCAGGTATTCCAATACGCTCCTAGTCTCTCTGAATAATCGGATCTCCATCCGCGAGGGGAGGGGAGCTGTAGTTAGATCTCAGGCCGTGACGTTCGCTCTTACCATCGACTCTCAGCCCACATTGGAAATCGTGCGGGCGGAATTGGGGAAGCCTTCAGCCGCGTCAGGGTCGTCGGATGACAGCACGAGACAAGACGCTAGCAGGGTCTGGTGGGCAATACGACCTTTTCTTTCTGTCAGTTTGTGGTCTGATGCACCTGGTTTGTAGATTTTGCGTGATTGATTCATTTGCGACAAGGACATCATTTAACAGCAGGAACTACATCATAATCGTATCGCAGTCTAGCGTACGTTAGAAGCTGTCTGATGTAATTTATGATCTTTGGTGGTTTATTGTCTTCCTAATCTATGGTGTAGTGTGTACTCTACAGGTCAGGCCCAGAGGGACGGGCGCTAGATGATACCAAACGATGATGGGAAGTAAAATAGAGACGAGATAATATGACGTGCAGTACATGACCTTTAATGAGATTAATGACTTGTTGCAGTATGCTAAATCAAAATCAAACCTCACTGTCACCGCATCACTACATAGATTCGACAGCCCTCGCCTCGCGAGGCCGCACAAATGGTGCGCGCACCGCGTTTACAAAGAACGTTCATCATAGGCACGTCGCAATACAGCATGAGCAAGGTGTTTAATTAGCTCGTGGAATCCACACGAGACAGTATAGGAGTACAACGGTACCATCCCGGGTGTTGCTCTCCCCGCAGGGCATCGAGTCGACCTGCGGGTGGTCAAGATACCGCAACTGGACCCACGCTGCGAGGTGCAGCCTGTACTTGTCAAAGACCCGTGTTGCGTGTGACGCCACATTACTAGGCTTGAGCATGAGTGAAGTGCATAAGTCACTAACTTAGTGTATCTGGCTAAAGGAACGTATCGGCGCCGCTGTGACCAATAAGTCCTGGAGTAGGTCGCCGAAATAAGCCCGGGCGGGCGCTGTGTGGGAAATTCGAGGACAATGTGGTACCGCGAAATATCTCTTGTCGACATTGCATCAATCAAGAAAGCACTGCCTGGGATTTATTACTTCAAGTCTTCAAAGCTTCAACACACACCCCACTCGTCGTTGCGGAGAACACATTTGTGAGAACGTCGATGGTTGGGTTCAGCCAACTTAACAGCCTTTTATTGGCGCTCCTAGACTGATGAAACTCCTTGACTTCACCCCGAAGTACAGCGAGAATGTTCGAGTCACTGCTGTGGGAGTAAACTGAGTGATGCCTGCCCGGCCCAATGGCCGGAAGCTGGCCTCATCAGCCGGGCTGGGCTTGAGCCGAGGAGTGGCTTGGTCAGCGCTCAATCAATGAATGGCCCTGGCTTCGAATTTGGTAAGCCGTTCTCATGGCCTACGCTGTGTTTTGGGGGCCTCGATCGATGGCGGAGGAGAAGCTAGCTGCGGTGATGTACTTTATTGTATGACCAGACAGATTAAGTCGACATCGCGAGTCGTCAGTGAAACACGGTCTCAGCAGCCGAGCGACAAAACGTGAGAGATATTCTGAACAATCTTGGATCGTGACACATATGTGGTGCAAGGATTTGCGAGTCATAAGGGACCTGAAGACGTCGGAGTTCATTAACGTTCATTCATCATGATTGAACATACTTTGGCGCAAGGTTGCTCTCTTAACTCCTCGCTGCTGGAGTATACTGTACAATACTAAGCATTGCACCTCCATCAGGAAAATGGAATGTTACTGGCGGTACTAGCCGAGACTGGCAGCACTCAATTTTAGCGGGCGCTAGCTGCCCCTAGTAACGACAGGTCATGACAGGTCGGGTCCATTTTGCTGATGTCAAGTTTAGAGACTTCGGTCCACCTACGAGTCCATGGCTACACAGACCGGACCCACCATTGCACGTTCTCCTGCGTAGGTCAAATCAGGCTGGTGCGCTGGTGCGTGATAGCATCAATACCCCCATGTGACGGACCTCCAGCTTCTCCGTCGGCGCTTACAGCATCATCAAGCCGTGGTAACTTGGTATGAATTGCCCCACAGCCGCTTATTTCAAGCATCTCGTCACTGCGTCCGAATTGTATATTTTGGAGCTGGATCCAAAAAATAACTTGGAAACCACCTCCCTGTATCAGGAAATCAGATAGAACTTTGAGTCCTTCTCTTGGAGACACTGATGAGCAGTGCCCCCAGGCCCCCTCCCGCCAGACCCTGTTATATTGGCCAGACCGGAATTGACCCTTGCACTGACATTCTCCACCCCCTTGAACGGTGTAGACCACTTTCGAAGTTGCTTGACTCTGTACTCCGTTCGCTTGTTTTGTAGTCAGCCATCTCCAGATCATGTCAACTCCCCTCATCCCTCCACACATTGAAGAGATGTAAGTGTCGTCGTATCTGGCACCAGTTCTAACATACAGTACGAGTCTGACCCCTCTTTCTGCAGTACTGCCCCAAGGGTATGCAGTGGGGTGGTTTGTCTTATGAGTATCGGTGATGTTTTACGCTTCCCCATTCTTTAGATGCTGGGAAACCTGTGGAACTGGACTTTGTATGGCGTTCTCATAGTTCAGCTTTGTGAGTCTCTCATGCACGGTCTCCCATGATTTCCGTCCACGGCGCTCATCCGAGTCTGGCGGTCACGGTGAAGACGTATACAGCTATAATTTTCCAAAAGATAGGAGGCTCCTTAAACTACTGGGTATGTACTACGTAGGCATTTTACAGGTTGTGCTCTCCATCCTGATGACAGCTCCTCTGCAGTGTACTCTGTATTCTTGGTCGAAACGTTGCAGACAGCACTCTCTGGAGCGGACCTCTACTATTGGTTCATCTCCGGATTCGGCAATATGGACCACCTCTTCTCTACCTACGTGTCCGCCTTCGCCGTGCCCATTATCGGTTCCATAGTTTCAGTAACTGTCCAACTATTTTTCGTGTATCGCATCTGGGTACTCAGCGAGAGGTCGTCCTGGTTTCTGTGCCTGATCATCTGTCTCGTGAGTCGGTCGTATCAGTTTCGTGCCCATACTTCACTTTCCTACCTTTCAGTGCTCCGCTATTGTCGCAGTGACCGCGTTTACTGCGGGTGTCTATGTAAGTTTCATCTGTCCCAAGCTATATCCAATTTGGCTCACACCTGTAGACCCATGCTGTCAATAAGTTCGCTAAGGACCAAACGCTGAAGGTCCTCACCTTGGTAGGGCCATCATGTCCACAGGCTTCCTGCTTCCTTCGCTTCGCTAACGCGATGACCCCCACAGACGTGGATTAGCGGAAATGCCTTGTCTGACGTCCTCATCGCCGGCTCGATGCTTTTTCACGTAAGGCCCTTGGCGCTTTGCTTATAGAGCGTACGTACTGATTTTTCTGCTCTTCGTCACTGCCGCAGCTAGGACGACGACGCAGAGAAGGAGATGGCTACTTAAGTGACCACGCCATATCGAGAGTCGTTCGCTTGACAGTCGAGACCAACGTAGTGACCGGTAAGCTGACTCTCGGATACGGTGCGTTGCTTGGTTCAATTATTTGCTTTCAGCTACCGTGGGGATCGTATCGCTCTTGACGGTTGCCGCATTCCCCGTGAGTGATTGTAAATTCCGCACATTTGACAACTGATCCCGTCACATTAACTTGAATGTAGGACAAGACCTGGTTTACCTGTCCGTACGTCTCTGCTCGTCCCGCTATGTCTAGCCAAGTTCCATGTATCTGAAACTGAAACCGAAACGCCACTTCACAGAATTTCGATCCTTGGAAAACTGTGAGACTATCATCAACTTGTGGTTTTCGCACACCGCGACTGACAGTTGGTGGGTAATGGGGCAGGTATTCCAATACGCTCCTAGTCTCTCTGAATAATCGGGTCTCCATCCGCGAGGGGCGCGGAGCTGTAGCTCGATCTGGGGCAGTGACGTTCGCTCTTACCCTTGACTCACAGCCCACGTCGGAAATCGTGCATGTGGAATCGAAGAAGCCTTCAGTCGTGTTAGTAGCAGGGTCGTCGGAAGACAGCGCGGGACAAGACACTAGCAGGGTCTTTGGTACGCAATACGACATTTTATTTCTTCAGTTTGTTGTCTGACACAACCCGGTTCGTAGATATTGCGTGATTGACATCGTATTGCAATCTAGTGTACATCGGAAGCTGCCAGGCGTAACGATTTTTTTTTGTCTCCCCGATGTATGGTGTAGTGTGTACTCTACAGGTCAGGCCAAGAGGGACGGGCTAGATGACACCAGGGAATGATGACAAGTTGAATGGAGATGAGATAATGTGACGCGAAGTACAAGATATAATGAGATTATTGCCCTGTTGGAGTGCGCTAAATCAAATCTCAAAGATTGTCACCGCGTCACTACACGGGCCGGGATGTCACCAATATTCCCAACTGTGGTCCGACAACCCTCGCCTCGCGAGGTTGCACAAGTGGTGCGCACACCGCGAATCAACAACGAACGTTCATCACGAGCACGTCCCAATACGAATGACCGTTCCGATCTCGGCACTACTAGAAAAAATAAGCGAGAATGCGCAAGTTTGAGGCCCGCGCGCCATTTGGACGAGTTGACGGATGGGCAGCACTATCCCGCAAGAGATACAAGGTGGTGTGCGGGATGGAGTGCCGCTTTATCAATGAATAACACGGAGGATACCTGCGACCCGCTCTTGGTGAATTGAGCTTCGGTGTCGACGTCGACTACGGTTTGCAGTGGGAAGAAGGGCTATTCTTGATGATACTGGCATAATTTTAATTAAAGGAATAGGGGACAGAGTAGACCACCTGAGCAGGCAGACGCTAGAGAGAAGATCATGAGAGTGCAGGGTAGGCGCTTTCAGAAGGTTTTGTTCGATGTCGGGGGCCACGGGTTCATAAAGGCCGAGTGGATCAAGATAGACCATGCATATCACACCGAGGCGATAACCTGTAAGTGACCTGCACACGAAACGAACGTGTAATGCAGTCCCATGGCTATCACCTACGGCGCTTGGATACTGGGGATATTCGTAAACAAGGTGTTCATTTAGCTCGTGGAATCCACACGATGTCACGGTGACGGTATCATAGGAGTACACGGGTACCGCCTCGGGGTGTCGCTGTCCCCGCAGGTCATCAACAATCGAGCAGGTTGTCAGCATAGCGCAACTGGACCCATGCTGCGAAGTGCATCCTATCCTGAGGACAGACACAAAACATAAAAGGCAAGTTCAAAATGTGGAATTTGAAGGCGAGTCGTGGTAAAGCGGACCTGGCCGTGGGAATAGTGCGTGACTAAGGACCTTCCTTTTCTAGCGCGTGAGTATTATGTCATCCGGCTATGAAAAATAGTTGACTCGGGAACCCGGAAAAAAAACCGAAACATTTTTCGAGAACTTCCTGATGCTCCGGAGCCGATCTTTGGGATGGTGAGGTTAAGGGCACGCGCCGAAGTCAAAAGGGGTGGTCACATGCAAGTGACCAAGGGTGTACGAGAGTGCGAGAGTGAACGAAGGAAAGTGAAGTTGAGTCGCAGTGATCAGACGTGGGGGATTTTCGAGGACACAAATACACTAGTCATTTACTATCAAACTAGGACTGTTTTTATACATACAAGTACAATAATATGAGCTTCATTTTCAAAAACAAGTCGGAACGTTAGTAAGGAAGCTCGGGCAGATACATAGATACTCAGGCACGACACCGAAATGGAATCAGTCGCGCTTGCCTCTGATTCGAGGCTGCAAATCGTCCTTTAGACGAAAACAACTGCACGCATGAAGCTTCGAGAGAATGAAGTCATATAGATGAGACACATATGTCATGCTTGCCATAAGACGAAAGCCGAATCTGTAAATCGTAGAATCAAGTAGAATACA
>Ga0137385_10002591_pt1 | contig 15451 bp, 12 predicted proteins | sample SagtaG_FD_104921 | JGI IMG/M metagenome (GOLD analysis project Ga0137385, IMG submission 104921) | Vadose zone soil microbial communities from Sagehorn Ranch, Mendocino, California, USA - Sage2_R_80_16 metaG | ecosystem: Environmental > Terrestrial > Soil > Vadose zone | place: USA: California...
AGGTGACACGAGGATGTGATAGTTGCAAAAACCATCATCAAGTATGGCATTGATGACAACTCTTGCCTTAACCTACGCCCGTTGACGAAACAACTAGGCGGGCGGTTGGACTACGGCCAACCGGCGTGCACGAAAGTACACTTGAGCGATGAGTGTAACACACGTCCCTCCAAAACGGTTGGAGTGGTGATGGACTCTGCTACACGTTGGGACTCCTCCCAACACACGAGTGCTTTTACCCACGGGAGCGTTTTACCGTGGAACCTCTGAAACGCTCTTGGATTGTCAAGGTGCTCTGGAACGAGTGTACTCTAGTAAGGCGAGTGATGTCAAGGGTACCCGTGTAACACCTGATGGTGGTTGATGTCATTTGGAGAGAAAAGATGAAACTCGTTCCGATACCCCGTGTCACCTTCTTTCCCACAGCGTCCCGTCTGATTGATTAAACCCTGTCACAAATGACGAAGGTATCATCCTACGGCCCACTAGCGACAACCAGGTAGATCGTGCTGGTATAGGTGCCCGATGGTGCACTGGCAGGAACCGTGACCTGGACCATCATCGAGAGGGAGAACTTTCCCAAACCTGTATTTACGGCGGCATTGAAAAACTTTACGGGCGGTGGCGGCTTAGTATCCGCCGGGATGACCAGTGGGTACGAGACGCTATTGATCGGTTTCTTGCAAGTCGAATTCGTGCCACATGCGACACCCACCCCGGTAATGCTCGAGGCGTTGGTCGGCAACTGGTTCTTGCCATTCGAGGTTATGAACTGGGTGGACGTAATCGTAAGGTTCCAGCCCGCTCCCGCGCCTCGCGCATCAACTACTGCGATCGGCAGGGTATAGTTTACCGACTTGACCCCCTTCTGCAAGTTCAGACTCACCTGGTTCGTGGCCTTTGACTCCGTCAAGCTTCCCCCGTTGACAGTAGCAGTGACCGGGCCTGAGCCAGCATAGGCAATCGCCGAGCCACCTATCGTCATGGTGAGCAGCAGGAGAAAACACAGGTAGAAACCTGTCGAGCGATTCTTGAGCAGCCGCATAAATAGACTCCTCTTTCGATTTTGATAGCTTCATACCGCCCTGGTTGACAAGGGCTCGACCTGGATCGCACGCTACTGTGTGGTGTTGCCTTCACTATGATCAGCGGGTGCGTTTTGCCTTGCTCTGGATGCCAGAAGGCTCCTGGCGGATGTCAGGCCTCTTAAATTGCTGCGATGACTGGGACTGGATATCGGCAGATTTCACTTTCGCCCTGGAGACCGCAAGCCTCCCATAGACAGTTTTACCTACCCCCCAAAGGATGGCGAGCCCACCACCCACGACAATTAACAGTTGCCAGAGTGGAAGCCCCAGGAAACCTTCACCGCCAAGTCCCGCAGGAGCCTGGGTCTTGCCGTTGTTGGTCCCAAAGGTTTGCACGAGTTGCTGCTTTGTAATCGTGAACTTCGTGGTATAATGCAAGGTCTGGCCGTGCCCATACGTCAAGATCAATGTCGCCTGGTAATCGCCAGCACCAAGGGCCTGCCCTGTGATAGCGACCGGGTAGTTGATCGCTGTCTGCGGCAAGAAGGTGTCCAGCTTGAGCGAGATAGTCTTCACGACTTGCCCATGGGTATCAGCGACTTGAAGCGTGCCGGAGGGTTTGAGCATGACCGTGCCGGTATTGCTCAGTCCAACCAGGAGTCGCTGATAGCCATTGTCTCCACCCGCCTGAACCCCCGTTCCCGCCAGCTGCTCGACCGGGGTCCCTGGAAGGTTGACCTGGATAGCGATGATCGTCAGATTCTTCACCTTGATCTGGATGGCGCTGTTATTCTTCGGACTGCTTGATTCCGCCAGGTTCTCGGCCACGATGCCGCCAAGGTGCTGTCCTGGGCGCACCGTACTGGGAATAGTGACCTGAAAGGAGACAATCTGACTCTGACCGGCCGCCAGCGTCAATTGCTGCGCACCAAGTGTGGTCCAGGCTCCCACATCCTTCCGCGGATCATCCTGGTTGAGGTAGACCGCACCACTCGTCTGACCGGTGGTCGCATCGACCGGGTAGAGGCTGACGCTGCCCGTCGCTGTGCCCGTATTGGTCACCCGCACCCGGCTCTTGACGACGATGCCCGGTTTGCTATCAAAGATAAAGTAGGATTCGGTGAGTGGGTTGGTGGGATCGTAGACGACGGGTTGCAGGGAAAAATTGGCCTGCCCACTATCGGCCTGAGCGCTTGAGAAACCCAGAGACGCTTCCAACATCACTCCCAATATTGCAAAGGTAAGTAGAAATGTTCCCGCAGCCAGTCGGGCAAAGACACCGAGGCGTCGAGAGAAAAACGAAAGTTGCATCAAGTATATCCTTCTATAACTACTGTTCAAAAGCCACTATTCAAAAAACTATGTCCCTTTAGGGTGATCCGCTTACGAAGGAGATAGTGACCGTACTGCTATAGTTGCCTGTAAAGGAGTTCGCTGGAACCGTGACTTGTATCGTGGCCTGGATAGTAAAGGTGCCCTGCCCATGTGTTTGCGTCCCTGGACTATTGTCGTAAAAGGTGTTCGGAGCTGGCGCAGTATTCCCTGCGGGTACAGCAACAGGGTATATAATTGTGTTCTGTGGGCAAGTGCTTCCCGTGCAACTTGGTACTATCGCCACGGCAGTCACACTTGAGGCAGTCGAGGACAGGGTATGACTGCCGGCGGTGAACAGCGTCGAGGTGATAGTCACATGCCAGGTGCCAGGTGTAGCATTATTGAGCCTAAAAGCCAACGTATAGGATACATTCTGGTCGAGACCGTTCAGCGGCAAGCCAACTGTGGGGGTGTTGGTAATACACGCATTGTTCCCAGGAGTAGGACACACTGCGGTGGGGCTGGCCAGAATAGGCAAAGCGTAGGTAGCCGAAGCACCCAGAGATGGCCACAGCATAGTACTTATAACCAGTAAGACCAGGGCAACCGCCACATGCACCAATTTGCTTCGATGTCGAAACATACGTCCTCCTTTCCTTATAGTCTAAAGGGCTTGCCTGACAACATCGGTTTACTACCTGAGGAGAGGAGAGTAGTGATTTTTATAACTGCTCCCCTCTCAGAGATCTCGAGCCTCAAGAGATCTACACGGCCGCTAAGGCCCACTGACGATAGCCACACTGACGGTGCTCGAATAGGTACCTGCAAATGTATTGGCAGGAATGCTAATGGTAACGGTCGGCGTGATGGTGAAGCTCCCCATACCCGTATTCGCGGCGGCATTGAAAAACTTCACCGGGGTCGGCGCAGTAGCAGCCGCCGGAACAAGTAGCGGGTATGTGATCCCACTCGACGTCGGATTCGTACAAGTGCTGCCACTGACACAAGACACCGTTGGTGCCGCACCGATGCTTGAGGCGGTGGTTGGCAGCGAGTGTGTACCAGTGGTGAATGTCGTAGAGGTAATCGTCAGATTCCAGCCTCCTCCGTTCCCTCTGGCATCGGTCACGGTCAGCCCCAGCGAGTAGGTGGTCGTCTGGTCTGTCCCATTCAGGGTGACTCCCCCAGCCGAGGCGCTAGAAGGTCCTGACTCCGACAAAGTACCAGCGGTGACAACAACTGTTGCGCCCGTGGAAGAGTCGGCCAGGGCGGCCAGGGTCGACCCCCCAAGGGTCAGCACCAGGATCAAGAAGAACCCGAGGTAGAAACGAATGGACCGGCTCTTGAGGAAACACATAGATCCCCCCTTTGGTTATAGTGGCTGCATGGCTGAGTGTGGGCTGCATGCAGCGATCTTCTCAAGACCTGCACGGCCACTAGGGCCCACTGACGATCGCCACACTGACAGTGCTCGTGTAGGTGCCTGCATATGTACTGCCAGGAATGCTGATGGTGACCGTCGGCGTGATGCTGAATTTGCCCAGGCCCGAGTTCGCGGCGGCATTGAAGAACTTCACAGCGGCCGGTGCCGGGCTTGCTGCCGGGACGCCCAGCGGATACGCGATGCTATTGGTCGGATTCACGCAATGGCCACCGACACCACTACATACCACCGTTGGTGCCGCATTGATGTTTGAGGCATTGCTTGCGAGCTGATGCCCGTGGCCGTCGTCGAACAGAGTCGAGGTGATGGTCAGATTCCAACCCGCTCCGCTCCCCCTGGCGTCAGCCACAGTCAGCCCCAGCGCGTAAGTCATCGTCTGATCGTCACCGGTCAAGGTTATCGCATTCGCTGATGTGCTACCGGGTCCTGTCTCGCTCAACAATCCAGCGTTGACAACGGCTGTTGCGCCCGTGCCTGAGTCAGCGAAGGCGGCGACTGACCCCCCAAGGGTCAACACCAGGAGCAAGAAGAACCCGAGACAGAAACGCATGCCGCGATTTTTGAGGGAACACATAGATACCTCCATCAGGCAAGGGAGAAGCTACCTTCACAGCTTCTCCCCTCTCAGAGATCTTGAACCTCAAGATCTGAAGGACACTATGGTCCACTAATAATGGCCACGCTGACAGTGCTCGTATAGGTGCCGGCATACGTATTGGCAGGGATTGAGACGGTGATCGTTGGCGTGATGGTGAATTTGCCCAGGCCTGAGTTCACAGCGGCATTGAAAAGCGGGACTGCGGCAGGTGCCGGGCTTGCAGCTGGGACGCCCAGTGGGTACGTGACGCTATTGGTCGGAGGCGTGCAATGGCCCCCGACACCACTACATACTACCGCTGGTGCCGCAATGATGCTCGATGCGTCGCTTGCCAGCTGGTGCCCTGCGCCATTGTCGAACAGGGTAGAGGTGATGGTCATATGCCAACCAGCTCCGCTCCCTCTGGGATCATTCACCGTAAGCGCCAGCGCGTAAGTGGTCGTCTGGTCGTCGCCGGTCAACGACACCGGATTCGCCGCAACAGTAGTAGGTGCTGCCTGTGACAAGCTTCCTCCGGATACAGCAACGGATGCGCCCGTACCTGAGTCTGCGAAGGCGGCGATGGCCGATCCCCCAAGGGCCATCGTGAGGACCAGGAAAAACACGAGGTAGAAACGCATGGATCGGTTCTTGAGTAAACTCATAGATATCCCCCTATTGGTTATAGTGGCTGCATACCTGGTTGTGGGCTGCATGCCTACACTAAATTGTGGCAGGGAGGCTGCTATCTCTGGTAATTCCCGCGGGACACGCTCATTTTAGCCGCAGTGAGATCGTTAGACGCTAACCATACACATTGTAAAGCCCCATGCAGTATACATTCGAGAGGCACACTTCATACTATGCTAGCAGACCACGTCATTTCGCATCAGTGCCTTTGGAAATACCAATATACTCAGCAACCCATCTGCTGAAAAGAGTATAACATATAATAGAGAAATGTCAATAGAGAAAATATAGACAAGTAGAAAATGATTATATTATCAATGTGTATCAAGGTGTGTCATCTTGTAATATTATATCTAGCGAATTTTTACACAAGAATGCTATTTGCCAAAAAGTCTCCCCAAAATCCGCAGCCTTGCAAGTTATCCCTCTTTTGTCAAATCGGGTTCGAAGCCAGGAATATCGTCGGGGTTGACGGAAGTCACGAAAAAGATGAACGCTCTTCCAGGCAGTGTTTCCAGAAGGCGTTGTAGCCATACATCCCGTCAAGTGCTGCAAACACATCTGGACAAAAATGGGCCTCTGCAAGCTCACTCACCTCTGAAGACCAGGGGTAGACAAAGGCAGCCATAGGGACTAAAATAGGAAGTGCATTCCGACGCAACGTAATGGCAGAATTTGTCTGTCCATTTCTAGTAACAGAAGGGAATCTGCGCATGAGTAAGATAAAAATGCGCTGCATATCCTGCGGCAAGTGGTTTCAGTCGGCAAATGCTAAAGAAGTAACTTGCCCCGATTGTATGCAGAAGGCACGCAAAGAAAAGATGGCGTCTAAGACACCATCCACACCCGCCACTCCAAATAAAACGACAGGTTCCGTAGGGCAGGGCTCAGCTACACCAACACGAACGCCACCACCTCCTAAACCTAAACCGGCAGCGAGTGGATCGAGCCATTGGCTTGACACCCTCTCCGATGTCAAAGTAGGTGAACCAGAACAACCTCCAACACGTCCGAAGCTGCCACCCTCTCCACCACAGGCACGCGAGCAGCGTGGTGGACCGGAGCGACCAGGTCCTCGCGGCCCTGGCGGTTATCGTGAGGAGCGTGGTCCTGGTGGCTACCGCGAGGAGCGTGATCGTGGGCCAGCAGGTCGTGAAACGGGTGGTCGTGACCGTGGCCCTGGGGGCTACCGCGAACCTGGATACCGTGGCCCCGGTGCCTACAGCAGCGGACTGGGTATCTCAGGGACGATTGGGCAGCGTCCGCGCCAACCAATGGAAACAGGCTTCCCCCGGGGTCCACGCCCAGGAGGTCCTGGTGGTCCTGGCGGACCGGGCGAAGGTCGACCTGATAAACCTCGCTACGGTCCTGGAACCCAAAAGGGTGGCAAACCGAAGGCAGCTAAACCACCGGCTCCACCTAAACCAAAGCGCGAGAAGATTCCACCGCCACCACCGTTTACGCCAACGCCAGAACAGATCGCACAGGTTGAGGCACGCTATATAGAACTGGCAACACCGAGCGAGTTTGATGGGATTCGCACGCAGATCTCAAAAGAAATCGGCATCCCTAAGAAGGCTGTGAAGAAAATCATCAAAGACCTGCGCGATCGAGAGCACATCCCAAGCTGGTGGGAACTGCAGACCTACAAGGGGCCCAGTGAGGAACTGGAGAAGATCAAGGAACTTTACGTACCCCATCTGCCTCTCCCGCCGGTTGGCGTACACAAAACGATTGCCGACCAGCTCGAACTCAAACCAAGTACGGTCTACCAGGCTATCAAAGCCATACGCCAGGAGATGGGCTTGCCCCAGTTCAACGACCCTGCCTTACATGGGCTGGAACTGAAAAAGCCAGGCGAGGACAGGCAAGGGCAAACGCAAGAAGGGGAGAAACCTGAGTCTGAGGCTCCGGTAGTAGCGGATACAGTCGTTGAAACAGCTGAGCAAACGGTTGCCACAACTGATACAGCCACTGAAACATCTGCAGAGGCGGTTGCCACAACTGATACAGCTGTCGAAACACCCGAAGCGGTGGTTGTCCCAACTGACACAACTGACACAACCGGTACAACCGGTACAATCGGTACAACCATTGAAACACCTGAAGAGAAAGTTGCTACCGTCGCCAGTGATGGTGACGAAGCAATCGAAAAATAATAACTTGTATATGGACGGTTTCGAGGCGTGGTATACCACGCCTCGAAACCGTCCATACACAACCTGAAAGGTAGTGTATGGATCATTGTCTTTTCTGCAGAATAGCATCTGGTGAGATACCGAGTAAAATCGTCTATCAGGACCAGGATGTCGTCGCATTCGCAGACATCAACCCGCAGGCACCCACCCATATCCTGCTCATTTCCCGGCGTCACGTCGACTCCCTGGCAGACCTGACACCCGAAGATGGTCCCTTGCTTGCCAGCATCTTCACGGTTGCCGCGAAACTGGCCCATGAGCTGGGTTTGGATCAGCGAGGCTACCGTATCGTAGCGAACAACGGCCCAGATGCCGGGCAGTCCGTCCTTCATCTGCACTTTCACCTGCTCGGTGGACGCAAGTTTGGTTGGCCGCCAGGATAAGCACTCGTAGGATATTTTCATGCATATTGCGATTGACTATACAGCAGGTATCAGGCAGGAGGCAGGCATCGGGAACTATGTGCGTAACCTGGTGAGTGCCATGCTTGCCCAGGATACCAGTAACCAGTATACCTTGCTTACAAGCGGACGCCCCACACGGGAGCGTCCGTTTCCCACTACTGCCAACGTTCGAGGGCGCAGCATCTTCATCCCCGACCGCTACCTGAACATCCTCTGGTATCGCTGGCGCTTGCCGCCCTATGCCACCTATTTCACAGGGCAGGTGGATATTTATCATGGCCCCGACTTTACTCTGCCTCCTCTCGGTAAGAAACTCCACAAAGTTGTCACCGTCCATGACCTCGCCTTCCTGGAGCATCCAGAATATGCCGTTCCGGCATTGGCAGCCTATCTCAAAAAAGTCGTACCTGAAGCCGTAGAAGCTGCTGATGTCGTCTGCGCCGTCTCATATGCAACCTGTCACACACTGATTGAGCACTTCAAGACCCCACCACAGAAGATCACGATTATTCCCAACGGCGTTGGAGCACACCTTCGGCGCATTACCGACCCCGTAATACTCGGAGCAATACGCAACAAATTCGAGTTGAAGCATCCACTCATCCTTGGTGTTGGTACCTTAGAGCCTCGCAAAAATCATCTCGGCCTTATCAAGGCGTTTTACCTGGCCCAGAAGAGACGCGGTGGCCCTGCTATGCTTGCCCTGGCAGGTGGACGGGGTTGGCTATACGAAAAAACTTTGGAGACGGTAGCGGAACTTAAACTAGAGAACAAAGTCCGTTTTCTGGGTCATGTCAGTGATCTTGAACTTGTGGCACTCTATAGTATGGCCGATGTGTTCGCCTTCCCTTCATTCTCCGAAGGCTTCGGTGTCCCACCGCTCGAGGCCATGGCCTGTGGTGCACCTGTCATCACCTCAAACACCTCCTCGCTCCCAGAAGTCGTCGGGGACGCAGCCCTGCTGGTTGACCCATTCGACAAACACGCGCTGGCGAAAGCCATCACGCGCCTGCTAGAGGACGAACAACTACGGGAAGACCTGCGCCAGAAGGGCTATCAGCAGGCCAAACAATACACCTGGCCTGAATCGGCACGCAAGATGCTCTCCGTCTACGAGAAACTGTATAATGGTGTCACGGACTTTAACGAGGTGAAAGGATGAAAATTGCGATCAATGCATTGTTCTTCAAATATCCGACCAGTGGGAGCGGCCAATATCTCACCCATCTCCTTAAGGGGTTAGCAGAGGTTGACCAGGAGAACAATTACGTCTTGTTCGGTCCGCAACCAATAGACAATAACTTGCTACCGCAAGGGGTGCCTCTGCAAACCAGGTTTCCCTATCGTGTAGCACCCGTGCCCACCTTTGCAGCACGCAACGAGAACATTGAAAAAGTGTTCTGGGAACAACTGACTGCTCCAGCAGCAGCTCGTAGAGCTGGAGTTGACCTCTTTCACGTTCCCCACTTTGCTCCCCCGCTCTTTCGACGCACCCCCACCATCGTTACTATTCATGATGTGATCCCTTTGCGACTGCCGCTCTATCGTGCCGGAACCAGGGTCGGGATGTATATGCGCCTGGTTGCTCGTGCTGCGCATTCAGCCAACCTGATTATCACCGTTTCACAACATGCCAAGCTGGACATCATTAATGCGCTGAAGATACGCGCTGACCGCATTCGCGTCATCTACGAAGCAGCAGGCGAGGAATATCATCCAATCACCGATCCGGGCGTCCTGGCCGCAACACACGCACGCTACGGAGTAGGTGTGCGCTACATCATCTACCTTGGTGGGCTTGACCAGCGCAAGAACGTTCCCCAGCTGGTGCGAGCCTTTGCCCATCTCTACCAGCAGCTCGATGACCCCAACCTGCAACTGCTGATTGCAGGCAATCCTGACAAGCAGAGCGGTCCGCTCTTCCCCGACCCACGTCCCATCGCTGCTGACCTCGGGATGACAGGCCAGATTATCTATCGCTTCATTGAAGAAGAAGATAAGCCCGCGATCTATAGCGCTGCCAGCCTTTTTGTCTTCCCATCCCTCTATGAAGGCTTCGGTTTGACACCACTTGAGGCGATGAGCTGTGGCGCACCCGTTGTCTGCTCAGACCGCACCTCTCTCCCAGAAGTAGTGGGAAAGGCGGCCCTCTTCATTGATCCTGAAGATATTGGTGCGATGGTCGAAGCTATGCGCAGCGTCCTGACCAATAGCGAGCTTGAGGCCGACCTGCGAGCGCGTTCCCTGGAACAGGCTAAATGGTTTAGCTGGCGCAAGACTGCTCGTGAGACTATCGCAGCTTATAAAGAAGCACTGGCAAGGAGTCGAAGACAATAGCATGCGTGTACTGATGATCTCAAAAGCGCTCGTCGCGGGCACCTCGCAGCGCAAACTCGAAGAGCTGGTAAAATTTCCTGGTGTCGAACTCACCCTGGTCACACCCGAATACTGGCAGAGTGACGACGGGAGCAAACAGGTGCTCGAACGGCTCTATACTCATGGCTACCGCATGATTGTCACCCCCATGACCCTGAACGGCAACTTCCACCTCCACTACTATCCGCGCCTTGGCTCAATCATGCGCGAGGTGCGGCCAGAGATTGTGCATATCGACGAGGAGCCCTACAACTTCGCAACCTTCCGGGCAATGTTCCTGGCGGTACAACAGAAAGCCCATGCCTTGTTCTTCACCTGGCAAAACCTCTATCGCAACTATCCTCCCCCTTTTCGCCAGATGGAGTTATATAACTACCGCCATGCCACGGTCGCACTCGCAGGCAACCGCGATGCCGCTGATATATTGAGGCGCAAAGGCTATCATGGCCCGATTCGCATCATCCCGCAATTCGGCTTTGACACCGACATCTACCGGCGCACTGAACCACGTCCACCTCGCTCCCCAGAGGCACCCTTCATACTCGGCTACCTTGGACGTTTCGTCGAGAACAAGGGTTTACCAACCCTGGTTGAAGCATTGACGAGCCTGCCAGAGCGTTGCCGTGTAGTCTTTATTGGCAACGGCCCGATGAAGAGCGAACTGGAAGAGCAGGCCACACGCCTGGGTGTTGCTGACCGTATCACCTTCAAAGCTGGCGTGCCAACCTACGAAGTTCCCAAAGAGTTGCAGCACATGGATGTGCTGGTTCTCCCATCTCTGACCCGCCCCAACTGGAAGGAACAATTTGGCCGCGTCCTCTGTGAAGCAATGGCCTGTGAAACACCCGTCATTGGCTCAAATTCCGGCGAGATTCCCTACGTCATTGATGATGCCGGGCGGGTCTTTCAGGAAGGCAATTCCCAGGAGTTGGCTGCCTGTGTGCGTCGCTTATTGGACGATCCCCAACTCTACGCAACTCTTGCCACAAAGGGACGCCAGCGCGTACTAGAGAATTATACACAGGAGCAGATTGCGAAGCAGACGTATGAGGTGTACCTGGAAATGAAGGTTAACTCTTTATAAGCGGGGCTTAAGATAGGGATGGTAGTTAACGAGGGCGGCTGAAAAAAGACAATATGAAACCTTCCGAACCCTTGGTTCTTTCCATTATCATTATACCTTATTTGTCAAGCAAAAACATCGTCCAATTGGCCGATGTTTTTCTCTGCTTTTTCGGGTATCCTTGCTACAGTTCCTCATAGCGCTGAAGTGATTTCATCATGGTTTTGAGTACTGTTTCATCAACCTTGCCTCAAAGGAGGATATCCCTATGGAAGTAAGTACCAGGACTGCTGCTGCCCCTGAACGTATCTCCCTCGCACGTATGCCTGATATCGTCCCCATGCCGGGCCTTATTCAGGTCCAACTTGACTCATTCGAATGGTTCAAGAAAGAAGGTTTGCGCGAACTTTTTGCAGAAATCTCTCCCATTGAAGACTTCGCAGGCAAAATCCTCAGCCTGGAGTTGATTGTGCCACCGGAGCCCTTCGGCAGGCCCAAGTACAGCGAGGATGAGTGTCGTGACCGCGATACCACCTATGCAGCCCCCCTGACCGTGAAGGCACGCCTTACCCATAAAGAAACCGGCGAGATCATCGAGAAGGATATCTTCATGGGTGACTTCCCATTGATGACGAAGGATGGAACCTTCATCATCAATGGCACAGAGCGCGTGGTGGTTAGCCAACTGATGCGCTCGCCCGGCGTTTACTATTCTGCCGATGAGCATGTCGCCACGGGCGGGAGTCTCTTTGCGGCCAAGGTTATCCCCAATCGTGGTGCATGGTTGGAGTTCGAGACCAGCAATAAGCACCTGCTGACGGTCAGGGTTGACCGGAAACGCAAGCTGCCTGCCACCACTTTGCTACGTGCTCTCAGCAGCCTTGCTCGCGATCACCTCCACACAGAGGACCTGGACCTGTCAACCGACGAGGGCATCCTCGCCGCATTCGCCGGGGTTGATACCGACCCGGTTATACGCTACATCCAGGCCACGCTGGACCGTGACCCGGTGAAAACCGAGCATGAAGCCCTGCTGGAAGTCTACAAGAAGTTGCGCCCCGGCGACCCACCCACCATAGATAACGCACGCTCGCTTGTCAAAAATCTGTTCTTTAGTCCCCGGCGCTACGATCTCGGCAAAGTCGGTCGGTACAAACTCAACCGCAAGTTTGATCTCGCTATTCCATTGAACCACCATCTCCTGACGCTGGATGACATTGTCACTATTGTGCGTCGCCTCATCGAGTTGAATAACGGGCATGGACGGCCCGATGACATCGATCACCTGGGCAACCGGCGGGTGCGCTGCGTCGGAGAATTGGTCCAGGCTCAGTTTCGCGTTGGTCTGCTGCGCCTGGAGCGCGTGATTAAAGAGCGCATGAGCACCATGGGGGCCGATTTATCGGGCCAGCAGGCGACACCCAATGGACTGATCAACATTCGCCCGGTCGTGGCAGCTATACGCGAGTTCTTCGGTGGCAGCCAGCTCTCCCAGTTTATGGAACAGATCAATGCCCTGGCCGAAATCGGCCTCAAGCGTCGTCTCTCGGCACTCGGCCCCGGTGGCCTTTCCCGCGAACGTGCCGGTTTCGAGGTACGTGATGTACACCATTCTCACTATGGCCGTATCTGCCCTATTGAGACACCCGACGGTCAGAACATCGGCCTGATCGGCTACCTGGCAACCTATGCACGCATCAATGCTTATGGCTTCATCGAAACGCCCTATCGCAAGGTCCACAAGCGCCTGCCTGCCAATGACCGTCGCCTCATTGGGCGCGAGTTACGGGGCATCTATGGACGAACCCGCCAGGAGACCCTTCGCTTCGCTCAGGGTGACAATCTTAAAGCAGGCACTCGTATACGTGTGGATGAAGCGCTCTTCTCTCGGCTTTCCCAGGTGTTGGGCGGTACAGAGATGGCAGTGAAGCCCTTTGTGACCGACGAGGTAGAGTATTATGCTGCCGACGACGAGGAGCACTTCCGGATTGCCCAGGCGAATGCCAGGCTCTCAGACAACGGTGAGTTCGTAGAGGACCGGGCGCTGGCTCGTTACGGGGGCGAGTTCTTCCTGGAGAGTTCCGACAACCTGGACTACATGGACGTATCGCCTCAACAAATAGTAAGCGTCGCGTCCGCGCTGATCCCCTTCCTGGAGCATGACGATGTAAACCGCGCGCTCATGGGCGCAGGTATGCAGCGCCAGGCCGTTCCCTTGCTGCAACCGCAGGCACCGATCTGCGGCACCGGCATGGAGCGCCAGGTGGCCCTCGACTCTGGTCATGTCATTGTGAGTCCCGTAAGCGGTGAGGTGGTTTCAATAACAGCACGCTTGATTGAGATTGTGGACGACCAGGGCAAGGTGCACATCCACCGCTTGCGTAAGTTCACGCGCTCGAATGCGGGTACTTGTATCAATCAGCGGCCTATAGTGAGCAAAGGGCAGCGCGTTGAGGCTGGGCAGGTGATCGCCGATAGCTCATCGACCGAGCATGGGGAACTGGCGTTGGGGCAGAATGTCCTGGTAGCTTTCATGAGTTGGGAAGGCGGCAACTTTGAGGATGCCATCGTTATCAGCGAACGGCTTGTGTGCGAGGATCTCTTCACCTCCATCCATATTGAGAAATACGAAATTGAAGCTCGCGATACCCGACTCGGGCCGGAAGAGATCACACACGATATCCCCAATGTGGGCGAAGAAGGACTGCGCAATCTGGACGAATACGGCATCATCTACGTGGGTGCCGAGGTCGGTCCCCAGGATATCCTGGTGGGCAAGATCACCCCCAAGGGCGAGACCGAACTGACAGCCGAGGAGAAGCTGCTGCGGGCCATCTTCGGTGAGAAGGCCCGCGAAGTAAAAGATACCTCGCTGCGCATCCCCCATGGGGAGCGCGGCAAAGTTATCGAGGTCAAGGTATTCTCGCGTGAACTTGGCGATGAGCTGCCGCCGGGAGTGAACTACCGCGTGCGTGTCAGCGTCGCGCAAAAGCGCAAGATTGGTGTGGGCGACAAAATGGCCGGTCGTCACGGCAACAAGGGTGTCATTTCGCGTGTCCTGCCCATTGAGGATATGCCCTTCCTGCCGGATGGTACGGCCGTTGACATCATCTTGAACCCTTTAAGCGTGCCCAACCGCATGAATATTGGGCAAATCATGGAGATGCACCTGGGCTGGGCTGCGAGTGCATTGGGCCTGAAGACCGCCACTCCTGTCTTTGATGGTGCGACGGAAGAGGATATCGAGACCCTGCTGCGCCGCGCCAATCTGTCGCAGACCGGCCAGGTCCAGTTGTTCGATGGTCGCACAGGCGAACCGTTCGATCAGCCGATCACGGTTGGCTATACCTACTTGTTCAAGCTGATCCACCTGGTTGAGGACAAGATTCACGCCCGCTCAACCGGCCCGTACAGCCTGATTACGCAACAGCCGCTCGGCGGTAAGGCCCAGTTTGGTGGGCAGCGTTTAGGCGAAATGGAAGTTTGGGCGCTCGAAGCCCACGGTGCAGGCTATACACTGCAAGAGATGCTCACGGTGAAATCGGACGACGAGCTGGGCCGCGTCAAGACCTACGAGGCCCTTGTGAAAGGTGAGGATCTGATGGAGCCGGGTGTACCAGCCTCCTTCAAGGTGCTTGTTAAGGAGTTGCAGGCTCTGGGCATCAATGTTGAGGTCCTTAACGAAGAGGAACAGACGATCCACTTTGTTGAAGATACCTCAAGTGACCTGGTGCCAGAACTGGGTATCAACCTGTCCGGCTTTGAGGAGAGTTGATGCCCTACAGTTTTCTGTAGCAGTGAGAGGTCGTGGCAGAGCCACGACCTCTCACTGCTATAGAAAAATGAGAAGCACCCTTGGGTCGGCAGTCCAGCTCAAAACGTGTCAAGGAGAGAGGTTGAAGATAGGTGGCAATGTTGGTTCGGGCTGGCCCAATGGCCCCTGGCGAGCCGCCTGGATCAGCGCCCAGACCTTCTCAGGCTTCAGCGGCATATCGATAGTTTTGACACCCAACGGCGTGAGAGCATCCAGTACAGCATTGACAATAGCAGGTGGTGCAGCAATACAACCCGCTTCACCTACACCCTTCGCACCCAATGGATTGATGGGTGAAGGAGTCTCGATGATCGCAGTGACAAAAGCCGGAACTTGCTCTGCATTGGGTAAGGCATAATCCATCAGAGTACCCGTCAGTAGCTGACCTTCCTGATCATAGAGGGCTTCTTCATACAGAGCCTGCCCGATACCCTGAGCCAGCCCCCCATGTATCTGGGCCTCAGCAAGGTAGTGATTGAGAACTCGCCCGAAGTCATCCACCGCTACATAGGTCAGTATATGTACTTCGCCAGTCTCACTATC
>Ga0137385_10002599_pt1 | contig 15439 bp, 14 predicted proteins | sample SagtaG_FD_104921 | JGI IMG/M metagenome (GOLD analysis project Ga0137385, IMG submission 104921) | Vadose zone soil microbial communities from Sagehorn Ranch, Mendocino, California, USA - Sage2_R_80_16 metaG | ecosystem: Environmental > Terrestrial > Soil > Vadose zone | place: USA: California...
GCAGCCCGAACACCGCGCCGGCAGGAAACAGCCCGTGCGCCACCACGCGTGTGCGGCGCAGGTTCGCCAGTCCCGCGACTCCAACGACGAGCCAGCCCGCGATCACGAGCAGCACGTAATGGATAACCAGCGGGATGACCAGCGCGTGTTCCATCGACGTTGTCTCCAATGCCGTCAAAGGTTCTGTTCAGCGGGCAGCGTGTCTGATGAAGAGTATCCCGAAACCGCCTCCAGCCGGTGATGATGTTCCATTTCCTTGACATGGCGGCATGGCGCGCACGCCTCGCAATTGCGCGTTGCGCAGCTTCCGGGGAGCTCTTTCACCAAGAGGCATCAAGTTAGCAGTTAATGATAATTGCGTTATCATCCTAGCAGTTTTATCGATCCGATTCCACGTGATGACCCGCCGACGTGCGCGTAAAACGCGCCGCGTTCGTTCGGGGCATTGAGAATGCGGCTTTGCCGCGCGCGTGGAGTTTCAGAAACTCCAGCTTGCCGCAACGGTCCCTGCTCGCGCCCAACACGCGGTTCGGACAGGCGAACCCTCGAGTCGATACCCGATGCCAGCACACTATTTCCGGACTCTGACGGGAAAAGACCGTAGTGCCGAGGCCAACAGGCATCTCGGCTTCCCGCTTGCGTTTGTGGCCGGCGCGACCAATGCCGGCGGTTTTCTCGCGGTGAAGCAGTACACGTCGCATATGAGCGGCGTGATATCCGCGATCGCCGACCAGGCCGCGCTGGGCGACCTGTCGCTCGTGCTGGCGGGCGCCGGGTCGCTGATCTCGTTCCTGCTGGGCGCCGCCTGTTCGTCCGTGCTTGTCAACTGGGGGCGGCGCAGGCGGCTGAACAGCCAGTACGCGTCGCCCTTGCTGATCGAAGCCGTTCTGCTTCTGTGCTTCGGGCTGCTCGGCAGCCATCTCGCCTTGTGGGAAACCCTGTTCGTGCCGGCCGCAGTCGTGCTGCTGTGCTTCATCATGGGGCTGCAGAACGCGATGATCACGAAGCTCTCGAGCGCGGAAATCCGCACCACTCACATGACGGGCATCGTGACGGATATCGGCATCGAATTCGGCAAGCTCTTCTACTGGAATTCGTCGAAGGCCGGGCCGGCCGAGCCGTTCGTGCTGGCCAATCGCGCCAGACTGAAAGTGCATCTGACGATGCTCGCGATGTTCTTTGTCGGCGGCGTGACCGGGGCGATGGGCTTCAAGCACATTGGATATGCGTCGACCGTACCGCTCGCGGGCGTGCTGATCGTGCTCGCCATCGTTCCTTTCATCGACGACCTGCGCGAGCGCGTTTATCGACTCGATCGCTAGGCAGGGCGCCGCGGCGCACCCTTTCTCGCATGAAAATGTCATCGGGACGGCCGGCCGCCACTGTCGGGGAAGGTGTCAATTTATGATAATTTAATTATCATTGACTTGTCCTAATATGGTAACAATAATGCAGGTTCGGGTAGGAACCTTGTGGGTCACGTTGCGGGCCGGGCTTGCGCGAAATGAGGTAGAAGCCTGCGTACGGCAGGGAGGTGAACGTGATTGATGCAAGTGTTCCGCTGCTGTCCCATGACTACACGCATCTGTATCTGCGTGACGTGATGGGCCGCCGCGGGCTGATCGTCGTCGGCGTGGGCAAGGCGGGCGAGCGCGGATTCCAGATGCTGTACCGCTTTTCCGATGTCTGCGACTGTCTGGAGCAATGCGGGATCAATGTGATCTTCGTTTATCAGAAGGAGTCGGCCCGTCACGTTCAGGATGCGACCTCGCTGTTCGGCGCCCGCTACCGGCAAAGGCCGTGTCTGTTTCTGGACGACGACGGTCAGTTCTTTGTCGGCCCGCCGCGTCCAAAATCGCTTCGCGCAATTTATCTGGATCGGGAAATGACGCGGCTCGACACGGCCGAAATCGCGTTGCGGGATGAAACGTGGGACGCGCTGCTGCGCGCTTTCTTCGCGCAGGCCGCGGCAGGGTCGATACATTGAGCGCGTGTGGACGGGGAGCGTCCCCGGGTCCCGGCGCGGGTTGGAACAGGCATAAGGGGAGAGGGCGAAGTATTGACGCAGGTAGACGGGCGGCAGGGTTCGACCGGGCACGACCCGGCATGCCTTGCCGTCAATGCCATGCGGTGCGCCTGCGGGCGGTGAGCCGATAGGTCCCGATGGCGACCCCGCGGCACGTCATGTATGATAATCAAATTATCATATCTGGACGTTGCTCTCATCATGGAAACGAAAAGCGCTCGACTCACGATTCTGATCGACCCGGTGAAGAAGGAAGCGTTCGAAAAACTGTGTGCCGCGCAGGACCTCACGCCCTCGCAGGTGGTGCGGCAGTTGATTCGCGAATACCTCGAGCAGCATGGCGTCACCTACAAGACGAAGAGCGTCATCGGTGCGCGTCCACGAAAAAAAACCGCGTGACGTATCGCTACGCCGCCCGGTTTTTCACCGAAATCTCCCCGCTTGTAACCAGACGTAACGTAGCAGCCGGCACTGCGATCTTGTGCATCAGTTATTACAAACTTGAAATACGCCGATTGCTGCCTTGCGCTATATTTCGCCCAACAACACATTCTTCAAAAGGGTGATCGATGAAGTCCGTTCGTCTTGTTCCGCTTCTGATCGGGGTTTTCGCGTTGGGCGCCTCAGGTGCTGCAATGGCCGGTGGGGTCAACATTGGGGTCAATATCGGCATTCCCGCGCCTGTTTATGTCGCGCCGGCTCCGGTCTACGCACCGCCGCCGCCCCCGCCGCCGCCCGTTGTGTATCAGCCGGCACCCGTGTACTACGGTGCCCCGGCGATCGTGATCGGCTGGCATGGCGACCGCTACTGGGACGGTCGCCGCTATTGGGCGCGTAATGACTGGTATCGCCATCATCCTCCGGGCCGCTACGATTACGGGCGCGATCATTACGACAATCGTCGCGGCTGGCATTAAGCGTTCAGACCGCGGTTGATTTAGGCGCAGATTCAAAAAAACCGCCCGGGAGAATTCCTCTCCGGGCGGTTTTTTTATTGCGCTGGCAAGAGCCCTCGCGTCGATCCGGCAAGCACCGTTATTCGGCCACCGCGGCCATGCCGCCCACCACCGCGCTAAAGCCGCTGTCCACGTGCACGATCTCCGCCGTCACGCCGGCCGCCAGATCCGACAGCAGGAACGCCGCGGTATTGCCCACCTGTTCGATCGTCACGTTGCGCTTGAGCGGCGCGTTCTGCTCGACGAATTCGAGAATCTTGCCGAAGCCCTTGATGCCACTTGCGGCCAGCGTCTTGATCGGTCCCGCCGAAATACCGTTCACGCGCACGCCCTTCGCGCCGAGCGACACCGCCAGATAACGCACGCTCGCTTCGAGCGACGCCTTGGCGAGACCCATGGTGTTGTAGTTCGGAATCGCGCGTTCGGCGCCGAGGTAGCTCAGCGTGAGCAGCGATGCATCGGGCGTGAACATCGATTGGGCGGCCTTGGCGAGCGCCGGGAAGCTGTACGCGGAGATGTCGTGCGCGATGCGGAAATTTTCGCGCGTCATGCCGTCGAGGAAGTCGCCCGCGATCGCTTCGCGCGGCGCAAAGCCGATCGAATGGACGAGGCCGTCGAGGCCGTCCCAGCGTTCCTTCAGCGAGGCGAAGAGGGCGTCGATCTGCGCGTCGTCGGCGACGTCGCACGGGAACACAAGGTCGCTGCCGAACTCGGTGGCGAACTCGGTGATGCGGTCCTTGAACCGCTCGCCAACATAGGTGAACGCCAGTTCGGCGCCTTCGCGCTTGCAGGCTTGCGCGATGCCGTACGCGATCGAACGGTTCGACAGCAGGCCGGTCAGCAGGATACGTTTGCCAGCGAGGAAGCCCATGAATTCTCCTGATAAGGTCAGCGCATCGTGCACGCGAACGTCACGCGTCCGGAACGTGCGGACAGCGCGGGTTTATTAGGTAGAATTCTCTCACATTGCAATTGCCCACTGATCAACAAGGCCCCTATGACAACTGGCTCGCGACGGGTTCAAACGCCTCATGCATTTCGGTGCAGCGTGATTCACAGACTCTCGCGTGTCGGTCTACCGGTTGTGCCGCGTTTGTGGAGTTCATGGCGCCCCGCATGCGCCGCCGCGCTATACGGCGCGTTTGCCGTGGCCGGACTGCTCGCGGCGCCGCGGGCGCAAGCGGTCTATGCGATCGCGCAATACGGCGAGCCGAAATATCCGGCGGATTTCAAGCACTTCGACTACGTCAATCCGGATGCGCCCAAGGGCGGCACGCTGGTGCTCGCCAATCCGAGCCGGCTCACGAGCTTCGACAAATTCAATCCGTTCACGTTGCGCGGCAATACCGCGCCGGGTGTGAGCCTGCTGTTCGAAAGCCTGACCACGGGCAGCAGCGACGAAGTGGCGTCCGCCTATGGGCTGCTTGCAGACGACATCAACATCGCACCGGACGGCCTGTCCACCACCTTCCACATCAACCCGAACGCGCGTTTTTCGAACGGCGATCCGGTGACCGCCGAGGACGTCAAATTCTCGCTCGACACGCTGAAGAGCCCGAAAGCCGCACCGCAATTCGCGTCGATCTTCGGCGAGATCACGCGCGCGGTAGTGGTCGATCCGCACACGATCCGCTTCGAGTTCCATCAGCGCAACCGCGAACTGCCGTTGCTCGCCGGCGGCATGCCGGTGTTCTCGCGCAAGTGGGGCGTGAAACCGGACGGCGGCCGCATTCCGTTCGATCAATTGGCGTTCGAAAAACCGATCGGCAGCGGTCCCTATCTGATCGAGCGGTACGACAACGGCCGCACGATCACGTACCGGCGTGACCCGAACTACTGGGGCGCGACGCTGCCGGTGCGCGTCGGCACGAATAACTTCGATCGCATCGTCTACAAGCTGTATTCGGATAGCACGGTGCGGCTCGAGGCGTTCAAGGCAGGCGAGTACGACGCGATGGTCGAGTATGTCGCGCGTAATTGGGTGCGGCGCGACGTCGGCAAGAAATTCGATAGCGGTGAACTGATCAAACGCGAATTTCCGCAGCATAACGGCACCGGCATGCAAGGCTTCATGCTGAACACGCGGCGGCCCTTGTTTCAGGACGTGCGCGTGCGCAAGGCGCTCGATCTCGCGCTCGACTTTCAGTGGCTGAACCGTCAACTGTTCTTCAATCAGTACACGCGTATCGACAGTTTTTTTGCCAATACGGATTTGCAGGCCAAAGGGCTGCCTTCGCCGGGTGAGTTGGCGCTGCTCGAGCCGTGGCGCGCGAAGCTCGATCCGGCCGTGTTCGGTCCGCCGCCGAAGCAGCCGGACACCGATCCGCCGGGCTCGTTGCGCGCCAATCTGCTGCAGGCGCGTGCGCTGTTACAGCAGGCCGGGTGGACCTATCGCGACGGCGCATTGCGTAACGCCAAGGGCGAGCCGTTCCGCTTCGAGATTCTCGACGACTCAGGTTCGTCCGCGCAGATGGAGCCGATCGTCGCGACCTTCATTCGTAATCTGCAGAAGCTGGGCATCACCGCCACGTTTCGTGTATCCGATTTCGCCGTCTATCAGAAGCGTCTGGACGCATTCGATTTCGACACCACCACCATCCGCATGCCGGACGTGCAGGTGCCGGGTTCGGAGCAGATCGACCGTTTCGGCAGCAAGGCCGCGGATACCAACGGTTCCGACAATATGATCGGGTTGAAGTCACCGGCGGTCGATGCGATCCTCAACGCGCTCGTGCATGCGCAGACGCGCGAGCAGCTGGTCGACGCGACGCATGCGCTCGACCGCTTGCTGATGCATGGCTACTATGTGGTGCCGCACTGGTATAGCGCGACGCATCGTGTGGCGTTCAAACGCGGTCTTGCGTGGCCGAAGACCCTGCCCCTGTACTATGGCGCGGAAGGCTGGATCACGTCGACGTGGTGGTTCGCGCAGCCGCAATCGCAGCCGCAGCCGCGCTGAAGCGCCCATCCACTCACCGCCTTCACCGGAAACACCGCCTATGTGGAGCTACATCCTCAAACGCCTGCTGCTGATGATCCCGACCTTGCTCGGCGTGCTGACGCTGACCTTCGCCGTAATCCAGTTCGTTCCGGGTGGCCCGGTCGAGCAGATGCAGCACGAGCTGCGCAAGGGCGCGGAGGGCGGCTCGCCGTTCGGTCTGCGCGCGCATAACGGTGTCGACGCGCAACAGGTCGCGCAATTGAAGGCGCTGTATGGTTTCGACAAGCCGCCGCTCGAACGCTACGTGCTGATGCTCAAGCGCTTCGCGACGTTCGACCTCGGGCAGAGCTACTTCCGCCATCAAAGCGTATGGTCGCTGATCGTCTCGAAGCTGCCGGTGTCGATCAGCATCGGCTTATGGACGTTCTTTCTGACGTATCTGATATCGGTGCCGCTGGGTATTGCGAAGGCGGTGCGCAACGGCTCGCGCTTCGATGTCGCGACGAGTCTCGTCGTGTTGATCGGCTACGCGATTCCGGGCTTCGTGCTCGGCGTGCTGCTGCTCGTGCTGTTCGGCGGCGGCAGTTTCCTGCAGCTGTTTCCGCTGCGCAATCTCACCTCGGACAACTGGGCGCAACTGAGTCTCGGCGGCAAGATAGTCGACTACCTGTGGCATATCACGTTGCCGATCACGGCCTCGGTGGTGGGTAGCTTCGCGGTCATCACCATGCTCACCAAAAACGCGTTCCTCGACGAGATCCGCAAGCAGTATGTGCTGACCGCGCGCGCCAAGGGTTTGTCGGAAAAGCGCGTGCTGTGGAAGCACGTGTTTCGCAATGCGTTGCTGCCGCTGATCGTCGGTTTTCCGGCGGCGTTCATCGGCGCGTTCTTTACCGGCAGTCTGCTGATCGAGACGCTCTTTTCGCTCGACGGTCTCGGCTTGCTGTCCTACGAATCGGTGGTGCGGCGCGACTATCCCGTGGTGCTCGGCACGCTGTATCTGTTCACGCTGATCGGTCTCGCGACCAAGCTGATTTCCGACCTGTGCTATGTGTGGGTCGATCCCCGCATCCAATTCGAACAACTGGAGCGCTGATGAATCGAGCCCGCCTTTCCGCCGATGCGGCGGCGCGTAGCGAACCGGCTCGCGCGTTCGTGTCGCCTTCGCCCGCGCGCCGCGTGTGGCAGCGTTTTCGCCAGCAGCGTCCTGGCTACTGGAGCCTGATCGTATTCGTCGTCGCGTTCGCGGCGAGCCTCGCGGGTCCGCTTTGGTCGAACGACAAGCCGCTGGTGGTGCGCTACGACGGCCATCTGTATTTCCCGATGTTCAAGACTTACGCCGAGACCACGTTCGGCGGCGATTTCCCGACCTCGGCCGATTATCTCGATCCGTATATCAAGCAACGCTTCGACACGCCCGGCAACTTCGCGTTGTATCCGCCGAACCATTACTACTACGACACGCTGAACTACTTTTCGAAGGCGCCGAACCCGGCGCCGCCGTCGCGCGAAAACTGGCTCGGCACCGACGACCGCGGCCGCGATCTGTTCGCGCGTCTGCTGTATGGCTTTCGCGTGTCGGTGGAATTCGCGCTGGTGCTTACGCTGATCGGCACCGTCATCGGTATTGCGGCGGGCGCGGTGCAAGGTTTCTTCGGAGGACGTATCGATATCGTCGGGCAGCGGTTGATCGAAATATGGAGCGCATTGCCGGAGCTCTACCTGCTGATCATTTTCTCGTCGATCTTCGAGCCGGGATTCATTCTGCTGATCGTGCTGCTGTCGCTGTTCGGCTGGATCGGTTTGTCCGATTACGTGCGCGCGGAGTTTCTCCGCAACCGCAATCAGGACTACGTGCGTGCCGCGCGGGCAATGGGGCTGTCGAACTGGCAGATCATGTGGCGGCACGTATTGCCCAACAGCCTGACGCCGGTCATCACGTTCCTGCCGTTTCGCATGAGCGGCGCAATTCTCGCGCTGACGAGCCTCGACTTTCTCGGCCTTGGCGTGCCGTCCCCGACGCCGAGCCTCGGTGAACTGCTTGCGCAAGGCAAGGCGAATCTCGACGCGTGGTGGATTTCGTTGTCCACCTTCGGCGTACTGGTCGCGATGTTGTTGCTGCTGACTTTCATGGGCGATGCGCTGCGCAACGCGCTCGACACCCGCATTTCCGATGCGATGCGTGCCGGAGGCAATCAGTGAGCGCCACCGTCGATAACACTGCAAAACAGACCATGACGCCGCCACCGCTGCTCGAGCTCGAGCATCTGCATGTGACCTTCGGCGACATCGTCGCGGTGAACGACGTCACGCTCGCGATCCAGCGCGGCGAGCGCGTTGCGCTGGTCGGCGAATCGGGCTCCGGCAAGAGCGTGACCGCGCTGTCGATCCTGCGTCTCTTGAACGACGCGCAGGTGAGCGGGTCGATCCGTTTCGACGGCGAGGACCTGCTCGCCAAAAGCGAGCGCGAGATGCGCGGCATGCGCGGCTCGGACATCGCGATGATCTTCCAGGAGCCGATGACGGCGCTTAATCCGCTCTATACGGTCGGTGATCAGATCGCGGAGACCATCGTCGTGCACGACGGCGTGGCGGCGGGCGAGGCGCGCAAACGCGCGGTCGCGCTGCTGGGGCGCACCGGCATCGCGGAACCGGGCAAGCGCGTGAACAGCTATCCGCATCAGCTCTCGGGCGGACAGCGGCAGCGCGCGATGATCGCGATGGCGCTCGCGTGCCGTCCGCGCCTCCTGCTCGCCGACGAGCCGACGACCGCGCTTGACGTAACGATCCGCGCGCAGATTGTCGACCTGCTGCTTGAATTGCAACGCGACGAAGCGGAAAAACGCGGCATGGCCGTGCTGCTGATTACGCACGACCTGAATCTGGTGCGCCACTTCGCGCACCGCATCGCGGTGATGGAGCGGGGCGTGCTGGTGGAAAGCGGGCCGGTCGAGCAGGTGTTCGAGTCGCCGCAGCATCCGTACACGCAGCGTCTGCTGGCCAGCCGGCCGCAGCGCACGGTGGTGCCGGTGCTGCCGATTTCGCCGGTGCTGCTCGAAGCGCGCGAGGTCTCGGTCGATTTCAAAACGAAACTGCCGGGCTTGGGCGGCTGGTTCCGTTCGGGGCGTTTTCGCGCGGTGGCGGATGCGAACGTGTCCGTGCGCCAGGGCGAGACCTTGGGCATCGTCGGCGAATCGGGCTCAGGCAAATCGACGCTCGCGATGGCCTTGCTCGGCCTGCAACGCACCGCACACGGCGAGATCGAATTTCAGGGCAGGGCGCTCGGCAGCTATCGTGGCGCCGAGCAGACCGCCTTACGCTCGAACATGCAAGTCGTCTTTCAAGACCCGTTCAGTTCGCTTTCGCCGCGCCAGACCATCGAACGGATCGTCGGCGAGGGGCTGGCGCTGCACCGCCCGCAAATGACGCCGCAGGCGCGCCGCGACAAGGTGGTTTCGGTGCTGCGCGAAGTCGGCCTCGACCGCACGGTGCTGTGGCGCTATCCGCATGAATTTTCCGGCGGCCAGCGCCAACGGATCGCGATCGCCCGTGCTCTGGTGCTGGAGCCGCGCATCCTGATTCTCGACGAACCGACCAGCGCACTCGACGTTTCCATCCAGCAGCAAGTGCTGAAACTGCTCGCCGGATTGCAACAAAAGTACAACCTCGGCTTCGTGTTCATCAGCCACGATCTGGCCGTGATCGGAGCGATGGCGCATCGCGTGGCGGTGATGCAAAACGGTTCGATCGTCGAAAGCGGCGACGTTGAGCAGATTTTTGCGACGCCCGCCCACCCTTACACTCGAAAGCTGCTGAAAGCGGCGCTGGATCATTGATTTTGCACTCTTTCACCAATTGGGTGCGTGTCTCGATTGTATTTTTCTATTTGTTTTGACACGTGAATACTTACTGGCTAGTATCGACCAAACTTTTTTCCGTAGACCCTTGTTTTTTAGGCAATAAATACCGACCAATGCAGCACAGAAACCTAACCCAGGCTTGCACGCGCGTCGTCGCCGGGATGTTCATTGGCGTCTTGATGGCAGCAGCTCCCGGCGCTTTCGCCGACGAAGTAAGCAGTTTCAATCAGAATGCCCCCTCTTCGACCCTCAGCGGGTCGAATTCGTTGTCCTCCCTGAATTCGCAAGCAGCCGCTCCCGAGAGCGACAGCGGCGCCAAATCATTTCTCTCCGGCATGGCCGGCAAAGCAGGCGACGTGGTCGTCGGCGCGCTGAATATGATCGGCGTGCGCTACCGCTGGGGTGGCAACACGCCGGATTCGGGACTCGATTGCAGCGGTTTCGTCCGCTACGTGTTCCAGGACACGCTCGGCATGGCGCTGCCGCGCCGCGCCGAGGAAATGAGCCGTGTCGGCGAGAAGGTTCGCGTGAGCGACCTGAAGCCGGGCGATCTCGTGTTCTTCAATACGATGCGCCGCACGTTCTCGCACGTCGGCATCTACATTGGCGACAACAAGTTCGTGCATTCGCCTTCCACGGGCAGCACCATCCGCGTCGACGACATGGATAGCGGCTACTGGGAAAAGCGCTTCACCGGTGCACGCCGGATCGAGACGTCCTATCAGGACGGCCAGGATCTGCGCAAGCGCGTGAACGCGGCGATCGGCGGCAATAACTGATTTGACTTGTTGCGCCGGCGGCTCTGGCGCGACAACAAAAAGCCTGCTTCGTTTGAAGCAGGCTTTTTTGCGTTTTGGCGCCGGTGCGGCCGTAACCGGCGCTGTCCCCAACGGGTCACACCGCCGCGCGGCTCGCCGCCAGCTTGCGCTGCAACTCCGGCATCATCTTCGCCACGGCTTCCTCGCCGGCCAGAATCGCCGCATTGCGTTGCGAGAAATCGCTGCCGCTCATGGCGGCCAGATTCGGACGGATCACGACGTCGGCGTACTTGTCGAGTTCGTAGGCCTTGATCGTCTGCCCCATGATCGTGAAGGTCTGCATCAGCACGTCGAACGAACTCGCGGTCAGGCCGCTTTCCGGGCGCTGCGAGATGTCCACGGCGATCACGAAGTCCGCGCCCATCTTGCGCGCGAACGAGGCGGGCACCGGGCTCACCAGGCCGCCGTCGACGTACTCGTGGCCGCCGATCTTCACCGGCTCGAAGATCGACGGCACGCTGCACGACGCGCGCACGGCGATGCCGGTGTTGCCCCGCTGGAACAGGATCGGCTGGCCGGTCTTCAGATCGGTGGCGACCACACCGAGCGGCTTGGCCATCTTCTCGATCGGGCGGTTGTTGAGCGTTGTGTTCAGGTAGTTCTGCAGTGCGATGCCTTGTAGAAAACCCCGCGTGCGAAACGGCATCGCCCAGTCGCTGATCGACGCTTCGTCCATGGTCAGCGCCAGCTTGTTCAGCGCGAAGCCGTTCATGCCCGACGCGTACAGCGCGCCGACCACCGAGCCCGCGCTCGTGCCGGCCACCAGATCGACCTGGACGTTGCGTGCCTCGAGCGCCTTGATCACGCCGATGTGCGCGAAGCCGCGCGCGGCGCCGCCGCCTAGCGCAAGCGCGACCCGAATCGGCCGCTGCGGTTTGTCGAGCGGCAGCGTGGTTGCCGCGGGCGTGCCGGCAACCGGCGTGCTGTCGGTTTTGCCGCCGGTCGTGGTGCACGCGGCCAGCACCGTGGAGGCCGCCGCCAATGTGAAGTGGCGGCGGGCGAGGCGAGGGGATGACGGTTTCAACGAGTTCTCCAGCAGCGACGCGGGCGGCGCGATCAGCGTGAACCCGTGCCGCGATCAGGCGGATAGTCAAACGGAGAGGATCGCCGGCGGCGATGCCATGCGCGGCGGTTCTATCCCCGGCCGCAGCGCGCGCACATCATAAATCAAAGCGCCCAATGCGCGGCGGCCCGGTAATGAAACGTTGCAGAGGAGCGTTCGGGCGCCGTGAAATGCGTCGCGTATGCCGCCCGCGCGCGGCTCCCGCCGTGCCGTTGGCCATTCGGACGAGGGCAGGCAACGCGCGTGCGGCAGGTATAATTCGGCTCTCGCATTTATTTCCTTCGTGTCCGTGCGCGGCGCTTTCCTGCCGCATGGGCGCGGTCCGCTGCCGCGCCTGGCTGGCGATGTTTGCCGGGGTGCCGGCGCCCGTCTTCCGAGTAACCGCTAATGACCACCTCAGTTCGCACCCGCTTCGCACCGAGTCCCACCGGCTTCATCCACCTCGGCAACATTCGCTCCGCGCTCTACCCGTGGGCGTTCGCGCGCAAGATGAAAGGGACCTTCGTGCTGCGGATCGAGGATACCGACGTCGAGCGCTCCACGTCCGAATCCGTCGACGCCATTCTCGAAGGCATGGAATGGCTCGGCCTCGATTTCGACGAAGGTCCGTTCTACCAGATGCAGCGCATGGACCGTTACCGCGAAGTGCTCAAGCAGATGCAGGACGCGGGGCTCGTGTACCCGTGCTACATGTCGACGGAAGAACTGGACGCGCTGCGCGAACGTCAACGCGAAGCCGGCGAAAAGCCGCGCTATGACGGCACATGGCGCCCCGAGCCGGGCAAGGTCTTGCCGCAGCCGCCGGCGGGCGTGGAGCCCGTGCTGCGCTTCCGTAATCCGCTTACCGGCGTGGTGGCATGGGACGACGCGGTGAAGGGCCGCATCGAGATCTCGAATGAAGAACTCGACGACCTCGTGATCGCGCGCCCGGACGGCACGCCCACCTACAACTTCTGCGTGGTGGTGGACGATCTGGACATGCGCATCACGCACGTGATCCGTGGCGACGACCACGTGAACAACACGCCGCGTCAGATCAACATCCTGCGCGCGCTGGGCGCCGAGACGCCGGTGTACGCGCACCTGCCGACCGTGCTGAACGAGCAGGGCGAGAAGATGAGCAAGCGCCACGGCGCGATGAGCGTGGTGGGTTATCGCGACGCCGGCTATCTGCCGGAAGCGGTGGTCAACTATCTGGCGCGTCTGGGCTGGTCGCATGGCGACGCGGAAGTTTTCTCGCGCGAGCAGTTCGTCGAATGGTTCGATCTCGAACACCTCGGCAAGTCGCCGGCTCAGTACGACCACGACAAGCTGAACTGGCTCAATGCGCACTACATCAAGGAAGCGGACAACGCACGCCTCGCCGGGCTTGCAAAGCCGTTCCTGGCCCAACTGGGTATCGATGAAGCCGCCGTCGCGCAAGGCGCGGATCTGACCGCGGTGGTGGGCTTGCTGAAGGATCGCGCATCCACGGTGAAGGAGATCGCCGAGAACGCCGCGATGTTCTATCGCACGCCGGCGCCGGAGGCCGAGACATTGGCGCAGCACGTGACCGGCACGGTGCGTCCGGCGCTTGCCGATCTGGCTGCCGCGCTCAAGACGGTGGAGTGGAGCAAGGAGGCAATCGCTGCCGCATTGAAGGCGACGCTCGGCGCGCACAAGCTGAAGATGCCGCAACTGGCCATGCCGGTTCGTCTGCTGGTGGCGGGCACCACGCATACGCCGTCGATCGACAGCGTGCTGCTGCTGTTCGGCCGCGATGTCGTCGTGAGCCGTATCGAAAAAGCGTTGGCCTGAGCGCGTTCGACTGTGCATTGAGAGGTTTTGCATGCGGCTCGTGAAAAAAATCGCGTGCAATTGCTCAAAGGGTATTTACAAAGCGAAGATTGGCCTCTAAAATCTCGTTTCTGTTCTGCAAGGGGGTATAGCTCAGCTGGGAGAGCGCTTGCATGGCATGCAAGAGGTCAGCGGTTCGATCCCGCTTACCTCCACCACTACATGGTCCGCAGACAGTCAAAGAAGTCCGAAAAAAAGCCCTGAGCAATCAGGGCTTTATTTTTTTCCGAAGCCGCGTGCATCGCCGGGCATCAGATGAGCGTCCGTTTTACAGATAGCTGCAGACGTAGTCGAGCGTTTCGATCACGTCGATATCGAAGCGGCTCTTGCCGGGCACCGAGAATGACTCGCCCGCGCCATACGTCTTCCACTCGTCAGTGCCTTCGAGGCGGATGCGGCATTGGCCTGCCTGCACGTCCATGATTTCCGGCGCGTCGGTACCGAAGTTGAGCGCGCCCGGCAAGATAACGCCCAGCGTCTTGCGCGTGCCGTCGGCGAAGAGAACGGTGTGCGACACGCACTTGCCGTCGAAGTAGACGTTGGCGCGTTTGATGATGGAAACCTGATCGAATTGCGTTGCGGCCGTCATGGCGGTCTTCCTCTGAGTCGTGAATGGATGCGTTGCGCCGCGCGTGCCTTCGGTCGGCGCAAGCCCGCCATCATACAGACGGTCTGCGGGGGCCTGACGTTTAGTCCACCCGGAACCAACGACCGGAATCCGGGCACACATCGGCTCGTTCGCCATTGAGCCGGACTTGCTCATCGTCCAGTTGCAGCGAGATCGAAGGGGCGATGTCGAATGCAACTTCGAGTGCCTGCCCGATATGGGCATCTTCGATAGGAAGCTCCCAGGTCAGGAATATCTGGATCCAGTCCTGGTCCGGCGCGAAGTCGGCGGCATTGAAACCGGTGCTGCCGCGCTGAATGACGCCGTGAGGCTGGCCAGTATCGAATATCACGGCCGTTCCGCGGGTCAGAGGAATGCGAAGCCCCAACGCGGGAAAATGCAAATCCAGGCCCTTGTCCTCGCTCATGAAGAGATTGCAAAAGGCCGCGCCGCCATATTGCGCACCGTCATGGTGGTACCGCGCGCCGCGGCAGGCCATGAGGGCGATGTCACTGGAGGCTAGCACCTCGGGCAGTCCAAGCGCGAACGTCCAGTCGGACATGGCCTGCACGCAGCGCGTGTAGTCCGGCCAGCGCATCCGCGCTCGCGCCAAAGGCATTGGCTCGACGTCGCCGGGCTCCAGCAGCATGCGTGTCGACGTCTCCCTTTCCCAATCCGCCAGAAGACGTGCCGGGGGTGCGGGCACGTCGACCGTGCCGGTTAGCACGATGTCGCTCACGCGCCGACTGCGGATGGCGTCGCCGCTCCGGAAATAAGAGGTCAGCATGTCTCGCACTCGATGCGGTTGAAGGGGGACTCGTCTTTGTGCGGACTATTGTAACGAGCGGAAGGGATGGCCGGCAGCGTTGGCTGCGATGAAGGGCGATCAGGCCGGCCGGCGGCCCATCTGTGGAAACGACGCGAAGAATGTTTTGCGGCACACCGGCGCGTGCTCGCTTGCCATCAGCACGGCGCCACCACCCCATTCGCCGCCCACCGCAATACCCTGCAGGATGCGCAGGAGCACGAGCAGAACGGGCGCCCAGATGCCGATGCTGTCGTAGCCGGGCAGCAGTCCGATCCCGGTGGTGGCGATCGCCATCAGGAACATGGCCGGCAGCAGCATCTTCTTGCGGCCGAGCTTGTCGCCGAGATGCCCGAACACCGCGCCGCTCGGCGGCCGTGCAATGAAGCCGACGAAGAACGTGCCGAACGACGCCATCGTGCTGAGAAAGTGATTGCCGCCCGGGAAGAACACTTCACCGAGAATGAGCGCGGCCGCGGTTGCGTAGGTGTAGGCGGAATAATTCGGATTTTTAAACCTTACTATCA
>Ga0137385_10002603_pt1 | contig 15428 bp, 21 predicted proteins | sample SagtaG_FD_104921 | JGI IMG/M metagenome (GOLD analysis project Ga0137385, IMG submission 104921) | Vadose zone soil microbial communities from Sagehorn Ranch, Mendocino, California, USA - Sage2_R_80_16 metaG | ecosystem: Environmental > Terrestrial > Soil > Vadose zone | place: USA: California...
AAATATCATTTATTATAATAAATAAATTTTGATTTATTTTATATGTTGATGTTATGTTATGTTTTAGGGTTCGAATTTGTGCGCGTTGTAGATCACGTCATGTCACGTGACATGTTGGGGGGGTGAGCAAGGACAGTTTCGAAACTCAGCCACTGCATCGTCACCTGGCACCGTCACCTCCTGAGTCGCAAAACGCCCTTGCTCTACGATGGCCGATGATCTTGATCTCTTCTACTTAATTGAGGGGACCCAACAACGTTTTCATATTTCCGTTTCCTACAACTCCAATGGCAGGCCTGTGAAGGTTGGCGCCTTGAGACAAATCATCTTTAATCGTAAATGCAAGGATTTGGCTCCCGATGACGATAACCTTACTCTTCTTAAGGTCGGGAATTCACTAAGTGTTGTTTCGTTCCGCTCTCGGACTGACTCTTCTGATGTCTCTTAGGTCAACGTGGACCCTGACCGCCCTGGGGTCCCCCTGCCCCTATTAGAATTTGACAAAGATGACGAGGGCGTCGAAGAAATATCTCCGTGGCAAACGATAGGGGAAATATGGCGAGAGCCACCACACGCTCACCGAATCCACATATTTGTGACATTTACTGATCGTGAGTCTGACCCTCTGTGTAAACAAGCTTTTGTTCCCTCTCCAATTCGTCACGCTACCTGATGATGTGGCCTTGTGGAACGACCAGTCGCTCCTTCGCAGTGGCACGTTTCTGACGCTTTTCCACAGTTCCCCTGAAGTTTGAAGCACCCCGGAGAATTTTGAAGGCTGCCCACCGCGTGTACTATAAATTTTGGGGGGAAGACGTCGACAAACTACTGCAACCTGTGCCGGACTGCAATCTCCAATATTTCACAAAGGAACAGATCAAATATCTGGGTCTCAGAGACCACCTTCTCTACGACCAAGTCGTTCTTCTGGTCCGCGAAGAGTACAAAGTTGCTTACCCTACTCTCCGGTGGTATAAGGAAAATCCGAATAGTACGAGCGGTGGCGTGGTTGTCACTGGTCAACCAGGAATTGGTATGCACCTCTCGCCGACCGCGGTCTCCTTCGCTAACCATCGCCACCCAACTCCAAATCCAGGAAAAACCTGTTTCCTCTACTATCTCCTGTTTCGCCTCTTAAGCGCGAAGGAGACTGTCGCTTTTCAAGTGAATGAAGACATTATTCTCTTTCAAGGTTCTGGTGTTCGGATGACCGGAATTGGTACTTACGACGGACAAAATATACCAAGTGGAACGTGGGCCCTAGCCGATTCCCATGCCGAGTTTGAGACGCCGTGTCGTGCCTTTATGGTTGCATCCGCGGCGGGAAATGCCTGGATAGTTCAAACGACCTCTCCACAACCACGTAGGTGGGCATTATGGCACAAGGAACGATCAGCGAATAAGTATTGGATGGATGTACTTTCTTTAGACGAGTTGAATGCCCTCGGGTAAGTTCAACATAATTTTCGCCACTTTTATTCACGCTGAACTCTTCATATAGTACATTACTCCATCTCGACCTCAAACGCCTGCGCGATAATTATAATTTATGGGGCCCTTCCGCACGCGTCTGCATCTCGTTGATGGACCCCTGCCAAGTTATGGATCATAGAGTGGCTGTGACTTTTGCCGCGGATCAGTTCACCAAGAACGTCAAACAATTTGATAATCTCAATACGGTATTGGTGTCGCACCGACTCTTTGCCGTGCGGCCAACAAAGAAATCCAGACAGGATGTAACCGTGAAATTTGCATCGGGTTATCTCCTTGGATTCGTCTCACGCGCCTACGCCGAGCGTGATCGTGCCGTGCGGCAGAGTTTTTACAAAGAGATTAGCGGACACGCGTGGTTCGCCACATCAGCAGGTCGCATATTCGAGACTCACATCCTCCTGTGGTTCCGCTACGCTTCAGCTGAGGATCATCTTTCATGTACTCCCGCTGTGGAAACCTCGCCTTTACTCCACATCCCGGTGTGCGGGAAGAACATGGAGTTTTTCTCTAAGGCCGAAGATTTGAAAGCCGACGATCTGAAGAATGTGGCCGAACACGAACGTGCAAAGTGTTTGGTTCCGGTTTCTCAGACATTCCCAACTCTTGACGCCATTGTTATCACTCACTCGCTCGTCATCACAGTTCAGATGACCCTCGGTTCCAAACACGACGCAAAGAATATCGGGTTCGAGAAGGTCTATAAGTATCTCTCTTCTAAATTTCTAGCCAAGCGCCAATGGTGCCACGTATTTCTAACGGATACGGAGGACAAAGCGAACTCGTTGCGAAGTCAGAATCGGACGGAAATACCAGAGAAGATGTCAATTCATGTCTATTCTGCATTTGTCAACATGGACGAGTTGGATTCGATGCTAACAAAAGAGCGTGTGGAAAAATTGGACAATGACATGGTAGGTAGGTATTGACTATAGGCGACCGATACTCATTGGCAAATGTACAGGAACAGGCTCGTGAACAGGCTCGTCAAAGGACGGATACAAGTGATACAGGTATGCAGGAACAGGCTTGTCAAGTGATGGATACAACGGAGTAGGAAGTTGGGGGCCATACCTGTGCGGAGGCATTTTCCCGCTAAAGGAGCTTGTAACTTGTTCATGAACGCCTTCGCGTCTCGGCGGCGCTGTTTCTGTAACGATAGTACGTGTGTGTCCACGTATATGAGAGCTATTTCTATAGCAGCTACGTATGAGTGCGGGATTTGAAGACATTTTCTCGTAGTGATGCCGAACCTCCTTCAAGTTCATTTCCACCATTGCCGTTTCTCTGGCCCTCTCCAACTTTGCAGTCACATGATGGACGTCGATGGACTCGGATACAATTCAAGAAAACGACTTCAATGATCAACCTAATCTACTTCTTCATGAGGAAAGATCCCGATGACGGTTATGTGTACGTGCTCTCGATCATATTGGCAGTTCTACAGTAGACGATGACAACCGATATGCCCTTGACGCGTATACGTGTCCAAGTCAACCGCCACGAGCCGAAGGCGACTTGCTCGTATGTTCAGAATGGCAACTTCATTACTCGGATGGACAAGTCATACCTCGATGCTAAACGATGGCGGCCAAGCTGCTCTCGCTTCGAAAAAGCCGTTGATCAGCTTGTCTCTATGTCGTGGCTCCACCGGATCAGCTGGCGTGAGTCTCGAGTGATCGTTTGTAACGACCGGCTAGGTACAACATCCTAGGTACAACATCATGCATAGGCCACACTGTTGCGCGTATCCATTATACTTCAATGAAGCGGTACCAAGGAAGACCAGGTGCGGTGCTTCCACCGTTAATCCTGGGAACTGTGTGTGTTCTACTCTACGTCTTTCGTTGTCCCCCCAGTCCTACCTATCATCCTATGTATCATATTTTTTAGAGTGCCATATTCCACAACCTTCACATACTTCGACTGGACTTAGCAGCGAGCCCGGCAGAGGAGCAGAAGTATGGTATGTCATTACTTGGCCATTGCATACCTTTCCCATGTGACACCGCGTCAGGTTCAGGAGAGACGTCGACGTCTATCTCTGATGCCGTGCCTAATACCATCTCAGCCAAACCCTCCTTCTGAGGTGCGTCCCGTGCGCAAAGTACCCAGTCCCATCTACACAGGATCGGAACTACCTCCACCTGCAGTGGCATCTTCGGTGTGAAGGCTCCCAAGAACCTGAGACCTCAGAGGCACCACGACCTCGCAGAGTACGTGGCCTCATTTCTGTCGCTTTCTGTTCGCCGTTGTGCTCAATGGTGCCTAGGTCCCATCCAGACGAGTAACGGAGCGAAACCGTGCAATAAACCCAGTTGGTCTTGCAGTCGTCAAGGCGTCACACACACCTACCCCGCCACCAGCGGATAGCTAGCCACCCATTGTATGCGCTTCGCACCCATATTCCTCCCTGCAGAGTTCTCATCTACGATTTTAGCCCGTCTCTCAAATGCCCACCCCCGCCGCGTCTGTGAGAAAACTTGGGCGTCGACGCTTCTGGGACTCTACTCTCGGTCTCGTCCAACAGCCCTCGGCCCCTGCAATTCGCCCATCTCGACAAGTACACGGCACTGTTTGACGCTAGCAACCCCGATCGCGAGCCGAGTGAGACGCAGCCGAAGGCAGGGTATACGCTAGCCAGCATCGGGACGCCCAGCGGCGGTGCCGGAGGAGCAGGGGTGCCAGGCTACGCCAGAACAGAACAGAAAGCCGAGGGGAACGAAGTGTAGCTGAGATGACGACGACGCGGAGATGGCGCTCGTCTCCGCTGATGCCGGCGGGAACGCAGAGAATGGGGAGCGGACGTGCCCGCCGAAACGACGTGCAGCGTCGCGGTGTTCCAGCGCCGTTGATCGCCCATTCCTACCCCCACCCTCACGATGCAGCCCAAATCCAGCGGGTCAGTTCGCGGCCCACACCGTCCGAGCGAATCCATGATGATACCGGCACAGAATGTATTAGAAGACCGAACTTAAAAAGTTCTAAAAGGCTCAGATCGCTGAATTGCATTCCATTTTATTTCTCTCAACAAAGATGCTGTCCGGCGGGTGATCCCAGAATCCACTGCGGCGATCGAGCGAGTTACCAGCGAGGAGAACGACTACGGCATCGAAAACGGTGAGTCATTCGTCGTCTTCCCTCTTCGGTCTTGTTTTTCTCTAGACTGGTTGTCGGACGTTACTCGGAACGAATTGAAACTTTCCCTTTTCAGCGTCCTGGAAACCGGGGGTACCTACGTCGCGGTGCCACTCCGAGTCTCACGACATCAAAACTGCGCACCGACTCTTCCCATGCAACAGGTATCAAAGACATCGCGAGCGACCACGGCCCACGGCCCGCGTAGACGGGCGCCTACGATCGCCGAGGTTGGAGGGAGACGCACGTGGCGGAAGTCCATGAGGGGCAGAGCGAGCGCGAGAGCTAAGATACCCCCCCACACACACGAAGCCCAAGGAACCCATTTCGAAAGCGACACCGAAATCAAGAGTAAGTAGCCAGCGCCTTCAGACCGCAGGCCCAAGTCTTGGAAGCCTGTCATGTCAGGCTGCGTACGTTTTCATTGAAGCACAATTGGTACGCACAACCACGCTTGCATATGGGGGTGGTGACTCAGGGCATCTCGGATAATTTATGGTTGGTGGTCGTAGCAAGATAAGTTACTCGTGTCAGATGAGTCAGATGAGTCAGATGACCAGACAGGCGATATCGACGAGCGTGGGTGGACCAGTCTGTGGACCAGTCTGGTTCTCGTTACGGAACTCGTATCTTTTGTCCAGATTGTACCTAAAATTATATGGTCCTCGTACTCTGGATGACAATTGACAGTGTGCCTGTGAGCTCCTTACTATCTGGACGACCAAGTACAGGTGCTGTTTGGATTTTTATTGGGGTTGGCTCAAAATGGGTCGGTAATGGCACGCGGAATTATGGACTCCGCGGCGGGGATTATAATATGCACTGACTCGGGTGCAAGCAATCTATGATCAACTGTGGACCCATTTCCTCCTTCGCTTTGACACACTACGTGCCCCCCTGCCATTTTTTCTCTTGTGGAGAAACTGTGCTTTCCGAAAGGGGCTCATCCCTTGTTCTGCATGATCGCTCGTTTCTGGCACTGGCTTGTAAAGCTTGTTACTCTGAGACGGCATTCTACAGAACGGGGAGAGTTCGTCCCTTCAGTGAGCGAGCATATTTTCTCCTGGAGGCCGGTATCAAATGTATCTGGGAATTTCCTTTCCACTGGACCATTGAGCAACGTCCTTCCCTCCATCACAACATTTTATCTCAAACACGCCTTGGGCTCACTTTCGAAAAAAAATTCATGGCTTCGGTTGTAAGGCCCCGATAAAGATTGGGTACATTAAAAAACTTCTAAGCGAGTACTCGCACATTAAACGCTGGATACTTTCACACTACATCCTCAACCCTGTTTGCGCTGCAAGCTTTTTGGCAGTTCTTTCACCCAAGGAAGGAAGTCGCGGCCTTGCAAATACGGCCGGAGAACCTCTGGGATCCGTAAACCCTACAAGTGACGTCAGTGATGGTTCCCGCAGTGGCTGGTCTGGACGTACCTCGGAGGTCTGGTAATTCTCGACTAGACAACACAGAGCGCGCTCAGTAGCACAGAGTGTGCCGTTGAGCATATGAACGTAGACTTTCCGAGTTTGTTCCTTGCTCTTCAGCCCACAGCGGACTTCCAGCCTTCGGCTTTCTGTCAAGACGTGTGAGCACGAAAAGTGAAGAAGCTTGACGACGATAATCACTCACGGTAGTCAGTACAATTCGAGCACGAAACGAGCTCCTTGTAAGCCCCTTGGAACGGAAACCACGCTTCAAGGTCGTATTTCTGCGACGCGGCGAGGTTCAATGCGCCTGACACGATTGCCGTGACACGATACGGAATGCCGAGGCTCTGATAGAACCCCTCCGAGACAGCGATCATCGAATCGAACATCTCCCACGACTTTTCTGGTTCGGTAAGGCAGAACTGTTCGACCTTCTCGAACTGGTGCACACGAAATATTCCCCACATGTCACGGCCGGCCGAACCCGCCTCCTTGCGGAAGCACGTCGAATAACCCGCATACTGGATCGGAAGCTGTTTCTCTGGCTTCTCGAACCACTCGTCCGAGTGAAATGCCGAAATAGGCTGTTCCGATGTGGCAATAAGGTACTTCTCGTCGTCACTACCAATGACCTGCATAAGCAAAGGTATCACATAGATGTTACTGGGCGATCAGGGTGTCGCGCACCTTGTACAGCTCTTCATCAAACTGATCCAGTTGTGCTGCCTTCGCCATGACATCTTTGTTCATCAAGAACGGAGGCTGGATTTTCTTGTATCCGCGCTGGCGCAGAAAATCGAGGCCGTACGAAATGAGTGCTTGGTTGAGGTCGATACCGTCATTTGTGAGGAAGTAGCCACGGTGACCTGAGATCTTGGCGCCTTCAAGGATTGTTAAGAAGGAACTTCGGGTTAGGCAGGGGACACAGAGACGCACCCCGTTCGAGGTCCATTGCATCTAATCTAAGTAAAACTTCATGATGTGCCAGGATGTCAGTCCTCTTCTCTACTTGGCCTTTAGGTCCATCCGGGTGCCATGTCCTAAGCGTGGCATTGTCATCCTAGATAAAACGGTGTGTCGTCATGCGGAAATGCATCGACGAACGGCGTACCTCCGTTTGGCTCACGGGAACGTCTTTATTTACGATGTTACCGATCGCGCTCGCTTTTTGGCGCATTGCAAGTTCAGCGTCACGCGTCTCTTTCCGCTTCGCGTCTATCTGCGCATCGACGCCCTTCTTCTCCGCAAGGAGTTCGTCCGCGTTCTCTTTTGCCTGCGAAGGAGTGTGTCAGTTGACATTTCTCGCTTCAGAACAAACCCGCATGCCTTCTTCTTAAGCCCAATTTGCTTTTGTAGCGCGTTCGATTGCTTGCTCAAGCCATTGGCCTCAAAGTCAACTGTCAGGGGAGGAAATCGGCGAGCAGAAACCCCTCGAGGTACCGGTATGACGTACGCTTCACCCAGTCTTGGTACATCTGAATGACTTCATCCACGACTTCGACCGAGTGACCGCGCTTTCGCTGAGACTCGCGTATCGCCTCCGAGTTCCCCCCTTTGTTGTCAATGAAACTGGTTACGTCTAATGTCATTTCTTGGTATATTTCTTCTTTGAAGTTGGTGATGGTACGAGTCAAGTAATTGAACTCCGGTTTGACGGTGAGTCACGGTCATCAGAGTCTAATTGTCGATCGATAAGATAAACCCATATAATTACATAATTATCCAAGATAATGGAGTGCCGACATGTGGTTGTGTGTCCGTCGGAGTGTGAACCGCGTGGACGCAAATTCAGGAATTAAATTAAATTAATTCACGCGTTCCGCACGGGTTCCCCGACAGTGGACAGTATACCCTATCACCATCCTATCTCTTCATTCATTATGTTCAAGCTCCTCCGTCGGATCTCGTCTTCCATATACCCACGCCCGGATAGACCCTGGAGCGAAGACGGTGTGCATCCCTCCTCTTTATCGTTTTTACGGGATCTTATACAGTACATCCCAACAGCTACTTCAACTGCGCCAACGATCGGTCGTAAGCGAAGGATAAGCGACGAGGATGATGGTGGTGATGATGTGCGGGACGCGGGGTCCTCGCGGAAACGCCGTGCTCCGCTTGAGCGCGAGGGCATGTCCGAGCTAGGCGAGCTGCGGGTCAAGGGCACCGAGACTGACCCTGGCGTCAAGGAGGTCACGCGTGGAGTCAAAGAGGTTGAATTGGAGGATAAGGAAGGAAGCTCTACGGACGACGGCAAGGGCACGGCTGAGGAAGCTTCGGCAACGCCAGAGGGCGAACCCAGCGTTGCACCACCACCCCATGACCCAACCCACCCACCACAGGGAGACGACGGTTCGTCTACTGTGCCCAATGATGAGGCCCCAATCGTTCAATCGGAGGCGATTGTTGAAACCCCTTCGAATGACTCGCCCGACGTGAGAACACCCGAGTCACCAAATGTCGGGGAACCCCTTGCTCAGGTCGAAGACGAGAAAGAGTCAACGGATGCTGCCCCAGACGCCGACAACGACGAAGTAGCTCGCGCAACTGAGCTTGTCGATCCTAGTCCCAAGCCTGATGCCACTACCAGCTCCCCAGAAGCGAACGATGGTACTTTGCAAGAGCAGCAAGAGCAATAGTCCCGGTTCATCAATATTACTCGCTGCCCAGTATCATTTAGTTATTTAGTTGTCGATGTGCTTCCTCGTCCTTTTTATTTACACAGTTGTATACTTCGACTCCCACCGGAGATGTACCCGGGCACACACTGTCTAATCTAAGGATCGTATTGCTCTGGTATTACATTCGCCCATTTCGCCCTCTGGCGGCTTCTGGTTCCTCTATCCTGTAGCCAATTTGGCGCCGAATGCAGGTCCCATTTGGAACGAACGCAGAATCAAAACGTGGTAAGTGTGCGCCCCGGGTGGTGGTACACTGACGCTACCAGTGCTATGCATTCGCCTCACCGTTACGTCGTCCAAAGTTGTGTGCCCCAAAATGAGGTAAATGGACGGTTTTCCTTACCACTACGTTATGACTGGATGATCGAAATGTGCTGAATCCGCGCACCCCGGCCGAAGTGTACTAGGCAACGCTAGCCAGAGTACTCCCTGGCGGGCTTGACTTGTCGCTCTGTACCCGCAGTTCGTGATACCTACTCCACTTTATACTACACCGTCGCCTCAAAGCACAATCCGACTCGCTTGTTCTCATTACTCCCCGGTCGACTGAGAAGATGATTGATGGACTCCACATTAGCGCCTCGTGGCCGTCATTCCATGCGGGGGCGTGTAAAGGCCCGGTGCAGCACCCTCAGGGTATATAATGATGGCACCGTGCGCACAGCATAGCATACCTACCCCCCTTTGCTGTCCTCACCAATTCTAAACGCTCTCGTGTCGTGCGACAGGCTCATGGCTCATTTCTTCCCCGCTGCCTCACGCCTGGATGTCGAACGACCTTCATCTCTCCGTCGGTCGCCCACTCGAAACGTACTGCGAGAAACCGGCGACGACACACCAGCAGACGGACGCCAGGGCCGCCCTTCGCACATCAACTGGTTACAGAGCTCGCTGGCAGCGTCCCAAGCAGGTCCAGCCATGCCAAAACGGCCTCCTAGCGCCCGACTTGGCCGCTCTGCCTCTCTCTCAGCCATTCCTGCGCCATCACCTCTCCACCGACAATCCTCCATCATTAGCAATCACTCTTTGCAGCTTGACAGGCTGGCTAGCTCTCAGGCGGACGGACCTTCAGCGCAGCCCCTGGTCAAGCCATTGTCCCCCATTTCCGAACAGTCATACGTGCCCACGCCTACTAGTAAACGTGACCTATTTCCAACCGATGTGGAGCCAAGCACACCAGTGTCAGTAGGTAAGCGCCCGAAATGGCTTGCATACCCTCGGGGCGTGTGATTCACTGTGCCTTTTCACGCAGCCTCGACCTACTCCGCCTTCTTACGACGTCCCTTGAAGCGATCGATCTCAGCAACGTCGACCAGCTCGAATGTAACTTCCACCCACCCCCCTACCCTTCCACCCTTGAACATCACGCCTCTAGACATCCGCCCGGGCTACCCTCCAGTATCACACCGCGCGGGCCCACAGCTCTTCTCGACCGTCTATGAAGACACTGCCTCCGAGCGCACGGGCAGCTTCGTCACCGCGCGATCGCTTGCCGGCGACACGGAAGACCCGGTGTCTCCTGTAGGAAGAGCAGTAGACGTCCGCGGTCCCTCCGGTTCTACCACCCTCTACTCATCCGCCGCCCTTCCCGTTGGCGTAATGGACCCGTTCACAGACTCTGATCGAGCGAGCACCCCGTTCACCATGACGCCGCCCAGCGGCAGTGGCAACGACAGCGCCGGCGACAGCAGCAGCTCCCCGCCCCACGCACGTCCCCGCCCACGCACGCGCGGACCCACGTCCGGCGGCAGCGGCAGCGGGACGTCCGACACGTTCGTCCTGCGCCGCCTAACGTTCGGCAGTGCGCTCTCACGCCCGTCCTTCACCGCCGCGCGCCGGGCCCTCGCACGTCTCCCGCCGCTCCCCGTCCTCCTCTTCTGGGCCGGCTTCGTCGCGCCGTGGTGCTGGCTCATCGGCGGCTGGCTCATCGCCGAGGGCCGCTGGGAGGAGAACGGCAAGGCGCGCGCCGCACTGCCGTTGTGGAGACCGCGGAAACGTCAGGGCATACAGAGCAAGGGCAAATCCGCATCCGCATCCGTTGGCGGGGGTCCTCTTCTTGGGAAAGACCTGGAGAAGGGGCGAGAAGGCGAGGCGAAGGAAGGGCAGCAGGCCGCGGGCGGTGTCGGAGTCGGAGATCCCGCCGCCGCGGCTGCCCCTCCGCACAGACATTGGGCGTGGGCCTTCTGGAACCCATGCGCGCCGCGAACGTCGACACTGCTGGCAACGCACGCCGGGCACGGGGTTTCTCCTTCGGGCGATGGGGATGCGGGGCAGAAGGAGAAGGTGGTCACGTTTGTGAAGCCGTATAGCGCGGAGGTCTGGGTCTACCGCTGTCGGCTTGCCGCGGTCATCAGCGCCGTGATACTTTTGACGGCCTTCATCGTCACGCTCGTTATCGTGGGAGGTTCAAGCCAATAAGAATGCACTCTAATGGTTTCCCGTTTTCATTTTGTTTTTCTATTATTGGGTTCTGGCCGTGCGGCGGTGCTTTTATTACCCTCTAGACGTACTGTATGTACATGTACTTACTACACAGGACGACGGAATGAGCTCGGGACAGGCGCAATCGGCGGACGCTTTTCTGAGTGTTAATCTTCTTTGTACTACACCTCATGTATTTTTAGCACTCGATCGTACCATCTTCACACGGGCCTCACTACTACAGCACACCAATTTGCGCCACGATGGGCCCCAATGAATAAGTATAAACTACGCAAAGACCTAAATGATAATACAGATGTTACTTGTAACAACATGAGCATGACTCCCCCCAATGCAAGGCTAGGAATAGATAGCGAAAGTGATTGGATATCAATCAGCAAGATCAAAGTACGAGCGGAACATGGACTCCTGGCGGAGCGAGGAACCGGCGATGACAGCATGCACGTGGAGGAAGAGGCGAGGGTAACGGCGTGTGAAGTAAGACAGGTATCCTTCAGGCATGGAGCCTACGTGGCGCTTGACGTTTTCGGGTAGGTCCTGGTAGTGATGTTTCTAACATAGCAAGCAGACGGCGTGTCAGACGTAAGACAAAAGTGCGTTGTGTTTGTGCAGTCACCTTGTTCCGAAGTGCACGGAGGAGGTCCTGCACCGATCGCCCGTCATATTTCCTGAACTTTCCCAGGTTTTCTACAAAGATTTTGTCTAGCCGCGAAGGCCAGTCGGGGCCCACCACGTTGATGGCGTTGTTCTCCAGCAAGACGAGGTGAGGATCCCGGGGGTCGCGACACATGATCTCGAAGCGATCTGAAGCGTCCTGCAAAAATCCCAGACGACGACCGGGATCCCAGAAATAGGGATGCATGAGACACGTCGTCGTGTCCGGCCTTTTCACGCCAGTCAGGTCATGGTGTTGGACGGACAGCTATGAAAGCAAAAGCGCACCTGTCTGCAGCCTCAGGGGCGAGCATGGCGTTAATGAGATCCACTGCCTCCGAACCCTCTTCCCCAAAGCCCTCTAGCCCTTGCAGCGACTTCTGGTCTCGTATAATGTTGACCTCCCGCTCAAAACGGTCGCCAAATGGGTGCTCGCCGTTCGTCTGGCAGTAATAGTATAGGCACCCGAGCGCGAAAATGTCGACCGACTTTGTGAGCCGCGTCGTCGACTTGCCCGTCCCCGAGTAGTTGCTCCCAGTAGCTGTCCCGACGCTGCCCCGCGAGCTGTGTGAGTGGTCGTCCGTGAGAGGCTCGTCAAGCTTGACCTCGCCCCGCAAGATTTCTGGTGCCCTCCACCCAAACGTCCCTACGCCCATCGCGCCACCTGTGGTCGGCAAGAAGCTCGTCTGGTCTAGCTCGAGCTTCCGACAGAGCCCAAAGTCGGATATCAGCATCCGATGCCCGCTCGATTCCCCCTTCTTTCCGCCTGAGATGAGGATGTTTTGTGGTTTTATGTCGCGGTGCACAATTTTGAGTGCGTGCAGGTGCCTTAGGCCAGAGGTAATCTGCCGCAAGGCACGCTTGGGATTGAAGGAGACAGCGATCTCGCGGAGTTGATCAGGACGGTCGATGATATCCGCGAGCGAGGCAGGACACAGCTCGAGAGCGATGTAAAGGAAGCTTTCATGCGCCTCTTGGTAGTAATACCGAATGACGTTTGGATGGTCGTCTGCGTCTTTAAGGAGACTGACTTCGCGGTGGGCAAGGGTAACAAAGTCCCGAAGGAGACGTTTGACGGCTACTGCGCGGCCCTGCAGGGAGCCCTGGTAAACAACGGTGCCATGTGAACCGTACCCTGGGTTCAATCAGTATAAGATTCTTCGGGGGGTAAAATGGGGCAGGAGACGTACCAAGAACAGTTTCGGAAAGAATTAGCGAAGGCGAAGCCTGCGGCACTGGCGTTGGTGGAGGAATCAGTGATTGTGTGCCAGATACGGCCACATTATCGCCCTCCCCGACTTCGCCGTCTTCATTCTCCGGGTCGTCGCCACCCTCCGCAGCGGCATCCTTTGTCTCGCCTCTCCGTCTCCGTCGCCGCTTTCGGGGCTTTTTCTTGACCTCGCCAGCGTCTTCTGTACCTTCTGCGGGCTCCGCTTTAACAAGAGATGGTTTGTCGTCATCATCTGTCGCAAGGGGTGTCACAGGAGTATCAGGTGCAGCCACCGGGGCTACGGTCAGTGAGTCTGGTGTCGGAAGTAAGGGTTCTGAAGAAATATGGAGGGTATTCTCAGGCGATATTGCAACCGCACTAGGCGCAGTTTCAACAACCGGCGGCTCTGAGTGGAGAATATGCGTTAAACTATTAGTAGGCTCCGGTGACAGAGGTTTTGCGGTGGCTTCCTTAACCAAAGTCTCGTTGTGGTCCACTTCATCGGGGACGGATATCTCAGTGGCGACGTGCGCTTTTTGCGGTGGTTTCTTCTTAAACCATACTAATGTCCCAACCACAGACGCCAACGTGAGGAGTAGTGCAGAGCTAGATGGTGCCCAGGAGGCCCGTGCGAGCATCACCGACTCTGGGACATTGGAGAGCCATTGCCACGGGACTGCCGGAATTTTCCCCTCGCCGAAAACGATCTGCTCGTTCTCTTCATATGCTTGCGAGTTGGTATTCCCGGGGCGGCTGTCGCTCCCAGAGGCGGAAGGTAAAGGAGGTGCCGCCGGACTTGGAACGCCATCGAGCAGGCGCGCAATGTGCGAGGCGCTGTCAGTTCTGAGAGTCCGCACCCCGGTCTGACATTGCCGGTCGGTGGTGCCCTCGTAGCATTGCAGCCTGCCATCCTCGTGCGAGATAAGAACACCCTCTTCTGACGTGCCCTCTATGCTCTCAACTTGCTGCGCGGATGCAGGCCCACTAAAGGCGACGAGTGGGAAATTGTCTGGGCCGAGAGCAAAGAGAGAGCCAGTTTCGGGGACAAGTCCGACAAAGGCGGTCTCATCGCTTGGATAATCAGGCTGACGCGGGGTAGTGGGAATGATATCTCGGAGACGAAGGCGGGGTTGGAGGAGTACAAATGGAGAGGTACGTCGGGTAGATTTGACCACATCAAAAATGGCCACACTGCACCAGAACGTTAAGCGCCCGAACAGAAGAGCGAGACAAGAACGTACATAGGATTCGAGAACTTCTGGCCCCAAACAGGCTGGTTTTCTCGGAGAGATGTAGTGGGGCTTATGTCCCCACTGGACTTGAAGGATATGACCTCCCCATTAGGAAGAGATTCAACGTAAAGGTCGTCTACGCTGCGATGATACGCAGCCTGCCACTCGAGGTCTTGGTTATTGGGTCCATACGTGGAGAACGACAGATGCTGAACTGGCGGAGGTTGTGATGAAGGAGAGGATGGACGAGTAATAATAGAAACACGATAATCTGTGGTACTTGTTGGTCACCGCGAACGTTTGTAGAGATGGTGCAAGAGAATGATTTACCAGTGCGACCGATGAAAATCTCAGACGGGTAAAGCCGGGATGGTTTGATACCCTCCAATTCGTCCAAGTCGATGTCCATCACATCTTGCTCAGCGAAATCGTTCCAGGCATCCCATGGGCACTCCGAATCAAGAGCAGCCTTCACGCGTCCGGTCTCGAGTTCAAGGAGTAAGATAGAGGTCTTCTTGCTACCCACGAAGACGCGGCCATCTCTCTCGTCAAAGGAGAAGGGAGACATGTCGACAAGTTGTGTCATGGAAAATGGAAGGCGTTGGAGAGGTGCGGTGGGGGAACTTGAGGAAGTTACATAGATATCACCGGACTGGGGTTCGACTATGTACGTCTCGTGAGCAAACGAATCGTCGCCAAGGTCGGGGTCAGCGTCGAGATGCTTGGTGGATATGAGAGGCTCGAGGATAGACGGGACGGTCTGGGAGGCGCCATGTGTTGAAGAGGGCGGGGGTGAAGAAGGCATGGACCAGAGTTTTCCACCAGTTGTGCGGTTGAGGGCATGAAATTTGCCATCTACTGAAGCTACTAGGACCACATTGAGGACTTCGAGGGCATCGTCGGCAGTTGTAGAATGTCCGCGTGGGGTCTGATGGTGAAGAGCATCGAGGCCACGCTCGTAGAGGCCGACATCACGACGGAGAGTGACGGTCTCTGCGAGTGCCGTGGCCAAGACCAAGAGGATAAGGAAGAGGAGAAAGGAGGAGGAGCGCATTGTGATGAGCGTTCAAAAGACGCTCTGCATGCCGCGACGACCAACGACGATGAAACGGTATTCGGTTGCGGGGTCGCGGTGCGGTACAGCCTCGCTCCG
>Ga0137385_10002612_pt1 | contig 15405 bp, 11 predicted proteins | sample SagtaG_FD_104921 | JGI IMG/M metagenome (GOLD analysis project Ga0137385, IMG submission 104921) | Vadose zone soil microbial communities from Sagehorn Ranch, Mendocino, California, USA - Sage2_R_80_16 metaG | ecosystem: Environmental > Terrestrial > Soil > Vadose zone | place: USA: California...
GGGGGAGTGTTAGGTCACGGGGTGTTTGGTGAAGGTGCTCGCAGCAGCGCTCGGATCAGCCTGGCTCCAGGAAGAGAAGGCTTCTTTGGACTGTCTCATCACCAAAAACCGGCCCCAAATGGGTCTGGAAAGGGCTGGTCGATTTATCCACCATGTCCTATGGGAGCACCGCCATTCATAGACGACTACCCCCAGTGCGTACTGATCGCTGGCCGGACGAGGATGGCCTTCAATCTGCTCAGGGGCCATGTAGACCAGGGTGCCAATCGCCTCCTGCGTGCTGAGCGAGCCACTACTGTGTGCCAGCGCCGCCAGACCAAAGTCACTGAGTAGCACTTCCTCTTGCCGCCCTAGCAACATGTTCTCCGGCTTGACATCGCGGTGGATAAACTTGTGGTCGTGGGCGTACTGCAAGGCGGAGGCCATCTGCTTGACATGCGAGACGATCTGAGCGAGTGGTACGACCGTGCCTTTGGGGTAGCGCCGACGCAAGGAACCATTGGGAGCGTAATCCATCACCAGAAAAGGCACGCCCTCCTGCACATCAAAATCGAAGACGCGCACAATGGCGGGGTGCGTGAGCTTGGCGATGGTCTGCGCTTCCTGCTGGAAGTGTTCGGCCTCTTGCTCAGTCAGGTGGGTATGCAGCACCTTGATGGCCACTTGCAGCTCCAACCGCACATGTTGGCCCAGATACACCTCGGCATAGCCCCCCTGTCCCAATAGGGCGACCAGCCGGTAGTTGCCAAATTGCTGTCCGACGCGGTCGGTCATGCTGCACCTCCTGTTGTGCAGTGAGCGGCAAGAAGGTCCTTGCAGGTCGATCTCTTGTTGAGGTGATGATGCCTACATCATAGAGCAAACACGTCTCCACGTCAAGTAGAACGGTCGCCTCCAAGACACACAGGAGGCCTTTCATGACGCGAATCCCTCCCAGGTATGAGCGAGCACGCGCTTAGGCGAGCGAATCAACTCAGGACGGCCAGCGTGCTGAGCGGCGAGTGCAACGATAAGGGAGGCAGAGTAGGTCAAGGCGACCTGCTGTGCGATGGTCGACCAGCCACACAGGGGCGGGCGTTGCAAATGAAAGAACAGAAAGACGCGGCCAAAGAAGCGTTCAATAGCGCTACGCTTGCCCAGTTCCTCTTTGGTCCAGGTGGGAGGCAAGCAGGAGCGGTTCTTCTGGCGAGTGCCGGTTCCAGGGCACGACGGCTGTGGCATGCAGGGTGGCGTGGATCCAGGCGATGAGACGCAGGCCCCAATACGCGGCGTCCAGGCGGATGATGCGAGGACGGATCTGATAGAGGCGCACAGCCCATTCCAACAATGGGCGAGCGAACGGGCCATCATGGACGTTGGCCGGGGAGAGCAGAAAGAAGACCGGCAAGCCCGAGCCGCGACAGAGCAAGGTATGCACGCGAAAGCCGCGTAAGAGCGGGCGTGGGTGTTGAGCAGGCGCATGGCCGATGGCGGCATCCGGGTCAGCGCGTCGCCAGGCCAGGATGGGCGCACTGTCGATAATCAGATCGCGTGCCCCGATCAGCCGACGCCGTAGGGCGGTCAGCACGCTCAACACAAAGAGCGCCTCGGGGGCTGGTGCTCCAGCGATGGAAGCTCGCTTCCACTGTTGGGAGGCACTGGGAATGCGTGGCTGCCCAGTGCGATCTAGCGGCAAGCCGCAGGCCAGAGCCAGTGTAGGCCAGGCCACTAACCAGTCATGCATATCCTGATAGGACAGCCGCCACAGCGTGCGCAAGAGCGCGATCAGCAACAAGGACTCCTCGCGGTAGGTGCGTGGCGCTCCCCCTGGTCCGGCAGGCAAGGGGGGCGGACACCGACGATGCGCCAGGCGCACCGCCAGCCGACAGAGCGTGAGCAGATGCAACGTGCGGACCAACGTGAGCGCATCAATGTGCAAGGCCGCTCCGAGCCGCGCTTGCGCTCGGTGATATGCTGGTGGGGGCACTGGTGCCTGTTCGGTAACAATGGTAGGCATCATAAGCTGACCTCCCGGGCGAGGGAACTCGCCTCACCTAGCGTCAGTTTACCCTACTTTTTTGAGTTAGGAAATGCTCTCGACGAGGATAGTACAACATATGCAGCAAGGAATGCTTCAGCATAGGGTGCGGTACCAGGACAACGTACTTTCACTTTATCAATGCATGTGTTATACTATTGTCGGCGAAAAATCTGCCTGTACAATGCAAAGGTATTTTTCAAGAAGACGAACGGGGTGGATGCCATGCGTCTCGAAGGACAACGAATTAATCGGTATAACCTCTTGCAATTGCTTGGCAGTGGTGGCATGGGTGAGGTTTACCTTGCAGAAGATCCACGTGTCGGGCAACAGGTGGCTATCAAGGTGGTACGGGATGAGGCAACCCTTTCTCCAGAAGCGAGTAGGGAAACGGACACTCTTTTCCTCCGCGAAGTGAGGGCCATCGCTAAGCTGGATCATCCGAATATCCTGCCTCTGTTTGATTACGGCGAGCATCTTATAGATGCAATGAAGATCACCTATATAGTCATGCCGTTTCGCCCGGAAGGCTCTCTTGGGGTGTGGGTACGGCAACGAGGTGGGGTGGGAGGAATCACTCTGCAGCAAACAGCCCATTTATTAGATCAGGCCGCCGTTGCCCTCCAGCACGCGCATGACCACCAGATCATTCACCAGGACGTCAAACCCTCCAATTTCCTGTTGCGAATCAGAAAAGAGAATCCGAACTATCCCGATCTTCTCCTGGCTGATTTTGGCATAGCGAGATTCTACTCTGCTACCTCCAATGTGAGTGCTACTATTCGAGGCACACCAGCCTACATGGCTCCTGAGCAGTGGCGAGGTCGCCCCGTGTTTGCAACCGACCAGTATGCTCTTGCGGTGATGGTCTACCAGCTTCTCACCGGGCGAGCACCTTTTCAGGGTAGCCTGGAGCAGATGATGTATATGCATATGAATGAGCGACCTTCACTGCCCAGCACAGTCAATTCGCGTATTCCGCCAGCAATCGAAGCTGTCATCATGCGGGCGCTGTCAAAGAAACCAGAAGAACGCTTCCCTAGCGTCTCGGGGTTTGCCAGTGCTTTTCAGCAGGCGATAACACAGATGGGTCCGTTTCCCGATCCCATCACACCCCTACCACTAAATCAACCGAGCAGCGAACTTTACGGGGTTCTTGCCATCAGTGAGCAGGAAGCAAGGACTGGCAGCATGCGGATATTGACACTTCCAGGTGGACGACGTGTTAGCGTACCTATACAAGCTGGAGCGTATGAGGGCCAGGTTATCCGGTTGGAAGGTCAAGGTGAAGCAGCCGACCCTGCCCAACCCCCAGAAACGCTTGTAATAACTCTAGCCATTGATCGTACAAAAGGAACGGGTTCCCACCCTTCGATCCCACAGACCGCTTCAGCAGACGAAACCTACTTAATCGATCACCCGGCAGGTGATGCTGCACCGGTTGATAGTAATCAGGAAAAAGCTGACCTCGCCACCCTGCCTGCTACACCATCTTCTATATCTGGTGGTAGCGTCAGGGATGCAGTAACACCTTCTTCCTCCAGTTTCCCTGGTGTAAGGCGAGGCACGCAGCAACGCAAGGGTCTCTCACGGGCTAGGGCTCTACTGCTGATCATACTGCCCTTACTCATAGTTGGAGGAAGCATTGGAACCTTTTTCTATATCACGGAAACCAATCAGATAGCAACGTCTAATGCCAACGCTACCGCTACTGCTCAGGCTATGGCTACTGCCGCGGCCAACGCGACAGCAACCGCTTCATTTATTGCGGCTAACCCCAACCCCTATCCTCCGGGGAGCGGGACACTGGCCCTCTATGACCGCTTGCATGATGAGAGCAGCGGCAGCGGGTGGGAGAAAGGGACAAATATCTGTGCCTTCATCGCCGGCGTCTACCATGTAATCGCCACAAATACGCGTAATCTCGAACATTGCTTCGCCCAGGCTACTAATTTCAGTAACTTCGCCTATGAGGTACAGATGACGATTACCATGGGCGATGTTGGCGGGATGATCTTTCGCGCCGACAGTGCGAACAATGCATACTACGTATTCTATGTCGCCCAAAATGGGTACTACAGCCTCTTCGCCTGTGGGCAGACGTGTAAGCCGTTAGTAAGAAAATTCAGCTCTTCAATCATTCAGGGGCTGAACAAGACCAACCTCCTGGCGGTGGTGGCAATGGGGACCACTATCACACTCTACGCGAATCATCAACAACTCGCCAGCGTGACCGATAACACCTACAACCTTGGTCAGATAGGCCTCGTAGCCAGTCCATATGATCGCACTAGTGATCCAACAGATGTAGTGTACAGCAATGCAAAGGTATGGATACTGTAGCTACGCACCGGGATCTCCTGTTGGCCCTGGATGTGGTGCCCGTGTCCACATACCAGTTCGCCACCAGGTAAAGCAGTAGTCGTAGCGAGCTTGCCTCGCAGGAGATTCAGGAGTGGGAGAACTTGAAAAGCAGCGCTGCTTCACTGGGGATCGTAAAGGTAACGTGGCCGTTGCTTAATGCCGCGTTGGTCACTAACTCATCCATGTGAAATGCGTCGAACTGCCACGTTGCGGCCCTGCTGGGGCCTATCAGTAAGGCAGAAAGATCGGCATCTACATTGTATGAGTTGATTTTATCCTGGTTTGAGACAAGCAGGTAGATATTACCCTCCTCGTCTTTGGTTGTGATAGCCATCAGGTTTGAGTTGCCAGTAGTACTGCGATAGGTGGGGCGACAGCCCTGAAGGGCACGGATGCCAAGCCGGAATGCATAGTAACTAACGGTTCGTTTCCCATTTCCCGCCACCAGGCCTTGGAGGGGCCCCTGGCTCTGGGTATCCCAGTCGTACAACGCAAATATATTGCTCCCATATACATAGTCATTACCGGGTCGCGAGACGCGAATCAGGTTGTCAATCAGGTTGATTGCGAAGGAGACCTGGTCGTATCCTCCAGTATAGGTTCCCCATTCGCTTAGCCAGAGCGGGTAGTTAGGATGGCCGGTGGTATTCATCCAGATATGCCTCTGCTCCACGGAGCTGCTAATATCCCGATCATAGCTATGGAAATCCACCGTATCGAAAAAGCTGGGAACATGCTTGAGTACCTCAGAGACCCAGTTGCCTGCGGGAGCCACTGGTGCGTAGAGGTGGTAAGTCCGACCAGGCAAGTACGTCTTGTAGACGTAATCAACGGCATCGTGGGCGTACTGGACAAGCCGGTAGTAGTCGGACAGCGTGCCCGCCCAGCCTTGGGCAGGCACGTCAGGCTCATTATGAATTTCGTAGTCATCCACGTGATAGTTGTTGCGCACGTTTAGCCAGTACGCGGTGGCGAAGACATGCTCCCACCACTCGTTCCAGTCTGCCGCCGTTTTGGGGGGGTTGAGACGTTGTGCCCACACTGGTCTATGAGTGGGGTCCTGGTTGCGCAGGGTCAAAATAGGTCGGATATGGGCCTGTTGCAATTGGCTGAAGATCGTTCGGGCGTTACCCTGCCATGCAGCCGAAACCGGAGAAACGTCCCACCAGTAGTCAGAGCCACCCGGCGGGTTGGTCATCACCCTGTCCCACCACGACCAGTTGATCGCATTGGGATTGCTCTTGATCGCTGCGATAGATGGAGAGCCGTAGACACCATCATCGTCCAGCCATTCCCAACGCGACATACCTCCATAGATGCGGTAGGTGTTGATTCCCAGGTCCCGCATGTCGGCGATGTTAAAGCGGGTATTGCCTTCTACCGCACCTATATAACAGGTGCTTACTCCCCACTGTTTGCCCAAGATACTAATGCTAACTGGCTGGACACTTCCACATGAAAATGAGATCATGGCAAGGTAAACACTGAGAAGTATATTGAAGCTCGTCCTAAGGCGTGAGATTTGCTTCCAGGTAGGCAGTGCCATGCAGTACATCTCCTTGGTGGTAAACACAATCCCTCTTCTATCAAAAAGCGTGGCTAATTCATGCAAATTTAATGAGAAGTGCACTATCGGCAGGAATAGTGAACAGTATATGGCCGTCCTTCAGGGTAGGGTGACCAACGATCGTGTCCATGTGTCCTGCATCAAACTGCCACATTGTGCCAGAACCGGTGGCGATTAAAGAGGAAAGGTCGGCGTCTACAGTAGACGAGGAGGAACTGCCCTGGTTCGTGACGAGCAGATAAATATTGCCTGCTGCGTCCCTGGTGGTGATAGCCAGCAAGGCGCTCGTACTCGTTGTGCTCTGATAAGTAGGACGACAACCTTGAAGCGCACGAATACCCATGCGCATTGCATAGTAGTCAGGCCTTCGTACGCCGGTATAACTTATCAGCCCAAGAGCTGCTTTGCCCCAATCATAGAGTGAGAAGATCTGACTGCCATACACATAATCATTACCTGGGCGCGAACCGTACATAAGATTGTTAATCAGGCTAATGCCGAATGGAACCGAATTGTATTTGTTAGTTGTGTAGGTTCCCCACTCGGTCAGCCAGATCGGGTAATCGGAGTGGCCAGCTTCGTTCATCCAGGCATGGACTTGCTCTACGGAATTGTTAATGCTTGTATCATAGGAGTGGAAGGCCATACTATTGAAGTAGCTCGGAATGTCGTAGATCACATCTTTAGGCCATGTAGCGCCTGATTTCCCTGGGGATGACGCGGGAGCATACACATAGTACGCGCGCCCCGGCAAATACTTGTGGTACACGTAACTGATAGCGTCGTAGGTGTATTGAGCGAACGTGAAGTATTGGCCCTCGCTCCCTTTCCACCCCTGCTGGCTGATGTTTGGCTCATTGGAAATCTCGAAGTCGTTGACGTCATAGTCGTTGCGTACATTCAGCCAGTAAACGGTGGCAAAAACATGCTCCCACCATTCATTCCAGTCCGCAGCGGTCGTCGGAGGATTGTTGACCCATTTCGGCTCCCCCTGATCATCTTGATTCCGTAAGGAGATGATGACCCGTATGTGAGCAGCCTTTAATGCGCTGAAAAGTGTGCGGGCATTCCCGTTCCATCGCGGAATGGCTGGACTCCACGAGTAATCGCTCCCCAGGGGAGGGTTGGTCATGACGTTATCCCACCACTTCCAATTGATCACGTTGGGGTCAGCCTTGATCTGATTGATCGTTGGAACCCCATAAGTGCCGCTATCGTCCTGAGCTTCCCAACGCGACATGCCGCCATAGAGATGATAGGTATTTATGCCCAGGTCCTGCAAATCGGCGATATTGAAACGACTGCTTCCTTCTACTGCACCGAGATAACATGTGCTCACACCCCATTGCGTACCAGCAACGCTAAGAGTGGCGGTTGCTCTTATGGCGGGCGTGGGAGTGGTGGGAGAAGGCGTCGCTTGTAAACTCACCGGCTTGCTATTTGTCAGCAACCTGCTATTTATAAGAATTGCCAGGAGTGCTAACACGATCAGTACACCGATCATTACCTTAAGCAGTCTAGAAGAACTCATTTTGTCATTCCTCCACAAACAAGGAGACGTTGGACCGTTCCACACGGGTAGTATAGCAGAGCAGTTCACAATAAACAATGGCGCGTAACTGCTCCCTGGTAGGCCAGGCCTCCGGGGCGTAGTCGCCCCGGCTATTTACTTTGTAAGCAGCAGCGCAGCGTAGATATCGCCGACTGCCAGGCTTACCGTCCAGAAAAATGCCGTGAGTATAGCGGTGAGCAGCAGTAAAGGTTTTATACGCAGTCGTAGACAATGTATGATATGAATGCCTCCTTCCAGCATATCAGTGATATCTTTGATAAGAGCAGTAATAAAGGGGAGAAGGAGGACGACAGCACCCTGCAGGGCAAAGAGCAGGTAGCCCTGGGAGTCGCTCTGGCCAACGGTAGCTAGATAGAACCAACAGGCGCCAAGCGATAGGCCTATCAGGAAAAAATAAGGATAATGTGGTGCTAGTGAAAATGGCCTCTTTATTCCTTGCTGCAGCCCTTTTACCGTGATCATATATGGTTTTTGCACACCCAGGATGACCTGGATAAAGGCACCGAACACAATCAGCCAGCGGGCAATGTGCAACAGAATGCCGCGCCAGCTCAAATCCACATTTTGGGGAAAGTGCCAGGGGTGGCTCCATAGCCAGATGATAAATCCCATGACGCTTATTGGCAGGCAATGGAGGAGGAATTGCCAGTAACTTACGCGTGCTATCGGCGTGTTGGTAAAGAGTGTGATGAGCGGTAATGTGAACAGCATGAGCATAGTCATGGACCAGAATGTGTACCACGTCTGCACAAACAGGAACTGAACTGTCTGGCGTGGGGTGTATTTCTTGATACGTTTTGGGGTGAAAGTGAAAAGGACCTGGATCATCGAGAACGCCCATGCAAATTGTTGCGCTACATAGGTCTCAAAGTTCTCAGGTCCCTCGCCGACAGCAATCACTTCAGGTAGGAAGACCCCTTCGTATCCCTGTGCTGCTAAAAATACCGTATCAAGATGGTCCTCAGCGCGTGTCGGCTGAAACCCACCGATTCCGCGTATAGCTGCCATGTCATAGGTACAATGGCTCCCGATAATGAAAGGCGTGCGACAGAATCCGAAAAAGCCCATTTGTAGTGGGCCCTGGAGCACTGACTCCTGCTCGGCAGAGCCTCGAGCGGTCCACTCACCCAGGTTTCCATACACACTTGGAGCTTGGACCCACTTCACCTTTGGATCCAGAAAGAAGCCGAGCACTCTCTCAAGGTAGGAGGGGATAGGGATATGATCGATGTCTAACTGGGTAAAGTGGCTATACTGATGGCCATAGGCATCAATCCAACTATTCACATTACCCGCTTTCGTTTTGGCTTTGAAGGGGGGGTGTGACTGGTTCCAGGCATCTACCTGTTCTTGACCCCAGGTGGCAACATCGTGGCGCGAAAAATAGAAGATACCAATGGACGTGGCGAATGCTTCAATTTCTGGAGAATGCACTTTGTCCACCAAAATCCAGCTTTCATGAGGGTAGCTGATGTTTTTCATAGCCAGCATCTGCCGTTTCACGATCTCCAAACTTTCCGAGCCAGGAACGGTCAGGCTGATAACGGCTACTCTCTTGAGGATACCCGCTCGTTCAGCCAGATTTGCGTCAGTCCACCTGGGACGGCGCATCCAACCCACAAAAAAGGTGTAAAATGAAGGGAGCAAGGTCCCTTCATAGAAGAAAGCAAGAGACAGGAGAGTGAACAGCGCTGGATTACCAACATTTCCTGCCTGGAGCCACCAGTACCAGAAATAGAGGTTCACCAAAACCCACAGAAGTACTAGCACCACATACTGCTTCTGCTGTTTAGCAGTCATAGCTTGAAGTTGTTCGACGCGATAGGTGTGAATGTCTTCTGTAGGTTCTGCTTCAACGGGTGGGGATGGTAGCGATGGCAGTACTTGCGTCTTCCGTTCGGTACGTATTAGAGGGGGTGGGGTGGACGGAACAACTGGAAGCGGCGTCGTAGGCGGTGCAGCCAGCGACAGGGGAGGGGGCTCGGCGATGGATAGTTGGTCGGAAACCTGTTGGGATTCCGGCAGTGGGAGCAATTGCGCCTTCTGCTCTTCTTCTCTAGACGCTGCGGATTCAAGCATAGAGCATTCTCACTTTCTAAAATAAAGCGATGTGTTTGAGTACAATCGTGCTTGATAGCTTGCTTCTTTGCCAGTAGGAAATGGGTGGAGATATGGTTGAGGATATGGTAGTGTAGTCGAGATCTATTCACCTCCTTGTATGAATCTCACCTCAGGTTTTTTTCACCGCTTCTTGCTGGTGGATTTTATTGAAGTCAATTACCGAATCGGCCTGAGAACTGGTAACAATGACCAGAGCCGCTACCAACTTCTTATAGGATTATGCATGAGCCAGGGGCCTTCTTTCGTGTCCAATCCACGTCACCAAACCGGTCCGAGAACCAACTTATATGTCAAACCGCGTTAAGACATCACGCCGCCGCCATCGATGTTGATGGCCTGCCCGGTGATGCCCCTGCTGCTATCCTGCGCCAGGAAAACGGCAATAGATGCCACTTCTTCCGGCTCGATCAGGCGATGCTGCGGGCTGGACTTTGCCAGCGTTTCGCGCGCCTGCGCCTCGCTCATGCCGGTACGAGCCGAGATATTGGCGACGCTGCCATCGGTCATGGGCGTATCCACGTAACCGGGGCAGATAGCGTTGACCGTGATGTTATATGGCAACAGTTCTACGGCCAGGGCGCGCGTCAGACCCAGCACGCCGTGCTTGGCGGCGGTATAGGCTGCAATATACCCGCCACCAACGCGAGAGGCGATAGAGGCAATGGTAATGATACGGCCAGAGCGTTGTTCGACCAGCTTTGGCGCGAAGGCTTTGGACACGTAGTAAACGCTGGTCAAATTGACAGCTAGCATACGATGCCAGAGTTCGTCTGGATGGGTGAGGAATTTATGGCTGCCAGCATTGCCAGCGTTATTGACGAGTATATCGACTCCACCCAGACCCTCAAGCAGTGTTGATGCCATGTGCTTTACCTGCCCGGCATCCGTGACATCGCAGGAAACCGCCAGACTGCGACGACCCAGCGCCGAAATTTCACCGACAAGTGCATCGAGTTCCGAACCGGTACGAGCCGTAACCGCGACATCCGCGCCAGCATTGGCGAGCGCGAGCGCGATGCTGCGCCCGATCCCATGACCCGCGCCGGTGACGACGGCGCGCTTTCCCGAAAGAACGAGAGTTTGATCGCCTGCCATAAAGTGTGACCTCCAACAAATAGCCTTGTGCGGTTGTTTTTTTTATGCGTCCAGGGGTTCGACGATGCACAGGTCGGCGCGACCCGCGGCGATGACGGTATTCACCTCGTCACTGGTGGTCAGATAGCCCCCGACGATGGTCGGCATACCGGCTTCGTTGCGGATACGGTCGCTATAGGCGGTCAAAAAACCACGCCCGTAAGCTGGTTCGCCGTCGTCGGTGGTCTGGCCCGCTTGCACCGCAATTATATCACATCCGCGCTCCTTCAACGCCCTGGCGACAATGACCGCATCCTCGGTGGTCATCCCCACCTTCAATGCAATCGCTGGCGTTGAGCGCGACCGACAACGGTTTGTCGGCAGGCCAGATCGCACGCACAGCATCAAATATGTCCAGAGGGTAACGCATACGCTGCTCCAGGGTCCCTCCATATTCATCGTCGCGCCGGTTGGTGAGGGGCGAGAGAAAACTCGCCAGGAGATAGCCATGCGCCATATTGAGTTGCAATAGATCGAAGTCTGCGTCCAATGCCCACCTGGCGCTGCGCGCAAATTCCTGGCAAACTCGCTCCATGTCCTGGCGCACCATCTCTTTTGGAACCTGGCTGCTTCTCCCATAGGGGATAGCTGAAGCCGACAGTAACGGCCAGTTATACTGGCGCAATGGCCTGTCCAGCCCCTCAGCGCGAGGCCGCGTCGAAGCCCGCCTGCCGGCATGGTTTAACTCTATAGCTATTTTCTGTCGCGTCAGGCTATGTATACCCTCGACAAGTTCCGCCCATCTTTCAACTTGCAGCTTTGTATACACGCCTGCGCAGCGTGGCGTAATGCGTCCCTCTGCTGAAACGGCGACGGGTCCAACCAGCACCAGGCCAGCGCCACTGTAAGTATCTTTGAGAAGCCGGGCATACCCGGCATTCTCCAAAATACCGTGATCTGGCAGGTCTGGGTGTTCTCTGTCCGGCGGACCTGAGGGTGTACCCTCAACTGTGTGGCCAAGTACGAAACGGTTGGGTATGATGAGTGAACGCAGTTGTAGCGGGTTAAACATAGGTGCCGGAGAAAACAGGCGCTGTGGTTGTTGCTCGGATGGGAGTACGCTCTCGCCGGCCGGTTTTGTTTGCTGCGCGTGCCAGCGATCTACCGCTTCGCCAAAGCGCACGTCGCGGAAGCGCAGATCATCATAGGTAATGCGCCCGCTGCGCGTGAGCAATTGAAAGGCGAATTGTACCGGTTCGAGACCGAGATAACGTTTGAGGGTCTCAAAATAGGTCTGACTTTCGGAGGCTGCCCGCTGGAAGACCTCGACGACAGGCTTACGCTCCAGTTCGTAGGCGTTGAGCGTGCTTTCCAGGTCAGTGTGTTGTTCGAGCGCGCGAAGGCCCTGGGCGGTCCGCCGCCATGGACGTAGCCATCAGCGTAACGCGCCATACGTGCATAACCCCGGTCGCTTAACCCGCCAATCAACAGGTCAGGGCCGCGCTGCCGTGCAGTTTTCGGGCCAATCGTGCTGTCCTCCCACAGCGAACGCAGCGCGATCAGCTGTTCGGTGAGACGCTTGCCCCTGCTGCGATAGTCGATACCTGCTACTTCGTAATCTTCGTGACGCGCGCCGATGGCCAGCCCCAATACTAACCTGCCCTGCGAGAGCGCATCGACCGTCGCAGCAGCTTTCGCCAGTAGAGCATCGTTGCGCAATGGCCCGATTACAATAGTGGTCGCCAGTTTGACGCGCTGTGTAACGGCAGCGACTGCGGCCAGCGTGGTAAGCGGCTCGAAGCTATCATAGGCCAGCCGGTCGATTACGCCCAGGCTCGAAAAAGGCCCTTCATCCGCTCGCCTCGACCAATCCAAAATAAGCTGGCTATGTGCGCCAGCGATGCCCGAAGGCAATCCAACTCCAACTCGCATACGCGCAACCCCCTTGTTGCTAAATATCCATTTGAGAGGTTGCTTTCAGTATGACATAAAGCGCACGGGGTCTCAAGGGTAAAAGTCCACTGCCGGGGGCGAACGCGCGTTCACCCCCGGCAGTGGACTCCCTTTCATGGTTTGTCCTCCTTTTTCGAACGGGCTGTCTCTGCACCTTTACGAGACCCCCGCTGCCGCTGTCATCACGTGTGGTAATCTGGTCGCCCTCGTGAACCGCCTGTCTCGCGTCTCTGCCCGCGGTGTAAGCGAGGCATCATCGATGATGGCCTCTCCACTCTCCTCCAGGTAGAGGCGCTGAAACAGCTTTCTGGCTCTTACAAGCCTCTGGCGTACGGCGTCCTCACGTAAATGCAGCGGCCTGGCGATCTCGCGTGCGGATAGCCCTCCAACGACAGATAGGAGCAAACACAGGCGGAAAGCAACCGGGAGTTGTGCCAGCGTGTGCCGAATGGCATCGCGTTCAGCAACAATCTCAGCAGGGTCTGCGGCTGCACCCTCCATGCCATACCCGGCAGGTTGCACCGGAGCAGGGCGCTCGCCCACCAGTTCACCCTGGTTCTCCTCCTGTCGCTCTTCGTGCAGGGAAGAGAATGGCACAAAGCGTACGAGGTTGCGCCGCCGGCGATGCATCCGCACCGTGTTGACAGCGATCTGTAAAAGCCAGGCTTTGGCGTGAAAGTATGCGCCGCTCGCCTGCCGCGCAACCTCGATGGCTCGCAGTGCCTGTAGAAAGGTGTCCTGGGTAAGGTCCTGGCTCTCCTGGTAATCACCGGTGAGTCCATAGATCACTCGAAACACCAGCTTTCCATAGTTGTGAATGAGCGCCTCGACCGCCTGGGCCGCAGGTATAGTGTCGCTACCCATCTATCTTGTTTTGCCTCCGTTGGGCGTTCTGTATGGAGACCCGCCGCTATTAATGGAGATGCATGGCCGGGGAAATCGTGACAATACTGGGAATGCAAACTGCATACTGGCAAACGAATTTTTTGCTGTAGAGGTGTTACACTTCTCTTCTGAACATACCTGAAAAAAGCGTAATTAGCAAGTCAACAATGGGAATAAGACGAGCTGATTTTGGCCGGTCGGGAACTAATCGCCTCGGCTTGCGCAAGGGAGCCTGCTGTGGTATACTTTTCGTGGAAGCAAGTGCTAATACACCTTTTAACAAGGTAATCATCGCAACACCTAGCCACTCTAACAACGCGAAGGCTAATCCATTAGCCAAGCCTCTCCTGACACTCTCCCTTGACCATGTCACCACCTCCGCAGGTCGTATGGAGGCGATCTGCTCGCCAGCCAGTCCGAAGCTCAACCCACCGACTATGCCGAAAATGAGCCCACCTACCAGACCACCCACCACATTAAGACCGAACCCACCCAGCAAGCCACTCAGGAGAACCATACCCATCCCAACAGATATACTCTTGCGCACGAGTTCCCACGGCCAAGTCGCCACCGTCGTAAGTGGTATATCTGTGATTTGCCTAAAGCCGAGCCAGAGAGGCAGTGCAGCGGTCAACCCACCTCCTAATCCACCTATCAGTCCACCTGTCAGCCCACCTACGAACCGGCCACCCAGTTCAACATCTAGCCTGATGAATAGTCCGCCCACGAGAACGATGACCAACAAAAGAAGCGTCTCATACAGTCGGCGTAACCGACGTTCTGAGAGCCAATCTGGCTGGATCTGCTCAAGATAAAAGATGGTTTGGCTCCGCTGGACCATCTGCTTGGACAACCAAGTCAACCAATGCATCGTCTGTTGCTTGGGGTAACGGGAGGAAGTTCCTCGATGCTCAAACATCCGCTCGACGTAGCTCGCAAAGCTCTGTCGTTGTTGTTCCTCAGGAGGGCCTTTCTTCGGCAACGCGCGGACAGAAACTCCCCAATAGGCAAGTGTAAGGACATGCAACATTAATGGGGTTCTCACAAGTTCACGTAATTCCGCGTTATTGCGGATGACTGAGCGTATACCAGTCAGCAACTTACCAGCAGTACTGAAATACTCGTCCACTTGTTGGTCGTCGAGAGGCTGCACCATAACAGCGTTGTGAAGCACCAATCGATGTCGTTGGACAATGTATTCTTCTGTGCGGCTGCAGACCACAAGAGGAATCAGATGATGCTCTTTGAAAGCGTTGATCGCTTCAATACAACCAGATCGCGCAGCCTCGGACACCTCGTCCAGACCATCGAGCAATGGCAGGAGTAAATCTTCCTCCACCCAGCGAGCGATAGAGCGGCGTGGTACGTCGTAGCTCCTGGCGATTTCTTCAACAAGCCACTGGTGGAAGGGTACTCGCATTGTGGCCCAGGTGGATAGGTGGACAATCACGGGCAAAGGGAAGCGTACATCCTGTTCAGCTCGCTGACACAATGCCTGTGCTAAATATAGCAGCAAGGTGGTTTTACCAGCACCTGGCCCGCCGAGGATGAGCAACTCTCCACTCGATTGATCATACACCTGAAGCATTGAGGCCCCAACAGGCAACGGTTGTTCCGGGAGGTTCGCCTGGCGGGATCGCAATCGGGTCGTGTTGATGATAGCATCTGGTTTGCGGTGGAGCCCGAGTGTGATCGGTGCTACTCCTTGTAGAGAGGACTCAAGAATGTCCACATAGCGATCACGCAGTTTAGCAAGAAAGCGGACGCGATTCTGCTGTTCCAGAGTGAGGATAGAAGAGGAAGGCGACAGTCTGTTTTGCAGAGCGGTCAGCAGGCCAGCGAAAGCTGTTA
>Ga0137385_10002616_pt1 | contig 15392 bp, 11 predicted proteins | sample SagtaG_FD_104921 | JGI IMG/M metagenome (GOLD analysis project Ga0137385, IMG submission 104921) | Vadose zone soil microbial communities from Sagehorn Ranch, Mendocino, California, USA - Sage2_R_80_16 metaG | ecosystem: Environmental > Terrestrial > Soil > Vadose zone | place: USA: California...
CGATCGAACCTGTTCTCGGCGCGATGCGCGGAACTTTAGCGGCAGAACCGCTTCTGCATGAACTCTCCAGCGCAGTTGACCGCGGTGGGCCGCTGCCTTCGGTGCTGCGTAACGAAGCCCGCGCGGTCGAAACCGAAATCAAGTTCGTCGGTTATCTTGATCAGCAGAAGAAGTCCATCGAAAAGCTGAAAGCTGCGGAAGCGGTCACCATTCCGGAATGGATCGAGTACGGCACTATCAGCGGCCTGTCGCGCGAGATGCGCGAAACGCTGGAGCGCGTCCGCCCCATCACCATCGGGCAGGCTAGCCGCCTCCCCGGCGTAACGCCCGCCGCGATCAGCCTCGTTCACGTCTCCATTAAAGTCCAGGGAGTGCGGCGATCCGGCGCTTCCGTCGCTTGATCCACCCCGGGTTACCGCTGATGTAAAGTGGGTCATGCATTCGCATCGCCTGTTGTATGCGTTCGTTGTCAGCGTGTTGTTTGCTTCCATGACTGTCGCCCAGACACCTGCCGCCGCTCCCGTTCGCGCCCGCGATTTGGGGGTGCCCTTTGACGGAACCCCGGGTCCACTCAATGCGATTACCGATGTCTCCGGTGTCGAAGTCGGCGTCGCCACCCTCATTCGCGGCGAAGGTCCGTTAAAGGAAGGTGAAGGTCCTGTGCGCACCGGCGTGACCGCTATTCTCCCCCGCGGCGGCAAGAGCGCCGATCCGGTTTATGCCGGATGGTTCAGTCTTAACGGCAACGGCGAAATGACCGGTACAACATGGGTCGAGGAATCCGGATTCCTCGAAGGTCCAGTTGCCATTACCAACACTCATAGTGTGGGCACCGTGCGCGATTCCATGATTGCCTGGGGACTCAAGCGCGGAGCCTTGCGTCAGCCGTGGTCACTCCCGGTTGTGGCCGAAACCTGGGACGGATTCCTCAACGACATCAATGGATTTCATGTAAAGCCTGAAGATGTCTTCGCCGCTCTCGATTCAGCCAGGGGCGGACCGGTCCCGGAGGGCAATGCCGGCGGTGGCACCGGTATGGTCTGCTATGGCTTTAAGGGCGGCACCGGAACAGCTTCGCGCGTTCTGGCCAAGGATGATGGCGGATACACGGTGGGTGTGCTCGTGCAATGCAATTGCGGCCGCCGCCCTCAACTGACGATTGCAGGTGTCCCCGTCGGCAAGGAGATCTCTCAAGGAGTTCCTTATGCGGGCGCGACGTCACCAGCCGGCGCAGGGCAATCGTTTCCAGGAAGCGAAACCACAGGGGATGTCGGCTCCATCATCATCGTTATTGCTACCGACGCTCCGCTGTTGCCCCACCAGCTAAAGCGCATTGCACGCCGGGCCGCAATGGGACTTGCACGAACGGGCTCAACCTCCGGCAACGGTTCCGGCGACATCTTTCTCGCCTTCTCTACAGCCAACCCCCACGCCGATGCTGCACCCGGTCCCAATGCGGTCCAGACCGTCTCCAATGAGCGCATCAGCCCGCTGTTTACCGCGACGGTGGAGGCCACCGAGGAGGCCATCGTCAACGCCATGGTGGGGGCACAGACAATGACGGGAATCGACGGCCACACGATAATCGCCCTGCCGCACGATCAGCTTCAGCGGGTCCTCAAGAAGTACAACCGGTAAGTGGTCTGTCTGCGACTACTCTTTCTTGTCGCCCTTTGAGAACAACGGAATGTGGAAAGGGAATTCGGCGTCGGATTGTTTCTTCTTCCCCTTTGCATTGGGCGCGTCCTCGCGCAGCAACGTACGTTGCGAGTTGACGCATACCCACCCCCCGCGCATCTTCTCAAAAACGTGCGTGAACACACCTTTCTCGTCGACCTGCGCTGACCCCGCTTTGTGATGCAGAAGATATGTTCCGTTGGCCACGGAGGTATCTCCGAGCAGCCGCACCGTAATCACCCGCTGTTCGATATGCATTGTCTTGTCTTCGCCGGTGATCAACTGTGCCAACTGCTGGTTGCGAGTAGTAATGTCTCCGGTTGCGGAAATGTCGACAAACAATGGGGATAATACGAGTTCCAGGCTGTATTGGTCGCGCTGATTCACGGCATTCGACCACGTATCCTCAATCTTCTGAAACTCGTGGATTTCGGAACCAGTGTCCGACGTAATGGGGGATGTCGACTTGGTCGCAGCGAGACCCGAATTGGGTGTTTGTGCGAAAACAGCGCAGCAGGAAAGCAGAAAAGCAGGTAAATATGCAATCTTGAAAGTCATATGGGACGTACACTCCCTTCTCTAAGATGATAGCTCTTTGACTCTGGAGAGGCTGCGGAGGGAGCGGCAAAATGATTGGACCGAACGATTGGCGATCTGGGGCGGGCTCAATATAAGAAAAACGCGGTTTCACCAGAGTCGGATGCAAAGGCCTCTATAACAACGTCTGCAAGCGCTCCGGTTGATGCACGGTGATCAGCGAGTCTTCGATCGAGATCCAGCCATCTTTTCTGAATTGACCAAGGGTGCGAGTCACCGTTTCCCGCGTAGTGCAAGTCATCGAGGCCATTTCTTCGTGCGTCAACAGGAGCGGAAAACGGAACCCTCCGTTGAGGTGCTCACCAATCTGATTCCCCAACTCCAGCAGCAGGCGCCCGAGACGGCCGGCGACAGTCTCCGCGAGGGCGATGCGGCACGCATCCTGCAACGCAAATCGGTATTCCTGACAGATGCATTGCACGGCCCGCATCTGGGCCTCTTTGTGTGTGCGCAAAAATCCGAGAAATCGTTCCCGTTCCACCGGGCGTAGCTGCGCGCTCGTCAGGGACTCTGCCGAAACCTCGTACACTCCGTGGGACAAAACCGCATAAAGGCCGAGCATTGAGCCCGGACCCGCGACACGCACAATCATTTGGCGGTCGTGGGCCTGACCGGCGGTGAGCTTGAGATAACCGCTGCAAATGAGATAAAGGCAGCGCGCTTCGTCTCCCTGCTTGAAGAGCGGAGCCTGCGAAGGAAGAGAAATCGTGCTGGTGGCCAATTCAAGATCGGCCAAAACCGCGCTACCCAGCGAGCAGAACCATCCCGGCCGTCGATTGGAACAAGCTGCGCAACCAACGGGGGATTGCCGGTTCACCGGCTTGTGTCGCACCTCCACCGTTACGATGTTCGCTGGGTCCGCCATGGTCTTGCTCCGTTCAATGTTGTATAAGCCCCTTCACCTTCTACTGATTTCCCGCCGCTCCCGTGCAGGCATATCGCTCAGGTGAAACACTCCGGGCTCGAATAGAGACCTTCGCACTATGAAAGTGTGCATGACCCCACATCGTGATGGATGTGACGAGCCTCACGTCTATGTCGTCTCGCTCGATCTTTACAAGTCGCGCCGACATAGCCCCTCGATCTGCCCAGAGATTCGATCCTGTTGTGATTCAGCATTTCGAAATGTGCCGTTCTGCACAGACTCATCACCAGAGATACGGTTGGTCCGCTCGGCAGTTCATGTTTTGCGGCCGCCAAGATCAAGGCACTGTTAAGTTGCTAAACGGTAATGGGCTAATGAGGCCGAGAACTGCGTTTCCGCTGATGGCCTTTGGTCCACGCGTGCGGGTAACAAGAAGGTACAACGAGGGTTTCCATCCTATGTGATAAGCATCACCGTCCATGTGTCAGTACAAAACGTACATTCAGCGCATGAAGTGATGCTCCACACAGCAGCCACTTTTGCAGAGAGCTTCTATTGACCGGCTAGGGCGTTTGCCTATGAAGGTGTACGCAATCGGCTGCAAGTTAGCTTAGCAATTCCAAAAGGGCAAGAGATCACGTAAGGCGGTATTTTTTTCATGATTAAAGGTGGGCCAGTGGCAAAATTGCCGAGTGGTGCGATTCCGCGCAAGTCGTCGGGATTGCGAGCTTGTTTGACTCTAATACTAGGCGCTGCATTTTTTTGCGCCGTTTCCTTGGCAGCCCCAGCGCCCGGTGCTAAGGCGGCCGGTTCGCAAGCGAAGGACGTAGTTGCCACGGATTTCGTCGGATCCGAGTCCTGCGCATCCTGCCATGAGGAAGTAAACAAGGGATTCGCTTCTAACCCGCACAGCAAGCTTGCGCTGGCGCATGGCAAGAACGGCGTCACATGCGAGAACTGCCACGGGGCCGGCAAGGCTCACGTGGATAATGGCGGTGACGTTACCAAGATCTTCAATCCCGCCAAAGCTACCGCGAAAGAAGTAGACGCCCGTTGCCTGGGTTGCCACCAGGGCCAACACGCAAACTTCGAGCGTTCCGGACACGGTGAAGCAAATGTAAGCTGCGTTGGCTGTCACAGCGTGCACGCGGGCGAGGACAAAGAGCACCTGCTCAAGGTCGCCCAGCCAAAGCTCTGCTTCCAATGCCATACCGACACCAAGCCCCAGTTCAACATGCCTTTCCATCACAAGGTGGAAGAAGGTCTTGTGAAGTGTTCCGATTGCCACGATCCCCATGGATCGTTCGGCAAGAAGGGCCTCAAGTCCAGCACCCAACAGGACGCGGTCTGCACTAAGTGCCACGCCGAGACTGCCGGGCCATTTGTATACGAGCACGACGTTGTCAAGACCGAGGGTTGCTCCTCATGCCATTCGCCGCATGGAAGTCCGAATCCGCGCTTGCTGAACCGCGCCAATGTGAACACTTTGTGTCTGCAGTGCCATTCGCCGTCGCCGAACTATACGACGGGCCTGCCTATCGGACCGGCGCACAATCAAAACCTGCAGTATCAGTCGTGCACCATTTGCCACACCAGCATCCACGGCTCAAACGTTAGCGCAGTTTTCTTCAACACCAAGTAGGTAAGGGGCGAGCGATGACAAAACAGACGATATCTTCGAAGAGTCTGGGTGGGTCGCCGGCCGGGTTGAGCATCTCCCGGTTGTGCACCCTTACCCTAGCGGCCATTCTGGCCACAGGCGGCACAGTTGCCGGTTATGCGCAAGCGCAGCCGGAAACGGCAAAACCCGCACAACCCGTTCCAGAAAAAAAGCCGGTCGCAGAACCCACCGAGAAGATTATTGGCGGGTACCAGGTCCATCAGATGGTCGAGTTGGGTGGACGCATCACGGAAAAGAGCGGCAGCAGCGCCATGTGGGCAACGATGATCAATCAGACCACCGGCATGCGCGTTCTCGGACATTCTCTCGAGATGCATTCCATCAACCCATCGAAGACCAAGTTCTTCGATACCTTGAGTTCCGCCAGTGGTGGTTACGGAGGCGACCCATACGATACGTCCTACTTGAATCTAAGCAAGGGGCGTCTCTACGATTTCACCGGCAGCTTCCGCCGCGATCGCAATTACTTCGACTACAACTTACTGGCGAATTCGCTGCTGGGGCCCACTGCCCTTGTTCAGGAGCCAGGTTCGCTGCATCTGTTCAATACCGTCCGGCAAAACACCGACACCATGTTCACTCTGTTCCCGGTCTCGATGTTTCATGTGCGGGTCGGCTACAATCACGGCACGCATGAGGGGCCGTCTTACTCCACGATGCATTTCGGCGGCGATGTGCAATTATTCCAATGGTTCCGCACCAGTCAGGACACCTACACGGGTGGACTGGACGTTAACCTGGCCAAGCGGACCACTCTCAGCTACGATCAGTTCTACGCTCTGGCGAAGGACGATACCAGCCTGACATTAGCCGGCGCTGACTTTAAACTCTCTGATAGCACGCCGGTGTCTCTCGGTGTCAACACCTTGGCCACAGCCAAGTGCGGCACTGCGGGCACCTCGAACAACACGCTTGAAGTAGTAAACGGCATTGTTAATCCGTTTTGCAGCGGCACAATCACTCAAACTGAGAGCACTCCGATCCGGACGACTTTTCCGACGGAGCAACTGCGCTTCGCGTCGCACTATTGGGACAAGGTCTCTATGAATGGCCGTGTTCTCTATAGCGGCGGAACAAGCAACGTGAACAGCTTCAACGAAACCTTCATCGGTTTCAGTTCCCGCACCCTTATTCGCGAAATGATCGACACAGGCGCATTGGCCAACGGAAAATTCTCCAAAGCCAAGCGCATCAATGTCAACGCCGACTACGATGTTGTCGCCGAGATCTCGCCGGTCCTCTCCATCTCCGACGCTGTCAGCTTCTGGGACTTCCGTATCCCGGCAAATTCGGCGTGGAACCAGTTCACACTGGTCGGCAAAGCCACGGTGACGAAGCCGAAAGTTGTCTTCGGTACTTCGATGCTGACCCCGCTCACTGATCCCAGCCTGACGGCTACCACAACTGCAAACAGTGCCGATGAAGTTATTAATCAGAAAAATATTGGCAACACTGTATTGGCCACTTTCTCCGTCTCGCCGCAGTTCAAATTTTCAGCCGGATGGCGCATCAATTCTCGTAAGATCAGTAATCACGATGACCACCTGGGTTGGATCCAGAACTGGATCCTGCTCGGCATGGTTATGCAGCCGTCGCATTCAACCCGTTTCAGCCTGAACTACGAGCAGATGAACTCGAAGGCTGAGAACTCTTCGACGCCAACCAACACATACGTCCGCGACGCGCCCAACAAGAGCTATCACTTGCGTGCTCGCGCCACAGCGAAGCCTGAAAAGTGGATCAACTTTGCTGTGACCGGCAATGGCTTCTGGGGCAAGAATGATGATCCCCTGGTGAACCATCTGGAGCACAACTACGATCTCAGTTTTGCAACCCAGATTATTCCCACTGAGACCATAAGCTTCGACTTCGCCATCGCCCGTGATGACGTCTACTCGAGGACTGACCTTTGCTTCCTTTACTCAGCAACGCCCGTACCGAATGGAGCCCAGAATGCCGGCACATGCGTGCCGACCGCCGACAACCCGACAGCAACCAGCAACCTGCTGTTGGGCAACGGGCTCTATGATGCTCCGTCAACCTTCATCTCGGGAATGGTGAACTGGAGTCCCAGCCGCCGTCTCCGCATGAACGGGGGTGCGAGAGTCACCACCGTAAGCGGGACCGCAGAGATGCTGAGTCCGCTCATGGTTCCGGGAGCATTGCAATCGCAGAGGATTTCGCCGTTCGCCGATATGGTGCTTAACGTTGCGCCCCAATGGGCATGGCATGCCAACTGGGATCACCAGGGGTATTCCGACTCAGGCGGCTTCGGTCCCGCTTCACGCAATTTCAGCGGGCATATCGTCACGCTGGGAGTGAAGTACGCCTTCTAGCATCGAGGTGGGTTGGTGCGAAAGCGCGCCAGCCCACCTGCTGTCCCTCTTCTGATTTCTTGTTGTCTGGACTTCTCTTCATCCAGCGCCGCAAAACAACATAGCGCTGATTGAAGGGTTCTCATTATCAGGGATGTGTGAAGTAGCGAAGCTGGTCGCCAGCGAATTTGGGTTGCGCGTGCGAGTGAGAGGTGCTTGAATTCACTTGTCTCATTGGCCCGTTTATTTTCAAAACGAGATTGGGTAAAACCAAATCCCACAGGTGCTCTTTTACTGGCCCCGGGGTAATTGAAGGAGTGTGGCAATGACAAAATCGATTCGTTCTCAAGTGGTGTTGGCCCTTATCGTATCCTTGGCCGGTGCCGTGGGTTTCGCTCAGTCTTCGGGCGAAGCGGTTTACAAGGCAAACTGCCAGAGCTGTCACGGCAGCACGGGGACCCCAAGTCCGGGTATCGCCAAAATGATGAACGTCAAGCCCGCCTCAGATCCGGACATGAAGAAGCTCAGCGCGGCCCAGATGTTTGACGCCGTCAAGGCCGGCAAAGGCAAGATGAAGCCGATGAGCCCTAAGCTCACCGACGCGCAGATCAAGGACTCTGTCGCGTACTTTCGAACTTTGAAATAGAATTCAAACCCCGGCCCGCCCTTGTGGCGGGCCATTTATTGAGGAATTGAGGCCAGGTGCCAATATTTTTGAGGTTCCGCGAAAACTGGGTGCGTCCGGCGCTGTTCTTTGGCAACAATCCCACCAGCCTTGCCGGTGGCGCATTAACTACTGCTGCCGGCGTCACCATGATCGGTTATTGGGTCGTGGAGTTTTTTGGCCGTGGCTACAATAACCCATACCTGGGCATCATCTTCTTCCTGATCCTCCCGGCGCTGTTTCTGGGCGGGCTGGTGCTCATTCCCATTGGCGTGTTTTTCCGCCGCAAAGATCTTCAAAAGTCCGGACGCATTCCGGCGGTTTTTCCCAAGGTCGATTTGAACGACCGCATGTTTCGTCGCGGCATCGACATCGTGCTGGTGGCCACCATCGTCAACCTGCTGGTCGTGTCCATCGCCAGCTATCGCGGAGCCGCATACATGGATTCGCCGCAGTTCTGCGGCCAGTCCTGCCACGTGATGCATCCGGAGTACGCTGCTTATCAGGTGTCCGCGCACTCGCATGTCGCCTGCGTTGATTGCCACATCGGTTCTGGTGCGACCTCCTATTTCAAGGCCAAGGTGAACGGCACCAAGCAACTTATCGAGGTCACGCTGCGGCCCGTTTCAGGGATGGCGCCGAAGCTTATCCCCACCTATCCCTCGCCCATTCCATCGCCCGTGCAAAATCTGCGTCCTGCTCGAGAAATATGCGAAGGATGCCACACGCCGGCTAAGTTCATCGGCGAAAAGCTCCTGGCCAAATCCACGTTCGCTGACGACGAAAAAAACACGCAGACGCAATCCGTGGTGCTGCTCCACCTGGGCGGGCGCGATTCACTCTCGCACCTCACTGGCATTCACGGCGTGCACCTCGGGCACATCGAGTACATTGCCACCGACCAGACACGCACCACGATTCCTTGGGTGCAGAAGCGTAACGATGACGGCACAGAGACGGTATTTGCGACACCCGCGACAAACGGTGCCATGCCCACGGGTGAACGCCGCTTGCTCGACTGCGTAGACTGCCACAACCGCGCGGCGCACACTATGCAGACCGCAGAAGACGCTCTCAACCGCGCAATGGCTGAGGGTGCGGTAAGTCCAGAGTTGCCATGGGTTCACAAAGAAGGCCTGGAACTGCTGAAGGCAAACTACGCCACCGAATCCGAGGCTGCTGCGAAGATCCCCGCGCAACTCGCAGCCTTTTATCAATCACAGCACCCCGAGGTCATGGCTTCAAAAGCCAATCTCGTCAAATCATCCGGCGACGCCCTGGTCAACATCTTCACCCATAATGTGTTTCCCGAGATGAAAGTGACATGGGGAACTCATCCCAATCATATCGGGCACATGAGTTATCCGGGCTGCTTCCGCTGCCACGACGGCGATCATACCGCCAAAGATGGCAAGGCCATTACGCAGGATTGCGCCGCATGCCACAATCTGTTGGCTGTCGACGAGGCCAAGCCCAAGGTGCTCTCCGACCTGGGCATCCAGCAGTAAGGTCGATCACGGGCCGAGGCAGTTCAGCGAGATCGTTCATTCGCTGACGTGCCCGGCCCGTACTATTCCTGCTTTTATTCCGACTTCAACCCGATGTGGACCTTTCCTGAGCGAAGATTCCCGCGCTCGGCGACTGCCTGCCGCGATACAATCGGGGCCAAACGAATGTACAAGGCGGCGCTGTCCCAAAAGTGGTAGGGGCGAAGACCGCTCGATGCGGGATGATAAGGTGTCGTCCGATTATTGATTCCAGGAAGCGGCTCGTCGAACCGGGTTGTTAAAAAAGAGGAACATGGCACACACACAAAGGTTTGGCCTTCCGCTTGCGATCGTTTTGGCTGCGGGCGCCTCAGCGATCGTCGCCCAAACCCCTGCGCTTCATGCCGCAGACGAAGGCGGTTCCGCGGCTATTACGGCTTCCCGGCTCGCGGGGAACTGGCGGGCAAGTGCACCGGTGATGCTTCCCGGGACCAAGCCTCAGATTCCGCAGCCCGCAATTGATATGGGAGTTGTTCCTGCAGATAGGCGTATCGAGCGTGTCCTGCTTTTGCTTGAGCCTTCGGCCGCGCAACGACAGGCCTTGGACACGGAACTCCAGAACCTACAGACTCCGGATTCACCTCAATATCATCGCTGGCTCACTCCTTCTGCTTTTGCCTCGACATATGCAAACTCTGCGAGTGACGTGTCTGCGATCGTCGCTTGGCTTGAAAGCCAGGGGCTTCAGGTATCTCCTCTGCCCACGGGACGCGGCTGGATCGAGTTCTCCGGAACTGCAGCACAAATCGAGCAGGCCTTTCACACGCAGCTTCATTCCGTTGTCACGTCAAGCGGAGCGCGAACTGTAATCGCCAAATCGACAGCCCTACCCGGGGCACTACGGCCACTGGTGCACGGATTGGTATCGCTCGATGGCGCTGTCTCTGCTGCAGCCGTGACAACCCCGCAGCCGGTGGTTGTATCGGCGGAGTCGCTTGCGGCGGAGACATCGATGGCGCGGGCAGAGGCTCTCACCCCGCAGCTCGCTGCAAAGTTGCTTCACCTCGACGCCTTGCATTCAGCGGACTGGCAGGGGAAGGGCGAAACCATCGCCATCGCCGCGCGAAGCAATGTGCAGTCCCGGGATGTTGCCGCTTTCCGCTCCACGTTCGGGCTGCCTGCGAATACGCTATCTGTTGTTCTCAGCGGTATAGACCCGGGTCTCACCGCCGATCAGGCAGAAGCCGTGCTGACTGCTTCGTGGGCCGGCGCAGCCGCACCCCTAGCGCAGCGGTTTCTTGGTCCAGCCGCCAGCACCGGCGCGACCGACGGAGTTGACCTGTCTCTTGCCGCGATCGTTGACCAATCACTGGCGCACACAGTGGTGGTGGGATACACCGCGTGTGAAGCCGCGCTGAGCGAATCTCATCAGGCCTTCTACGCGGCACTCTACCGCCAGGCAGCCGCTCAAGGAATGAGCGTGATCGCTGCCGCTGGTGATGGCGGTCCGGCAGCGTGTCAAGCTGCTGGCACCAATGCGGTCATCAATACGGGTTATCACGTCAATGCACTCGCATCCACGCTTTGGAATACAGCGGTCGGAGCATCTGCTTTTAGCGCCGCCGGTCGATCGGGTGTTACTTCGACTCTCGCTGCATGGTCTCCGCTGAATCCGGCAGACCCTGCATACGCAGGCGGGGGTGGCCGGAGCGCGGTCTACAGCTCTCCAACATGGCAGCCGCTACCTTCTCAACCTTCGACTGCGGTCGGCAACACATCCCGATTGGTTCCTGACATCGCGCTCCCCACAGCTCTCGACTCGGGGCTGAATCGCGGTCTGGCTTTCTGTCTCAACGGTTCGACCAAATCCGATGACTGCAATCTCGTACGCAGTGGCGGAAGCTCGGCAGCGGCCGCGATTTTTGCGGGCATTGCTGCCTTGATTGCCGAGAAGAACGGTCCCCAGGGAAATCTGTCTCCAAATCTCTACTCGCTCAGCCGCCAGCCCGGCGTATTCGATGACGTGGAGCAGGGAAGCACTATCCTTGCCTGCGCTGCCGGCAGCCCAGGATGCGATGCGTCAGGTCAAATCGGCTATGCCGCCGCAGCCGGATATGACATGGCTACCGGCCTCGGCTCGATCGACGCGCAGAAACTCGTCAACTTATGGGCAAGTCCTCAAGCCACGGGCACCGGTGCGGCAACTGTCGACCTCGGCATCACGCCAAAAGTAGCCAACGACACCTATAACCCTACGGCGCAGATCACGTTCACGGCGACGGTCATTTCTTCAACCGGCGGAGCCACACCTACCGGGACGGTCTCATTTTTCGATAAAGCAACAAATCAGAACCTAAGTGCGACGCCTTCCGCAGTCGGCGCTAATGGAATCGCAACTCTCACGCTGACCACGGGGCTGGCTGTGGGGGGCAACAATGTCACGGCAGTTTACAGCGGCGACACGACGTATGCTTCAGCTACATCAGCTCCGGTGACCGTAACCACTGAGCCCAGCACAACTGCTCTGGCGGTCGTTGCCTCCAGCACCACGCCGGCTGCGGGAGCAATCATCACTGTGACCACGACCCTCACCATCGGCATTCCGTCGGCAGGCACCGTTGCGCCCAGCGGCAAGGTCACGCTGACTCTGGATGGAAAGCCCACCGCGACGGCAGCTCTCGCCACGGATACAACGGGCGCGACCACTGCTAGCTTCTCAGTGACGATTCCGTCGGCCGGGGTACATACATTGCAGACCATCTATGCGGGCGATGCCAACTACACTGCGACCACCTCGCCAGCAGTCACGATCACGGCGACCAAGGGAGCAACTGTCACCGCGCTCGTTTCGACACCTGCCACACTGACCGCGGGAATGACTGAAACATTTACCGCGACCGTTGCCCCCGCGAACGCCGCTGCCGGCACTACCTATTCCCTCACAGGCTCAGTGAACTTTTACGACGGCACCACGTTGTTAGGCACCGCAGTTGTGAATGCCAACGCTGCATCACTGGCCAACGTCACACTCTCGGCCGGTGCGCTTCACAACATCACAGCGGTGTACTCAGGGGACACGAGCTGGGCGGCGAGTACCTCCAACGCTCTCGCTCTGCAGTCTGTGCTTTTGCCCGACTCGGTTACCCTGGCCGTGAACATCAACACCACCGGTCCCGGACAAGTGGTGAACCTGGTGGCAACGGTTACGCCCGCAGCCGTGCCGGCGTCGAACGCCGAGCAGAATCCCACGGGCAACGTGATTTTCTACAACGGCACCACGATCATGGCGACGGTTGCCCTGGCGCCCTCGCTCAACTTCACCTCTACGGCCACGCTCATCACCGGCTCATTGCCGGGAGGCCAGAATGTTCTGACTGCCGTTTACGTGGGCGACCTCTTCTACATGCCGGCTACTTCGAATCCGGTAACGATCGACGTACAGGATTTTTCGATTACTCCGTCGGGTACCAATTCGCCCACCGATCTGAAGATCATCAAGGGTTCGTCGGGCTCAGCTTCCTTTGTAGTCAAAGGCCTGGGCGGTTTCAACGGCCAGATTCAAGTGGTGTGCTCGGTGCCGACGCAAGACGATATGACCTGCACTCCCAGCCCGCAGCAGGTTACTCCCACGGGAACCGTGACGTTCACGGTGCAGACCTTTGCCAGTGGCGGCACAACAGCCTCCAACCGCTTACCCGCGCCGCTATGGCCTCGCATAACAGGCGGAACGGCGCTGGCTGCGCTCCTGTTTTTCATGCTTCCGATTGGTCGCAAGGCGCGCATCTTCACCGGCAAACGCGCCGGAAAATTCCTTGTTCTCTCATTGCTTCTGGCCGCGGTTGGGGTCGCTGGTATCGGCTGCAGCAGCAGCGTCAAACTGGGCTCCAATTCAGGAACTCCTCTTGGCGTGGCCACACTCACAATTACGGCGGCCGCTTACGTAGACAACACGGTTGTGAGCCATAGCGTCTATCTCACCGTCAATGTTCTGCCACAAGGCGCAAGCCTCAATGCCCAACCCAAACCCGACTCCAAGTGACAGGCTGGCTCTTGGCCTGATAGGAGCTTGATACCGCATGCATTCGAGTCAGCCTTTGCACTTCAATCTCGTCTCGGCTGCCCATGCCGCCATGATCGAGCACGGTTTCCAGCCGGATTTTCCAGACGGTGTTGATGCGGAACTTGCCGCGGTTCAGGCCCACTCCGAACCTCCGTCAGCGCTGAGTTCATCTGCAACTGAATTTCAAGATCTGCGCAGCCTTCTCTGGTCCTCCATCGACAACGACACGTCAAAGGATCTCGACCAGATCGAATTCGCGCAACAACTCCCCGATGGTCGCATCCGGGTGCTTGTTGGCGTGGCCGACGTGGACGCAAAAGTATCCAAAGGAACCGTCATCGATGGTCATGCCCGCAGTGAGACCACGTCGGTGTACACCGGCGTCAAGGTATTTCCCATGCTGCCGCCCGAGCTCTCTGAAGGAGCCACGTCGCTCAATGAGAATGAAGAACGCGCTGCCATGGTGGTCGAGTTTTGCGTGGATCCGACCGGTGCAGCATCGGATGGAAAAGCCTACCGCGCGTTGGTGCGCAACCGCGCACAGCTTGCCTACAACGGCGTGGGTGCATGGCTCGAGGGCAAAGGTCCTGCTCCGGCAAAGGTAGCCGCCAGTGCCAATCTTGCCGCGCAACTGAAGCTTCAGGACAAAGCTGCGCAATCGATGGCGGGTAGTCGATATCAGCACGGCGCGCTCGACCTTGAAACCATCGAAACGCGTCCCGTCACCCTTGGCAGCGATGTAGTCGATCTTGCGCGGCTTGAAAAAAATCGCGCCACCTCGCTGATCGAAGAATTCATGGTGGCCGCCAACGGCGTTATCGCGAAGACTTTTGACAATGCGGGTATCGCATCCATTCGGCGCATTGTGCGCACTCCCAAGCGCTGGGAGCGCATCGTTGAACTGGCCGCGGGCCTCGACGCCACCTTGCCCGCCGAGCCTGATTCAAAGGTACTCAACGATTTTCTGCTTTTACAAAAACAAAAAGATCCCGATCACTTTCCTGACCTGTCGCTTGCAGTCATCAAGCTAATGGGGCCGGGTGAGTATGTTCTGGTCAAGCCGAACGAAGTATCCCCGGGTCACTTCGGCCTGGCCGTGCAGGACTACACTCACTCGACCGCGCCCAATCGTCGCTTTCCTGACATCGTGGCGCAGCGAATTCTCAAATCGCTACTGAAGAATGCTGCCCAGCCCTACTCCGATGGCGACCTCAACGCCATCGCGCAGCGCTGCACGCAGATGGAAGACGCCGCCCGCAAGGTAGAACGCGAGATGGGCAAGCGCATTGCAGCCGTGGTGCTGCACCCGCGTATCGGGCAGAGCTTCCGCGCCATAGTGACAGGCGTCAACCAGTACGGCACCTTTGTGCGAACCTTCGATCCGCACGTGGACGGAATGCTGGTGAACGCCGGCAAGCCGGGCGCCACGAGGCAAGACGGCAAGAGGCTCGATGTCGGCGACCGTGTGGCGGTGAAGCTGGTCTCCACCGATCCGCAACGCGGCTTCATCGACTTTGCAGTGTGACCATCAGGCGTTACGCATGCTGCCGGCCTGCACGAGGCCGACGATGTGACCCTCTGGATCAGAGAAGATGCCGATCATGGGACCGTTGGGCATCTGCTCCGGGCCCATGAGAGTTTGCCCGCCCCTGCTCTCCACAACGCTAAGAGACTTGGCCACGTCCTCCACCTCTACATAGAACGTCACGTGGCCATCGCCGCCCATGGCTGAGCCGATGCCGCCGTTGATGCCGCTGCCCGGAGAAACCATGGAGTAGTTGTCCATTACAGGCGTGAGCTGCCAGTCGAAAATACCCTTGTAGAAGTCTTCAAGCACCTGCTTGTCCTTGCCGAGAATTTCGAAGTGGACGATCGGGTTAGGCATGGATTCGGTCTCCTTGAGAGGGTGTTTGAGCTGCGAGCGGCTGCACCTGTCTCGCCGTGCGGCTGTCCCATCTTACAGATCCTACTGGGTGGGGTACCACTTTCGTCTGGATCGGACACATTCCAGAGAAGTTAAGGAGGTCAAAGCAGGTTTGTGGAAAA
>Ga0137385_10002624_pt1 | contig 15372 bp, 16 predicted proteins | sample SagtaG_FD_104921 | JGI IMG/M metagenome (GOLD analysis project Ga0137385, IMG submission 104921) | Vadose zone soil microbial communities from Sagehorn Ranch, Mendocino, California, USA - Sage2_R_80_16 metaG | ecosystem: Environmental > Terrestrial > Soil > Vadose zone | place: USA: California...
GAACATCGCCAGGTAGCCGCGTGGCTCGACAGCGACAAAGCCGTCCTCAACCATCCCCAGATCGGCGCCCGGCTGCACCGCAACACCGACCGCATGCGCCAGGCCATCACCGGCTCCACCACAGACGGCACCACGGCCACCGCCCGCGCGACGGCAGCCCTCGGATCACTATGGCGCCCCGTCCGCGCCCTGACCGCGGCACAGCTCGGCGCCCACCGCGCCGCCCTCATCCACACCGCCATGGCCGGCTGCGCACCGATCCACACCCGGCCCGACACACCGCACACACCGACCTGACCGCACACGCCCAGCCCACCCACACCCGCCCCGGCCAATCGGGTAGCTGGCGAGTTCGCCGGCGAAGGCGTGGTCGGCTCGGGTGAACACGGCCGCGGCGTAGCGGTGCCGGTTGGGGAAGGTCACGACACCGATGTCGTTGTTGATGACGCCGGGGATGCGCCCGCCCATGCCGGCCACGGTGACACCGGTGGCGGGGTCGAAGCCGAGACTGAGCCGGTGCAGCTGCTGGTGGCTGGCCCGCGGCCCGGACCGTGCTCCGCGCCTCGGCACTTGGCCGTTGTGCGGCAGGTTGGCTCGGCGGCGAGAGCCGCCGCTGTCTCTCTCTCCTCATGATCGAGAGGAGGGGCGTTGATGTTCGCCGTACCGTCCGGACATGACTGACTCAGACAAACTCACGCTGTGCGTTGTCGATGACCCCGCATCATCAGTTGCTCGTCGAGATCGAAAGCACCCGCGATGACATCGACCAACAGAAGATCGATGAGATCGCGAGGGCCGGCCGGTACCAGCCCGATGGGCTTCACCCAGCGCGACGGAAGCCCACTCCACGTCGTCATCGTCGCTGCCCCCTGACTCCGGCACCACGCGACTCCCCCGTGTGCGACGCGCTCAACAGGTCTCCTGGCCCGGGCGACTACATTCCGCGACCTGCGTGGCGGGCTCAGCCGTTGCCGGCTCTGCACTGCAGAAGCTCCTAACACGCCCGCCGCATCCTCGGCGATTCCTGTCGTAGCATTCCTGCGCGAGCCCGGTGGACAGTCGGCGGCGTGGACCGGGCTCAGGGCACCTGGGTTCAAGTGAACTCTGGACAGCGCCGCTGCGCTTACGGCGAACTGTTGGGCTACATCGACGAGGCGAAGACGGCCTACGTGCGGATTGCGGTCAGCCCAACGCGGTCGGCGATACTGGTCGTGCGAGCCGACACGATCACCCCGGCCCGGGCACCCATGAGGGCATCGGAGATCCGGTAAGCGCTCATCGGAGCCGCGGGCACCGGCCTCCGCAGTCGGGGGCCGCGCCCGGCGCGGCCAGCCGACGCATCCGACGCAAGACGCTTGCTCGACCCTGCCTGGACTGCGGGCGGGTCTTGACACCTACTGTCATCGGCGGGTCGCGGCTACGTCGCGGTGTCGAAGCGATCGAAATAGGCGACCGGGTAGGAACCGGCCACGGACCGCGAAATCTCACCGGCGCTGATGCGGTACACGCAACGCTGACCATCGGCGAGGTCGCTGAACAGCACGTGGCCGGTGTGAGGTTGCCCCGCTTCGACGGACAGGGTTGATGACTCGGTCAGGCTACTTGCGGTAGGTCCGTCGTTCTGGCGCCCGCCTCGTATTCGTCGGGGGTTTGGTAGCCGAGCGCGCTGTGCAGTCGGGTGCCGTTGAACCAGGCGATGTAGTCAACGATGGCGTGGCGGGCGGCTGCCCTGGTGGGCCAGCTGTGCTGGTCGAGGCACTCGCCCTTGAGTGAGGCGAAGAAGCTCTCAGCGAGCGCGTTGTCCCAGCACTGGCCGGTGCGTCCGACCGATAGCCGGACCTCGAGGTCGTCGGCGAGGGCGGCGAATTGGGCGCTGGTGTATTGGCAGCCACTGATGCTCTCCTGTTTGTCAAGCGCTGCTGTTGATCAGTGGCCGGCTCCTCCGCCTGTGATGGTGTGCCGGTGCTCGGCGTGGTCAAGGTCGTTCATCCGGTGCGGTGCTGGTGCAGCGCGGCCCGGGCGGCGTTGATCGCGTCCAGGTCGTCGTCCTTGCCCTTGCGGCGCCGATCGGATCTATCGGGGCGGTCGACTTCCAGGATCGACACGCCGACCTTGGCCAGGTGCCGGGTCAGCCCGGCGCCGTAGGAGCCGGTGCCCTCGACACCGACACGGGCGATCTCGCCAAACTCGCCGATCCACGCCAGCAGCGCCCGGTAACCGGCGCGGGTAGTAGAGAAACTCCGAGTACCAAGGACCTGCTCGCCGTCGTCAATGACCGCGGCGACGTGCAGCTCCTTGTGCGTATCCACCCCGACGTAGACGACGCGATCAGCCCCGGTCTTCCTCTTCTGCTGGCGGGTCGGCGCAGTGGTGGTCATGCTGGTCATGTCGTTCCTTCCGATCGATCAGCGGGGGGACGGCACCGCGCTTCGACCGAACCGGCGGACAAGACAGTGATGAGCACCAGGTGGCGCAGGCTCTCCTTAGGTCACCCCGACGGCGAGGCGTAGCGCCTCACCGGGCCCTCCCAGGGCACCGACAGATCCGGGGAAAGACAACAACGTTGTCGATCGGAGTGAGGGTCAGGAAGCCCTGGGAGCGCCCGGCACCAGCATCCTGTCGCGTCCATCGGTGTGAGAGTCAGGAACCCTGAGAACGCCGGCACGGACAGTCTCACTGTCGGAGTGGAACACCACGCCCGGCTTGGGGTCACGAGTGGCGACCGCGTTGGCCAGCGCGGCGGCGACCAGTTCGGTGCGCAGGTGATCGGCGGTGGCCCAGCCCACGACCCGGCGGCTGGCGATGTCGATGACGGTGGCCAGGTAAAGCCACCCTTCCCAGGTCGGCACGTAGGTGATGTCCCCGCACCAGCGGGCATTGAGCCTGCTCACGTCGACGCTGAAGTCGCGGCGGATCAGGTCGGCGCGGGCAGCAGCGGCCGGGTCGGGGATCGTGGTCTTGCGCCACCGCTTGGGTGCCCGGCCGCGGATCCGCCCGGCGCGCATCAGCCGGGCGATGCGTTTGCGGCCGTGCCGGTGCCCGGCCCGGCGCAGCTCGACCTGGATGCGCGGTGCGCCGTAGCGGCCCTTGGAGTCCTCGTGCACCGAGCGGATCCGCTCGAGCAACTGCGCATCCTCACGCTCGCGTGGCCCGAGCTGGCCGGCGCGGGCGGCGTAGTGGGCGGCACGGGAGACCTTGAGCAGCTCGCACGCCCGTTTGACGTTGCGCCGCTGGCGCTTCTCCGCCTCGATGAACGGGTAGACGTTCACCGGGTCTCCTTCACGAAGAAAGCCGTCGCCCGCTTGACAATCTCCACGTCCTCGCGCAGCCGCCGATTGTCCCGACGCAACGCGGCAAGCTCTTCCCTCTCGCCGCTGTCAAGCCATCGGTGCGCGTGCCTGCATCACGCTCGGCCTGCTTGACCCACTCCCGCACCCCAGTCTCGGTCAGATCGAAATCGCGCGCGACCTGACCGACAGACCGATCACCGCGCTGGCACAACTCGACGATCTCGGCCTTGAACTCCGCGGTGAACGACCGACGCTGCCGAGGCCGCTTCTGCTCCACGTTCTCCATGATGGACATCCTCTCCAGGGACAAGCCCCTGATCTTGGATGTCCGTCAAAACGGGTCAGGCCCAGTGTCCAAGTCGGGGTATTGCAAGCCCTCGCAGGGCCCATCGACGCAGAACACCCGCAGGATCGTCCCCGACTGCATCCGTGGATCGTCGGCATACGCTTGGGTGGGTGACCAGAGGCGAAGGTCCCGCCCGGCCGCGCGCGCCGGGAAGTGGGGTCACGCACCGTCGGCGGCACCGCACGTGTCGCCGCGCCAGCGGCGACCGTTGATCGGTTTGCGCGCACGCGCCTGCGAATTGAGTGCGCGGCTCTACGCTCCAGCGGAAGGTTCCGGCGGCGCGAGGATGCCCAGCGTGCCAGCAAGCGGCCCGGGCGCACTGGCTCCGACGGGTTGGGGGGCCGGTGCTTGATCGCGGCCAGCTAGGCAGGCCGCGAAGGGGTCGAGGTTTGCCCGGGCTGCGAATGGATCCGAGCCGGCGCCGGCGAACGTGATCCAGTGGCTGCCAGGGGGCGCGATGCGCCACCGCGACGGCCACGTGTCAGGTGGTCGCGATGCTCGCGCGCGGGGACGGCTCACCGCCAGCCCTGCTTATCGTCGGGCCCTCGACCTCGATTTCCGCGAGGTCGACTTCCGCACAGCCCGCGCGCCTCACCATGTCGCCACGCGGGACCGCGTACAGCCCGTGCCCGAGCTGTGCACCGGGTGAGGCGAGGACGCTGTCTTCCATGGCTGCCGACCAGGCCAGCCGCGAAGGCCCGATCGGGCGCTGCGGGTCACCAGACCAGGCGGCGGCTGGTCGGTTGGCGCGCGCGTCGACCGCCGGCGTCGGGGGCGTTGACTGGTGAGAAGCGGCGGGCAGAGCCACCGGTTAGGTTAGGTGGGAGGTCGCGGTGAGCGACGATGGACGGCCAAGCGATGCCGACGTCTACTTGCACGTGATGCCGCGCTACGCGAATGGGCAGCGGTGGCACGTCTTCCAGGTCAGCGACGAGTCTCCACGGATCACGCTCGCCGGCAGCGTCGCCTCCTACGACGAACTGCGCAGGCTCGCCACGCGAGCCAAGTGGCCCGTGCGGTTCGCTGAACAGGCGTGGCGGCAGATGGTCGCCGCCGGGGTCGCCCCCGACATGGTGCCCGACGACGTGACCATCGTGTAGGGCGCACAACCTGAGCCCGCGACAGTGTCGACCCGGTGCGAACGAGGTCAGGATCGCTCGTGTCTTATCGGCTCGCCCACGTGGCGTGGGCTCCGGCGGTGCGCCAGTCGGGTTATACCGCCAGGGTGTCGGGGTCCTCGCCGGTCTCGGCGAGCCGGGCGGCGAGCTCACGCAGTTTGACGTGCCGGTGCTGGGAGGCGGTGACGAGCCGTTCGAAGGCCTGCTCGGCGGTGAGCCGGTGCCGTTCTATGAGGATGCCGACCGCCTCGCCGATGACCTGCCTGGTGCCGATGGCCCGGCGCAGGTTGAGCACCTGCTCGGCGTGCGCGAGCGCGATCGCGGCGCGGCTGGCGAACACCGGCGCGACCAGCTCGGACGCGGCGCTGAAGCCGCGCCGCCGGCTGGAGTACAGGCTCAGCATCCCGGTTCCGCCGCGGGTGGCCGGCAACTCGCAGACCAGCATGCTGCGCACCCCGACCTCCACGGCGCGCGCGGCGAACCTGGGCCAGCGCCGTTCGGCGCGCAGGTCATCGATGCGGATGGTGCCGTGGATGGCGCCGATCTGCGGCGGCGGGCCCTCGCCGAGCTCGTGCTGCGCCTGGTCGCACGCGGTCGCGACGGGGCTGGTGGCGGCGAGGTTTTCGACCCTCTGCCCGGGTCGCTGCATCGACACCCCGGCGTGCTCGGTGCCGGGCACCAGCCGCACCGCGAGATGCACGACGTGCGCGAGCTGCTGGGTGGGTGTGGCGTCATCGGTGAGCTCGGCGGCCAGGTCGGCGCGGGCCAGCGCGAGCAGCGTGCGCAGCGTAGGCGGGGTGGCCGCGGGCCGCAGCCGCGGCGATGCGGCCCACGCGCGCAGATTCTTCTCCAGGTCGGCGAGCTGCTCGCTGAGTAGCGTCAAGTCGGCCGATGTCAGCGCTGCCGGGTCCGTCGACGATAGGCGCACCTGACACTCGGCCAGCCGGGCAACGATCTCGGTCAGGCTCGGCGGGGACTGCGTCACGCCCCCCACGTCCTTTCTCTCGGCCCGCGTCCACGCCCCCGGCCCCGGCCCCGGCCCCGGCCCCGCGGATCGTCTCACCACCATCGCCCGCCGCGCCAGACGCGGCACGCCGAAGACGGCGCCACGGCTGGGAACGACACTCCAGGCCGCTCAGTCACCGTCGCGGGCGGATACTGGAGGCGTGCTGCTGGTGTGCCAATGCTGTGGCCGATGGCGCGTGCGGAGTATCCGGCTAGTCCGAGGCGGCGAACCAGCGCGGGAGTATCTGCGCGTGACCTACCGTGACTGCCATGTCGCCGACGTCGCCACCCATCGAGGAGCTTCAGCGGCTGCTCGGCGGGTACGGCATCAATCTTGGCGAGCTGATCGAGGAGGCCATCCTCGCGTAACCCCATGGAAGTCGAGGCCGTCCCGGGTCGCCGGTCGCGAAGGCGTGCGCGGCTTGGCCGGACGGGTCCGACGCTGCCGAGTCGCCGTCGGGGAGGTGTCACACCCGTTCAGAGCGGCCCCTCAGATGCCCTGATCGAATCCACGCCTGCGTTGTCGACGCTCGTCGCGGCGCCGGACAGAATGACCGCCGAAGGTTGCGCCGATCAACAACGCGCACTCGCTACCTGACCGGCCCCGCTCCTTCAGCAAGCACTGACTGTCCACAGTGGACAGTCAGTTGGCGTGCTGCTCGCCGACGACGACGAGCATCCCGTCGCGGCCATCGAACGTGCCACGCACAGCGCGCCGCGCCGGCCGTCTTGTACGTAGGGCTCAGGGACGAGCATCGTTGTGTGTAAGTGCTGTAAGAGCCCAGTCCGATGCGGTTTACCGGGTCGGCCGGCGGGGCAGGCTACGCGTCAGAGGCGGGTCTCAGCATGGGTGAGACTCGCGTCTAGGCCCTGCTGGCTCAACGTCGACGCCAACGGGGCCGCTCCACGCGTCGCGGATCCGCCCGCGCCGGCGTGACCCCACCGTCGTGCGTCCGGCGGGTGCGCTGCCCAGCAGCGCGTGCCAGTTCGTGATCGAGCGGGTCACGGGACCACACCGAGCGCCTCAGTCAGCCTCACGCGTCGCCCGCCCGGGCGTCTGGCTCGTGACTACCGGTGACCGCGGACGGTGCGGACCGCCGGTTGACCGAAAGGTCGCGGTGAACGACGAGGGCGCATGAACGATACCGGGGTCTGTCTGCAGGTGATGCCGCGCCACGACACCCGCGTCGGGCCGCACCGGGGGCACCCGCCCCAGGTCAGCAACGAGTCGCCGAGGATCACGCTCGCCGCAGCGTCGCCCTCCTACGACGGGGCGCGCAAGCTCACCACACGAGACAAGCGGCTTCCTCCGGACGGACTTGGACGGCTTGCCTGCAGCGGCGCCGCTGACCGACCTAGACCATGCCGAAGGGCTTGTCCAGCGCCTTGATCACGATCCGTCGCGCTTCTTCCGGCGGCGCACGGCGACCCCTGCCGCGAGCAGCGCCCCGCCGGCTCCAAGCAGCTGCTTGCGATACGCCTTGACCTCGTCCGTGCCCAGCCGAACCAGCGGCGACAGCTTCTCGCTCGACTGACGCAGCAGCGAGCTGAGCGTCTCGCCCGTGGCGTCCACAGCCTTCTGCACCGGCTCGGGCGCCTTCTGCTTGGCACGACCGACCACGCCACCCGCACGGGCAAGCGTGTGCCCGGTGCTTGGCTTCGCCGCATGCAATTTCTGCCGCGCCGGCGCCGTCATATTCAGCCTCGACGAGACGGCATCGACAGAGTCGGCTCGCTCATCGCGGTTCGTGTCGATCTCGCCGCGCGGCTCCTGCACGGGCGGCAGCTCGGAGTCGGTCTGGGCCGGGGCGCGTCGAACGGACTCGCTCATCGGCACGAACTCTCCTTCACGCTCTGCATGTCCTGCCTGACCCTGTAAACCGCCGCGCCCCTCGGCCGCGACAGAGCACCCGGCGTCACTTTTTCTCGGCCGCCGTCGCCGGTCCGACCCCCGGACTACACCACGGGCCGCTCCCCGGTGACCCGGCCCGTCCGGTGCGACCCGCTGTGCTGATCAACGACACGGCTCGGCGGAGGTTGCGCGGTGCCTCGCTGACGCGCCCGACAGCCACACCGCTGCCTGGGGATTGACCCGGGTACATGCATGTTGGCCCGCCAGTCGGGAATGCGTGTCGAGCGGTACTCACAAATCGCCAAAATCATCACGCCGGGCGCGGCCGTGTTGTCGCGGAGCGTCCTCGAGCACGACCGGGTCCGCGTCGCCTACCAGCGCGCTCGTCGTTGTCCATCGGTGAGTGCTGCCGGTGCGAACACCGGCCAATCGGAGGTCGCAGTGAACGACGACCCACGGACGAACGACGTCAAGGCCTACCTGCACGTGATGCCGCGCTACCCAGACGCACAGCGGTGGAACGTGTTCCAGATCGTCGACGACCCGCCGGGGATCGCGCTCGCCGCGAGCGTGAGCTGCTACGACGAGGCCAAGCAGCGTGCCGCGCGCGGCAAGCGCAGCCTGCGCTTCGCTGAGGAGGCGTGGCGGCAGATGGTCGCTGCCGGCGCCGCCCCACCCAAGTTGCCCGCCGAGGTGACGATCGTATGACCGACGCCGAGCAAAGCCCGAACGATGACGACGACGCTCGCCGAGCCCAGGGTGGGCGAGTTCGGCTTCCAGCCAGGCCGAGCCCAGCGGCAGGGTCCCGCACACGGTGTCGTGACGGTGGCCAAGACAGCACAGGTTTCTTGACCCGCGCGGCACGGTCGCCGGGCGCCCCGTCGTTCAAGCTGCGCCGCGGCGTCGACCGTGATAGACCCGAGCGGTGCCAGACGATCAGCGGACCGTGACCGGCCCCAGCGCCGATAGCTACGAGCCATCCGGCGTGCACGCCGATGATGACGGCTCGTGGACGGTGACGTTCACGGCCAACGAGCAGTTCGGCGAGGAACTGGCCCTCGTACGCGCGGCGGCCTGGCTAGCCCATCACCGCGAGCACACCCTGCGCGAGCTGTCCTTCCGCTGGGGCGCCGATGATGACCGCGACGAGCTCGACGCCAGCGTGCAGCTCGTCGTGATCGCGAACATGAACAACTCGCACTTCCCCGCCCTGCACCGCTTCGCCATACCGGCGGGCCGGCTCATCAACACCGTGATGTCCGAAGCCCTCGCCGAACCCACGCCCTAACCCAACCCGGCGAAGCCCAGCCGATCGAACTGGGTCGGCGGGAGCGACACCCGTCGCTGCCCACCTCCCGCCGGCGGTTGCCACGCCTACCATGCGTGCGCCCATCCACCGGATGACCCGGGGCTTCGTCGGACGCCTATCGCTGCCCTGCGCGTTACTCAGCGCGGTGCATACCCGGTCGGTCACTCGGCGCCGCCGCGCTAACGTGTCCCAGCTGCTCAATCGCCGTGGCAAAGACGACCGTCGCCTTCCGCTCCTGGTCCAGGGCAGCGTCCAGCGCCGCGAGTTTCTCCGGTGACCAATGGCGTGGGTGGCGCGGGTCGTCATAGAGAACGGCGTAGCCAGCACCGAACGACTTGACGAGCGCGACGGCTTCCGCGTGCGCCTTCGCCGCGGCGTGGAACTGCTCGTTGATCTCTCGCTCGTCACCGCCTGTCATGGGCCGGACACTACGCGCACCACCTTGCCGACGCGGCCCCAAACAACACCAGGCCGGGTGTCCCGGCCCAGCGCCGCATGACAGCTAGGTGAGGGCCGGTCGCCGCCGCGCTTGATTCTCGCGGAGTCTCCCTTCTGTGTCGTACGGTCGTGCTTGTGGCCGATGAGCCAGACATCGAAACACTGCGACGCTATTTCGGCGGGCTGCTGGCCGCCGAGCTCGAGACCGGGACGCGTCCTAAGCCGCTCGGCGAATGCACCGCCGAAGACATCGTCTACATCGCCACGGAGCTGATCGCGTCTGCCGGCAGCCCGGCCGACGCAGGCAAGTGTGCCGAAGACTCCTGGCGACCTCCCCGGCGTGTGTGGTCCGGTCCGGTCGAGGAGTTCGTCACCTCGACAGCAGCCGGCATCGTGCGGTGACGCACGTGCCGCCCAGATGTATCCGTCGGGCGGGGCGTGCACCTGCACGGCACGGAACGGTAGCCAGCGGCCGAGGCGGATGCGGCCCTCCATCTCCAGGACGACGGTCCGGTGCATGGGCGTGCCTGCCGCGATGGCGTGGCTCAACCAGCGCCGAGCGGGTTCGGGTAGGCCGGTCAGCATCGATGGATCAAAGCTGGCGGCCGGGGCCGCGGGACCGGTGAAGCGGTCCCACAGCTCGGCGACGCGTGCCGCGGCGCGGCCGGCGACCTGTCTCGGGGTTGCTCTCGTGCGGCTGGGCGTGTTCGCGGTCATCGTTGAGGTCCTGCGGAGTGTCCAGAGGTCCCGATCGGGACGGGGTCGGCCACCAGGTTCTCAGATGCAAATATTCACGCCCTGGCGCTCGACCTGATTGGCGTCCCGATTACCTACACGATCGCGGGCGCGGACGACGAAATAGACAGATTGGTCGGCGGGGAGCGTCGGCGTCGTAAAACGGGTCGCGCCGGCATCGGTGACATAGGTCGGCGCGGTGTAGTCCTCGCCGCCGGGCTTGCTTGCTTGGTAGATCTCGTAAACGATCTTCTTCGGCGGGGTGGTGTTGTCGCTGGCCGGATCCCAGATGAGCGTGTAGCTGAGGCTCTGTCCGGGGGAAATCGGGCCGGGGACGCAGGTCGTGGCCGACGTGAGACCTGCGAACGCGGGCGGAATCTGATCAGGTTTCGCAGCCGCGGCTGGCGCAAGGACGGCGGCCGACACGGCGACCAGCGCGATCGCCCCCATAGCGCACTCGATCAGGCGCCTGCGCAGCGGATTGGCTGCTGCCATAGGCACACTGTAGAACAGTGCGGGACGCTTGCCTCGCGAGCGCGCCACGCAAACAACAGACTGATATGTGCGAGTCGCTCGCAGGTCGAGGACGACGGGCGGCACGCGCGGATCGCGTGCAGCGCCGTCCGCGCGCTGCAGTCAGCCGATGAGCGAATGGTCGCCACACTGCAAGTGAGGGAGAACCCTACGGCGCGGCCGGAACTAAAGGGCAGCGTTATGCACGAGTGGCACCGGAGTGAGCGCGGCGGGCAGCAGTAGGCAAGAGTTTGGCGGCCATGTCGGGGGCCGCGCCTTGAGGGCGCTACGCGACGATGCGCCCGAGCAGGTGGCGGTTCTTCGCGACGGAACCGGGCAGGACGGTGAAATGGACCTGCCCGTCGTCATCGACTGTGACAATCCGTACGACCGCCTGAGCGACGGCGTTGCCGGCGAGCACCATCGCGCCAGGGATGATGCGCTCGGGAATACGGGCACCAGCGAGCGTGGACCAGCCCCGCCCGTCGTCGTCCTCGGCGTTCAGGTCGGCGACCAGGTCAACGTCAACCACGGCCGTACCTCACTTCCCTCGTCACGCCTCATGGTACGGGTTGGCAATGGTCCGATGCTCGCAGCTGATCAGCCGGGCGATGCCATCATCGAGCTCGTCGAACGCGAGGTCGAAGTGCCGCGGATTGCGCCCGGTAGCCTCCAGCCCCAGCCCAGCCGACCGCAGCGCACCAACAGTCATCACAGTCAGCTGCTCAAACCGGACCAGCGGCGACTGCTGGGCGAGCTCATCCAGGCTCAGATCGCGCACGGCAAACACCGATATCCCATACGTGCCGTAGATCGCGTAGTTGCGCAGCGCATCCTCGCGCAGCAGCTCCGGATCGAGCGCGCCGCCCCGGACGACGACGGCGACGTCGTCAGTGAGTTCGTCGCCAACCCGGATGTATCGCTGCTTCACGCGCGAAGATCTTGCCAGTGCGGCGGGGACGTGTCGTTGGGCCACGCGCGAGGGGCGGCGAGGTCGACCGCGGCTCGTCCGCAAAGCGCCCCCCAGGTTCTATCGGGCGGGTCATATGCGAACACGGCTGCCGGCATCGGCGTAGCTGCAGGTCCGGAATCCCTTGCACGGTAGGGGCTCTCGCGGCAGCGGGTGTTTCGGTTGGGGTGTCTCCTGTGGGACGGCAAGGATGTCCCGGTTGGGGTTCCGATCGGGGACGGGGATCGAGGTCGAAATGCATCGACACGCGGATGACCGTTCTCCCGAATTGGGAGCGTCGCATCGGCGGCGCGGGCGCGGTCAGACCTGGGCTGCGGGCATGACCCATTGCCTCGGGTCCCAGCGGCGAGTCGGCTGCTCCCGTTGTTCGCGTCCCAGTCCACACGTCTGAAATGACGGCAATGCCGTGGCCCTATGGGCGTGAGGCCACTGCGGGCGTTGGCGGCGCGCTCCGTGGGGCGTGGTCACCGGTCGATGGCGGCCATGCTCGCTTCGTTGTGGCGTTCGCCGGCGGCTGGGGTGAGGTTGTTGAGCCGCTTGAGCTGGTCACTGCTGAGTTCGATGCTGTCGGCGGCGGTGTTCTCTTCGACGCGGGCGACTCGCCTGGTGCCGGGGATTGGGGCGATGTCGCCGCCTTGGGCGAGCAGCCAGGCCAGCGCGATCTGCGCCGGGGTGGCTCCGGCCTCGGCGGCGACGGCTTCGACCTGGTCGACGATGAGGAGGTTGCGTTGGAAGTTCTCCCCGGCGAAGCGGGGGTTGGTCTTGCGCCAGTCGTCGTCGGGGATGTCGTCGACGGTGCGGAGCTGGCCGGTGAGGAAGCCGTGGCCGAGCGGGGAGTAGGGGACGAAGCCGATGCCCAGCTGGCGCAGTAGCGGCAGCAGCTCGGCTTCAGGGTCGCGGGTCCACAGGGAGTATTCGGTTTGCAGCGCGGCGACCGGGTGCACGGCGTGGGCGCGGCGAATGGTGTTCGGGCCAGCCTCGGACAGGCCGATGTAGCGGACCTTGCCCTCGGTGACCAGCGCGGTCAGGGCGCCGACGGTCTCCTCGATGGGGGTGTTGGGGTCGACCCGGTGCTGGTAGTAGAGGTCGATGTGGTCGGTGCCCAGCCGGGTCAGGGAGCCCTCGACGGCGGTGCGTATGTTCGCCGGGCTGCTGTCGGTGACGCCGGGCCCCCCACCGGAGTGGGAGACGAGGCCGAATTTCGTGGCCACGACGACCTGGTCGCGGCGGTCCTTGATCGCGTGGCCGACCAGCTCCTCGCTGTGGAACGGGCCGTAGACCTCGGCGGTGTCGATGTGGGAGACGCCCAGGTCTAGCGCGCGGTGGATGGCGCGGATCGACTCCGCGTCATCGAGGCCTCCGCCGCTGGTGTAGTAGCCGGCCATGGTCATGGCGCCCAGGCCGATCCGGGAGACGTCCAGCCCGCCCAGAGAAACGTGCTTCATTACCTGGCTCCTTGTCGTAGGTCCTTGAGTTCCAGGCAACGCTTCGGCGCCGACGTGAAGAAGTCGCTGCTGGACCGTGTACTGCCAGCCCACCCCTCGCCTCGGCTTGTCTGCCTAGCCTGGAGGAGTGGACAACCGTGACGAGGTCAAGGCCTTCCTCACCTCTCGTCGGGCGAAGATCACTCCCGATCAGGCCGGGCTGGCCAGCTACAGCCGCAACCGGCGCGTGCCGGGTCTGCGCCGCAGCGAGGTCGCCGACCTGGCCGGCGTCAGCGTCGAGTACTACTCCCAACTCGAGCGGGGCAACCTCGCCGGCGTCTCCGCGAGCGTCCTCGACGCGCTCGCCCGCGCGCTACACCTCGACGAGGCCGAACGGGCGCACCTGCTCGACCTCGCCCATGCCGCCGGCCCAGCCCGTCGCGCCCGCCGCCGACCAGCCGCCCAACAGGTCCGGCCCAGCGTGGCCCGCATCCTCGACGGGATGACGCATGTGCCGGCCCTCGTCCAGAACGGGCGCCTGGACGTGCTCGCCACGAACCCGCTCGCGCGAGCGCTCTACGCGCCGCTCTTCGCCGACCCTGTCTGGCCGTCCAATTTCGCCCGATTCAACTTTCTCAACCCGCACGCCCGAACGTTCTGGGGCGACTGGGACCGAGTCGCCGACGACACCGTCGCGATGCTGCGCACCGAAGCCGGCCGCGACCCCTACGACAAGCAACTGACCGACCTCGTCGGAGAACTGTCCACCCGCTGCGACGCCTTCCGCACCCGCTGGGCCGCCCACGACGTCCGACTGCACCGCACCGGGCAGAAACACATCCGACACCCCGTAGTCGGCGACCTGCACCTGTCCTACGAGCTCATGGACCTACCCGCCGACCCAGGCCTGGCCCTGGTCGCATTCAGCGCCGATGCCGGGACCCCCTCTGACGATGCCCTGCGATTACTTGCCAGCTGGGCCGCCACCCACCCAGCCGACGCCCAGGCGACCCCGAACCAGGCCTAAACCCGCACGCACTACCGACCCGCCCGGCACCACCGCCGGCACGCACGCAGCGCGTCCGGGTCCCTACGCTTGAGGGCATGGCGATCCTGCGGATGGACAACGTCGGCATTGTCCTCGACGACCTCGACGCTGCCGTCGCGTTCTTTGTCGAACTCGGCCTAGAGCTGGAGGGCAAGATGACAGTGGAGGGAGAGTGGTCGGACCGCATCGTCGGACTCGACGGCCAGCGCGTCGATGTCGCCATGATGCGGACTCCGGACGGCCACAGCAAGCTCGAGCTGATGAGCTACCAGAAGCCGACGATGATCAGCCCCGAGCCGAAGAACGCACCGCCGAACACGCTGGGCATCCGTCGCCTCATGTTCGCCGTCGACGACATCGAGGACACCATCGCCCGCCTGCGGACCCATGGCGCCGAGCTCATCGGCGAGGTGGTGCGGTACGAGGACATCTTTCTGCTCTGCTACCTCCGCGGCCCCGAAGGCGTCATTGTCGCGCTGGCCGAGGAACTCAGCTGAACCATCCGGAGGCGGCAACGGCATACCTGTCCGCCGCGGCCAGGATGGCGGTGATTCCCAATCCGAGTCGGTCCGCTGCGGCCTCGAAGATCGGACGCATCGGCTTCTCGGAGTTCGAGGACTACACCTGCCCCGTGATCGACGCGGCCACGGACTATGACGGGGCCACATGATCTCCAGATCAGAACCTGCAAGGATCTTGACCCCAGAACACGGTTTCCACTGTCGAGCGGTCGTGCTTCGTTCACGTCTGCGCGGGGGTGGGGTGCATGAATGGATGCAGGCCTGACGGATCCTCTTCAAATCCGTACAGGTCAATGGAGGGTGGGTCGGTAGCTGAGCTCCTGGATGTGACCATCGAGTGTCCGGCTCTCGACCAGCTCCAGGTCGAAGTCGGCCGCACTCTGGAAGATCGGGTCCCGCCCGGTCTGACCGGTGATGACAGGGAAGAGCGTCACCTGCACGCGGTCGACCAGGCCGGCGGCCATCAGCGCCCGGTTCAACGACAGGCTGCCGTGCGAGCGCAACGGCACCTCGGACTCCTCCTTGAGCCGCGCGACGACGTCGACGGCGTCACCGCGCGCGACGGTCGCGTTCGGCCAGTTGAGGGGTTGCTCCAGGGTCGTCGACACCACGGTTGCCGGCATGCGCCTCATCCGGGTGACCCATGGGTCAAGCACTTCGGGCTCCTCGGTGCTCGAGGCCAGCATCCGCACGAATTGCCGATATGTGTTGGCCCCGAAGACCATCCGCTGCTCCGCGTCGTACAAGGCAAGGCGGTGGTCGAGCAACTCGGGGCCTTGCTTGCCCCAGTAGCCGCCCCAGTC
>Ga0137385_10002627_pt1 | contig 15364 bp, 15 predicted proteins | sample SagtaG_FD_104921 | JGI IMG/M metagenome (GOLD analysis project Ga0137385, IMG submission 104921) | Vadose zone soil microbial communities from Sagehorn Ranch, Mendocino, California, USA - Sage2_R_80_16 metaG | ecosystem: Environmental > Terrestrial > Soil > Vadose zone | place: USA: California...
CCGACGCCGTCGACCTTGGCCGGCAGCAGGCGGGACTCCGTCGTCCCGTCGCACTGCTGGCTGAAGGCGTTGTCACCCCAGATCCACACGTTCCCGGTACCGATGCGGGTGCCCGGCTCTACTGCCGTCATCACGACTCCTCTGCGTTGTGTGCGAGCGGCACTAGATCGACGAGGTTGGTCACCACGTGATCGGCCCCTACTGTTTGCGATGTTTGTGCCGCGACGACCACCACGGTGAACTCGCCGCCGTAGGCCGCATTGGCCCGCTCGACGGCCGTCGCCAGCGGCGCGCCGCCACAGGCCGCGACCGCGTAGTCGAGATAGCGGTCGACGCCGACCTTGGTCGTCCGCTGGCGCGCCGAGTCCTCGTCCTCCCCGGTCAGCAGCGAGAGCACGTGACCGCCGTGCCGCAGTTGGGCCATGGTCTCGGCCGTGCCCGGCAGCCGGCTCGATCCGCCCTGCTCGACGAGGACGTCGTCGATGTCGAACAGCACCAGCATCCGTGGCACGTCCAGCGGTCCGACCTCGCTGGTGCCAGTACGCCGACGTCGGTCAGGATCCTGGGCGCGTCGTCGGCCAGCCAGGACTCGGCCACCAGCCCGTCGACCACTCGGTGCACGTCGGTTCCGGTGACCCGGAACGACTTCTCGCTCGGCGGCACCCCGTTCCACGAGCCGAGATGCGTGCCTTCGGCCACGTAACGGCTGGCGACGAGCTCGCCGTCGGCGAACAGGTCCTCGATGGTGACCCGATAGTCCGGGAATGCCTCCCGCAACTGGCGTGTCGCCATCTTGAACGCCTCGGGGCCGCGTGGTACGGACAGTCCGGTCTTGTGCAGGACGTAGTCGGCGGCGAACAGGTCCCGGACGATCGTGAGATCGCCGCCGTTGACGACCTCGTCGGTGATCCGCCGTATCAGGTCCGTGCCCCGCTGATCGCTTCCGTTCGTGCGCAATTCGTCCACTCATCAAGGTTCGACGCGCGGCTTCCTTGCGTCATGAGTCAACCGTCCCGTTCACGGTGGGACTTGGTGCCACTTCGACCGTGCCGTTCGGCCAATAGAATGGCCGTGCCACCAGTCCAACCGAGGAGCTCGCAATGACGGATCGTCCATTCCGCTTCGGTGTCGTCGCGGGATACGCACCGAACGTCGACGCACTGACCACCATGGCCCGCCGGACCGAGGAACTGGGCTATCAGACCTTGGTCACGCCCGACCCGCTCGGTGAGCACGACCCGCTCACCGCGCTGTCCGCGGTGGCGGCGGTCACCAGCACGTTGCACTTCGGCACGTTCGTACTCGCTGTGTCCTATCGGGATAGTAAGCTGCTGGCCTGGCAGGCGCAGACCCTGCACAGCCTGTCCGGCGGGCGGTTCGAGCTGGGTATCGGCACGGGTCGGCCGGATGCCGAGGGTCGTGCCGAGCAGTTGGGGCGCGAGTTCGGTTCCGGTGGTCGGCGGGTCGCGATGATCGCCGACACGATTGCCGAGTTGAAGCGTCGGGCCGATCGTCCTCGGCTCTTGCTGGCCGGTGCCGGTCCGAAACTGCTCGACCTGGCCGCTCGTGAGGCTGACATCGTGTCGTTGACCTGGCTGCCGAAGACCACTGAAGCCGAGGCTGATGTGGTGATCGACCGGTTCCGTCAGGCTGCGGGTTCGCGTCTGGGTGAGATCGAGCTCGGTCTGAACCTGATCTCGGTGGGTGACGAGCCGGCACCGTGGGTTGAGCGGTACATCGGCACTACCACGGCGGAACTGGCAAAGGCCGGTGCGGTGACCGTGTTGCCGGGCACGACGGAGCAATGCGTGGAGACCCTGTTGCGGTGGCGGGAGCGTTGGGGTGTCTCCTATATCACTATCAATGCCGGGTTTCTTGAGCAGTTCGCGCCGGTCGTCGAGAAACTGAGTGGAACCTGACCCGGTACCGGCCGCCGGCAGTGCCGGCGGCCGGTCGGCATCACCACCGCACGGGGAGTTCGTACAGTCCGTAGACGAACATGTCCTCGCGGTAACGCAGTTCCGCCACCGGTCGCACCGACTGCAGGTTGGGGAACATCGCGAACAGCGACCTCAGCACAACGCGCAGCTCAACCCGCGCCAGGCTCATGCCAACACACTGGTGCACCCCGTACCCGAACGTCAGATGCGGTACCTGCGGCTGCGCCGGATCGATCGCGTGCGGGCACTTGTAAACCGCCTCGTCCCGATTGCCGGACGCCAACAGGCACGTGATCCAATCACCCTCGGCAATGTGGACCCCGCCGATCTCGATATCGGCCGTGGCCCGGCGCACCAGGCCGTACTGGATGATCGAGTGCATCCGCAGGATCTCTTCGACCAGTTTCTCCGCGCCGGCCGGGGAATCGAGTTGCTGGATCAGCGCGGACTGGCCCATCACATGAGCCACACCGATGCCGATCGTGCTGGCTGTCGTTTCGTGGCCGGCCAGTAGCAGCAACATCGCCATGCCGACCATATAGTCTCGCGACACCGGCGAACCGTCGACCTCGGCCAGGCCCAGGTGGCTGAGCAGATCGTCCACCGGCTTGCGTTGCTTCTCCTTGACGACCTCGGTCAGGTATTCGGTGAGCGCGATCGTCGCCTCGTCGACCTGGTCGGGGGTGCTGGCCACGGAACTGCGGACGTGAGTCTGCTGTTGGAAGAACTCCTGGTCGCTGGCTGGCACACCCAACAAGTCGCAGATGATTCGCGACGGTACCGGGAATGCCAGCTCGGACAGCAGGTCGACCGGTGGGCCCTGCTCGCGCATCCGGGCCAGGTACTCGCGGGTGATCGCCTCGATCCTCGGTTCCAGCGCGCGTGCCTTGCCGGGGGTGAGATCGCGTAGGATCAGGCGTCGCCACTTGGTGTGTTCCGGTGGGTCCATGGACACCAGTGACCTGGGCATCATCACCGGCTTGCGGCCGATGGCCAGGGACGGCGGCATCTTGCCGCCCCGGTCGATGCTCAGGCGGTTGTCCGCGAGCAGGGTGCGAATGTGGTCGTGCCGGGTCACCAACCAGCCCTCGACGCCGTTGGGCCAGCGGAACCGGCTGATCGGTGCCTCGGCCCGCAATCGCTCGTACTCCGGTGGCAGGTCGAAGGGATGGACCCGCTCCCTGGGCAACATCGGCAACGCCACGGTGACCTCCCAATAGACGGACGTGCACACCCTGTCAGCCACGCCGTCCCGCCGGCATCGGTCCTTGTGCCCCATCGGGCGGGAATCATCGCCACATTCCCCGCTGCGGGGGACAGCCGCCTCATGAAGTGGGACGCACAACGCAAGAAGCTCACATACGAACCCAACATGCTACCGAAAGCGGGGCCGAAAGTGACGCAGAGCAGGTGGCGGACGGGCCATGCGCCAGACGCAGCGGACGCATTCGCGCTCTCGCAGCTGATGTTCCCGACAGTCCCGCAGTGCATCTCGGTGGTGGCACAACACGGCATCGCCGACGTGCTCGCCGATGCGCGACTGTCGGTCGACGAGCTGGCTGAGCGGACCGGGACCGATCCGATCATCCTGGGCAAGGTGCTCCGGCTATTGGTCGAGGACGGGGTGTTTCGCGAGATCGAACCGGATGTGTTCGAGAACTCGCGGCTGTCGCACTTGTTGCGCCAGGACTACCCGCGCTCGCAGTATGCGATGGCTCGGCTCGTCGGCTCTGAATGGCTGTGGTCGGCGTGGAGCCGGCTCGGTGGCCAGCTGGACACCGGCCGGCCGGGGTTCGAACTGGCCTACGACATGACGCTGTGGCAGTACCTCGCACAGCACCCGGAGGCCGGCACCATCTTCAACGGCGCCATGAACAGCTTCTCCGAGGCGCTGAGCGACCAGGTCGCACTGTCCTATCCGGAGTTCGCGCAGTCCGGCGTGGTCGCCGACCTCGGCGGCGGCACCGGCACGTACCTCGGCGCGATCCTGCGTGCCTACCCGAGTATCGGGCACGGCGTCCTGGTGGATCTTGCGCCGGTCGTGGCGCAGGCCCGGTCGCGGTCCGACCTGTCCGATCTGCTGGCTGACGACCGGTTGCGGTTGCACGGTGCGGACTTCTTCGAGTCTGTTCCGTCCGGTGTGGACACCTATGTTGTCAAGCAGGTCATGCACAGCTGGGATGATGCCAACGTTGTTCGGTTGCTCCAGCGGTGTCGGGCGGCGTCCCCGGCGGCCCGGTTCGTGGCCGCCGAGTTCGTCCGTGACGACAAGACATCCCGGTTCGTGAAGAACTTCGACCTGGTGATGAGCGTGACCATGAACGGGAACGTGCGCTCCCAGGCCCAGTACGCCGAGGTGTTCCGGGCCGGGGGCTACCAGCTCACCAGGGTCGTGCCCACGGACACCGCCTTCAGTCTGGTCGAGGCACAGCCTCTGCCGTGAGGCGGAGCATGACCGCGTGCGCAGGATCTGCCGGCACGGCCGCACCTTTGGTGCGGCCGTGCCGGCGTCGTCGAACGGCCACCCATGATGTCATGGCATGAGAAAGGGGGATGTGCGGAGCGATTACTCGCTCCGCACATCCCCCAGTGGTTCGTCAGGCTCTTCCTGGCATGGGCGGTGCGCCCGGCGTTCCCGCGACGAAGCTCATGTGCGCGCTGGTGACCTGCCAGGTTTCGGCGTGTCGCACCAGTACCAGCGTCACCCGCAGGGTGCTGGGCACCGGGTTGCCCCGGTAGGCGCCGGGCGCCTCCTGTCGGGCGATCACCACGGCGGTATCGCCGTAGTGGCGCTCCTGCACGTCGACGAACTCGAAGCTCTCGTACTGCAGCGCTCCGGTCGCGTGCCGGTCCAGCCAGTCCTTTTTGGATAGCGTGAAGCCGAGCGGTCCCACCGCGGTGAAGTCGTCCGTGAGGATCGCCGTGAGCAGTTCGGTGTCGGCCTTGGTCTCGGCGTTGGCCAGCTCGGCCAGGAAGGTGCCGATGTCGGACACGTCAATCACCTCGTTCCGATTGTCAGACGGTGCTGTGCACGGCCACCGGCCGGCCCTGCGCGGCCGCGTCGCCACGGCGACGCTTGCGGGGGAGCAGCACGCTGGCCGCCAGCAGCCAGATCACGCCGCCACCGAAGCGACCGACGGGCAGCAGCGCGTTCAGCGGCGTGATCAGCAGCGACAGCGTGGCCAGTGCACCGAGCGCGGCCACGACCAGGCCGAACCACGCCACCGGGCGGGGCAGCAGCTTGGTGAACAGCGCCGGCACGCAGACACCGGCGACCAGCAGCGCGAGCGGCACTACGAACCCGGCACCGCCGGTGGCGAAGGACAACCCGTTCAGCGCGGCGGCAAGACCGGGCTGAGCAGCGATGACGGGCTGCGCCGCGGTCCAGATCGACAGGCCGGACACCGCGAGGGCGGCCGAAGCCAGCAGCCCACCGGACAGGCTCATCGCGATGCCCGGTGCCGTGATCCCGAGTTGCCGCAGCCGCCGGTAGACGGTGGCGGTCCAAATCATCAGCGGGATCGAGGAAGCGAACACGATCGTGCCCCAGAGCATGGCCATCGTGTGGTGGCCGGTGTAGTAGGCCGCGACGTCCGCGGCGCTGGATGTGATCCGCGGGCCTGCGGCGCCGAGGACGGCGCTCAGCACCGTGAACACCGCGAACACCAGGCCGGGAATGATCAAGGGTGGTCCGCCCTGCGGAGTGCGTCGTTGGGCTGACCGGGACTCAAGTTGTTCGGTAGTCATCGAACCCTCCATGTATCGTCGGTTGCTCGCTTGGAACGATCCACGTCTTGTAACTGTTTGTCAAGAGAGATGGTTCTGTTCATGCAACGACCTGGAGTGCCACTTCAGTCGGTGAGGGCGCTGTATCCGGGATGTGCCAGCGTGCTGAGGCCCTGGCCGGTGGCCAGCCGGGTGAGCAGCGCGTGCAGTTGGGCGCGCTCGGTTTCGGACAGTCCGGCACAGATGGCGTCCTCGTGCTGGCGTGCGGCCCGGCCGAGCACCGCCATGCACCGGCGTCCCGCCTCGGTGAGGTACAGGGCGTAGTTGCGACGATCGTCCGGATTGCGCCGTCGCTCGACCAGCCCGCGCTGCTCCAACCCGTCGACGAGACCGACCAGCCGGCTGGGCGTCGTGCCGAGCTGGCCGGCGATCGCCTGCTGGCTCTGCCCCGGCCGCTGCGCGACGCTACGCAGCAGCCCGGTCTGCGGCGGGGTCAGCTCCAGTTCGGCGATGCGCTCGGCGAACCGCTGCGCGGCGTGCGCCCCGAGCTGGGCCAGCAGGAACGTGGTTCCCGCCCGGGCGGGGATGCGCAGTCCGGGCGCCGCATCCTCATCGTTCATAGTCGAAATCATACATACATGAGAACTATTACGCGAAGTTCACGTTCAATCAGTGTCCCGGCCAGCGTGGGACGACGGCCGGGACATCGGAGTCACCAGGCGTCATGGGCCGGTGCGGGTCAGTGCGAACTGCTTGACCGTCGCACCGTTGAACCAGAGAACCTCTTCCGTAGCACCGATGTCGTAGGTGTATCCGTTGTTGTACGCCGTGAATCCCGTCGCCGTCTGTTGGGCTGGGATGGAGATGTGCGTGTCGTTGCTCGGCGCCGCACCCTTGAATTGGCCGTCGTAGTAGAGGTTGCCGGTGTCGTCTCTGCACAGGGTGACGTCGTATTCGGTCGACGTGTACGAGACGACCAGTGTGGCGTCGGTACCGCTGTTGGCCAGGTACATCGCCACGGCGGACGGGCACGGTGGTCCGGCCGGCACGGCTGGTGCGGCGGCGACAGTGGTGGTGTCGGCGATGACGGTGTCCTGGGGCGACCCCGGCGACAGCGACGATGACGCGGCCGGGCGACCGAACCAGGTGTGGAAGTTGGCGACCAACGCCACCACGACCACCACGGCCAGCAACGTTGCGAGGACGTATCCCGCGACCCGCCCCGATCCCGGACGGTCGGGATCAGGTGGTCGCGGCGGCCGAACCGGCGCCGGTGTGGACGCCATGGTGATCCGGGGCCGTAGGTTGGCGTCCGCCGAGAACTCGGCGTGCCTTGACGCGCCGAACGTCGGCTGCTGCTCGTTCCGCGGCGAGAACGCGGCCGGACGTGGCACTTCGCGTACCTGGCCCACCGCGCTGCCTGGGGCGCACTGGCATACCCGGCAGACCTGCGCGGTCGCCAGGTTGTTCGTGTGGCAGGAGTCGCAGACCCAGTCCGTGCCGGTCACCGTTCCCCCTCCCCGGGACGCAGCACGTCGTCGCTGCACGGGCCGGGACGGAACGCTACCCAGTCGTTGTCGTCGGGGGCCCGGGTCACCTCCAGCAACGGAAGCTGGTCGGTCGGTGTCGGGGCGGGAGCGGTCCGGCTGTTGACGTCGTGCGCGAGGGCCGCTACGAACGGCCTGTCGTCACCGCGGAACCACAGTGACACCGCGACGATGTTCGTCGGACCGAACCGGACCGTCAACGTCAGTCGTACCAGAGCGTTTCCGGGTAGGCCCGGCTCGTCGGCGAGCACGGCGTCGACACAGGACCGCAACGGGATCTGCCACCGGGCGGCCGCCTCGCCCCGGTTTCGGTACTCGCCGATGACGACGTGGGTCGGTGCGCGGACCAGCCACACGTCGGGGCCGGCGACGGCCGACTCGTCCCGTGGCGCCTGCCACGCCGTCGTCGCGACCAGACCGGTCGGCCGGCCGCCGACGTACTGACGCAGGTCGTATCCCGGTCCCGACTCACCGCGCCACTCCGGCTGCCGCCGCCACTGGATCATCGCGTTCCCCCCGGTCAGAGACTGTTCGCGATCGTGGCGACGATCTCGTCCATCTCCCACTCTTCCAACCCCTCACCGGCCTCGGACGGGAACATGAGTGTGTTGTTCCAGTCGTCGGCGATGTCGTTCCACGGGTAGTCGTCCGGCGCGAAGATCAACAGCCGCTTGGCCGAGTTCTCCATCAGGGCACCGGAACTCTGCGCGTGCCCCCACTGTGCGAACAGCCCGTCCAGAGAGGACGGTATGGAACGGGGATACGTGGCCGCGCGGGTCTGGGCCGGATCGCCCAACTGGTGTGCAGGCGCGTCGGTGAACAGGACGATCACGTGCCGCCGCCGGTCGAGCCCAGTCTCCCAGTCCGACGCCATGGCCACCGCGAGGGCTTCCAGGCTCGACTCGGGTACGTCGCCGCCCCCTCTCGCCTGCAGCCCGCGCACGGTCGTCTCGAAATCGCCGAGTTCCTGCGGCACGGGGAAAAACCGGCTCACGGCCAGGGCATCCTCGGCTCGATCGCCGAAATCGCGGAACGCGATCACCTTGAGTCGCAGGCTGCTGATACCGCGCCCCTTGCTGGCCATCTCCTCTGCAAGCCGGCTGGGGAACGCCAGCGCGCTGTGCATGACGTTGGTCAGCATCGGGCCCATGCTGCTGGTGGCGTCGATGCACAGGACGATGTCGACGGCGTATTTCAGGCTCGCCGGTGTGTGCTGATTCTGTGTGCTCATGGAGATGCTTGTCCTCTCGTCGTGGCAGGCCGGCGTCAGGACCTGTTGCCCGTCATGTTGATCCGGACCCGACTCGGCCGGTTGCCTCGACGCGGGTCGTCGACGGCACCGAGGATGCCGGGAGTGGCGATGGCAGACGCTGCCTCGGCGATGGTCGGCCGGGCGACGGGATCCGGTCGAGTCAGTGCGGTCAGGAGATCCACCAACGGCCCGCTGGCTCGGCTGTCCCAGCTCAGCGATCCGCCGCCGCCGACGGCACCGGCGGGCGAGTCGTGCGCGGAATCGTGCCCCGGCAGCGCGCCGAACACGTAAGTGTGGATGAGCAGGCCGAACGCGAACATGTCCGCGGCCTGGGTCAGGGTGGACGGCTCGACCGAGCTGTCACCGCTCAGGTAGCGCAGCCACTCGGGTGCGCCGTAGCGAGGGTTGCCACCGATCAGCTCCGGCGGTGGCGGTTCGCCCGCCGAGTAGGCGTCGTCGAAGTCGATCAGTTTGGCCGTGTGGAAGACACTGCCCTTCGGCTGGTGGAACAGGACGTTCTCTGGCTTCAGGTCGCCGTGCACGATGCCGCGCTCGTGCAGCAGTCGCAGGCTGTCCGCGAGCGTGCGCAGGAGCACGATCTGTTGGCGCACGGGCAATTCGTGCGGCACCGCGGCCACCTCCTCGACCCGGCCGGTGACCTTGTAGTAACGGGTGCCGTCCGCGAAGAAGTCCACCGGCAGCACGAGGTTGCCGGCATACTGGTCGTCGGCGGGCAGCACGGTGAACACCAGTCGATGCCGTTGCTCGAAGCGCTGGCACTCGGCGTACCGCTGCTGCTTGTCCTCGGGCGTACCCATCGAATCGGGCCGGGGCCGCTTGGGTTCCAGGAACTCCTTGATGAAGAACTCGTCGCCGTCCTTCTCCGCGAACGCCCAGACGCACTTGCCGGCGTTGGCGTTGGTCGGCTTCGTCGTGACCACGTAGCCGTTCAGGGTCTGGCCCAACCTCATCGGCCGTCCCCCTGGGGTAGGAGCAGTCTCCGTTCGTAGTCGCGGCGATAGCTCTGCCACGACCGTTCCCGTGCGGTGACCAGCGCCGTCCGGTTTCCCGGCGGGACATGGGCCATCGGCTCCGCGTGTTCGACCCGGACCCGGCGGGCCCGAGGCGCGAAGTGGGCCCGCAGGTCGGGCAGATCGTCGAACCCGAGGCCGACCAGGGCCAACGAAGCGTCGTCGCCGGTGAACGACTCGACGCGCGAGGTCAGCATCGATCCCCAGTGCCGCATGTCCTGCGCGGAGGCCATCGTGTCCCACAGCATGTTCTCGAACTGGGCCGGCGTGTCCACATAGCCGAAGAAGCCGTCCGTCGCGCAGATGAGCACGCAGGGCAGCGGAGCGCTCCCTGGCGAGCGATTGAGCTCGAACGGTCGCCCGGCACTCACCATGTTCGTCATCGGCGGTGCCTGTACCAGCAGGTCGAGCGCGTCGGAGGACATCGCGTCGTCCCGGCTGAGCTGCTGGAGTCCGTGCGTCGGATCGGCCACATAGCAGCGGGAGTCGCCCGCCCAGAACACGCCCCACCGGACGTGGTCGGCGGCCAGTCGGAAGTCGAGACCGGCAATGGTCGTGGGAAAGTCCCGCCGCATGGTGCCGCGCATCCTGGTGTGCGTCGCGGACCCGACCGGCAGGCGTTCCGCGATGTGCGCGCCGAGTTGGCCGGCCGGCGAGCCCTTGACGTACCACTCCTCGACCAAGCCGCGGACCCGCCGCGACGCGACCCATGCCTGGGTACGCTCTTGCCCGCTGACGGCCCGTCCGGCCACCGCTCTGCCCGCACCGCCGACGCCGTCGAAAACCGAGAGGACGCCCCGCGCTCCGGACCGCTGAAACAGGACGAGCGGGTCGGCGTCCTCACCGCGCCCCGGTAGCCGTTCCGTCCACACCGCGAGCGCGGCGAACCCCGGTTCGACGTGTTGCCACAACCGGGCGCCGCCACGAGGGGAGTGCCTGACATCCATGCCCGGCCGCGCCGTCACGGCTCGTCGTGGTGGCGCGACGCGGTTCCCCTGAGCCGGCTGCTCTTTCTGTCCTTGGCCTCGGCTCGTCCGTCGCCGAGGTCCCTGTCCGGGCCGGTCGGGTCGCCGGGCGGACTGGACGGGTGCTCATCGATCACCGGGCCGCCGCCCTCGATCGCACCGCGGTTCTTGCGCTCGATGCGGTCACGTAGCCCGTCCCGCTTCGAGTTCGGCGCACCACCAGGGAAGAACGCGTCCATCGCGTGCTCGGTCAGCTGTGCCGCGTTGAAATCCGCCAGCTCGTTCGATCCCTTGAGGACCTGCAGCGCGGCCAGCATGGCACGCTGTTCGCCCAGCAGGAACGACGTCGGATCGCCGTCGTTCAGCGCCATCGCCTGGGCGAAGACCTCGGTCCGGCCGCCTTCGGCCACCGGCCGCATCGCGTTGCGGCGCATCTCCTGTACCCGCAACTCCCGTTGGGCGGTCACGATCTCCGCCGCGTTCAGTGCGTCGACACTGACCGCGAATCCGCTCAGCCGCACGGCGTCCATGGGAGGTGCGCTCATCAGCTGGGTTGTCATCATGGCCTCGGTGGACGCGGCGTCCAGGATGTCGAAGCGCGCTGCCACGCCGCGCACGATCGAGGTCAGCGACGGGCGCAGCGCGGCGGTCATGTCCCGCACCCTGTCCCACGCGATGACGACCGGGCCGACGACCTGGCATGCGAATCCGACGGTGACACTGAACGGGAACGCGGAATGGCTGCTGGGCACCCGCTCGGTGAACGACAGCGCCCGGTTCGCGGTGTCCACCCGGAACATCCGCCGGTAGTTGCCCGTCCTGGCGTCCGGCACCCGTTCGCCCGGCCACACCACAACCGGATTGCCGGTGGCCCGCTCCAGTACCAGGGCGGTGCCCATTTCGGGAGAACGCAGCGACGTGCGGACCCGCCGCAGCTCGGTGATCTCCAGGATCGGATCGTAGGTCTGGTTCATGCCGTCCGTTCTCCCGCCTCGACGAGTTCGTTGTAGAAGTCGACCGCGCTGTCCGAAGGGTTGTCGTTGTCTTCCGCCCACTGCCGCAGCGCGTGGCGGACCCGCCCGTAGTCCATGTCACCGCGCTCGGCGATGCCTCCGATCATGCTGAGCACGACCGAACGGGCCGAGGGGTCGCGGTCCGTCCAGCGGACCCAGGCCTCCAACGCTTCCAGCGCCAGTGGACGCACCGGCTCACAGTCCAATGCCCTGCCCCACAGCTCGGGCAGCGCCTCTCGGTGCTTCGGCGCCTCGTCCAACAGCAGCGGTCGGTCTTCCGCCGGGCCTTCTTCGCGGACCGCGAACGCGAACATGGTCAGGGCCTTGATGACCGATTCGTCGGTGACCTTGGCTTCCGACCAGTCCAGGAGTGCGTCCAGGACGTGGGTGACTCTGCCCGCCGCCAGTAGCGTGAGGATGCTCTGTGCGGCCGGAGTCAGGAAACCCCAGTCGCCGTCGCAGGCCAGTACACGCAGCACCCGGAGTGCGCGTTGCGGGTTCGCCACGCCAAGCGGGCCGCCGGCGGCGAGCGCGGCCGTCGCCGGCAGGTTGCGCTCCCGCTCGTTGTAGTGGACCAGCTCGACCCATCGTTCGATGTGGGTCCACACGGCCTCGGTGTGGCCGCCGGTGCTGCCGGCCACACCAAGTCCCGATGCCGCGCTCTGGCGCAGCTCCGGTGAGCGGGCTGCCGCCCACGGCAGGAGATACTTGTACAGCCCGTGATCGAAGTCGCCGTTGGCCAGGATTCCTGCGGCGACCGCCGCGCGGGCCCGCACCTCGACGTCGGCGGACTCGGCCAGCTTGGTCAGCCACTGCAGGATTTTCGTGCGGGCTCCGTCCAGTTCGGACCAGGTCACAGCGAGCACGGCGCCCGGCAGGTCGGCGTGCCGGAACCGCGTCACCGGTGGACCGTCCGGGTCGTCCGGGTGCGCGATGAGCTCGATCCAGGTCCGTTCGGCCATCAACCTGCGCAGGTATCTCGGCGTCGCGGTGGCCGACCCGGTACTCAACTCCCGGTACAGGGCGACGCCCGCATCCGCGACCTTGAGATAGGTCGAGCCCTCCAGCACGGCGGTCGCCAGGACGAACGCGACCTCGGCGAGGTCCGGTTCGGCGCCGAGCCATTCCCGGACCTGCTCCTTCGGATCGTGCAGCTGTGCGACAGCCTGATCGAGGTCGGCGTCCGTGCGCAGCGCGTCCACCACGGCCCTGGCGGCGCGCACGGCGAAGCGCGGGTCATCCCGTTCGTCGAGGATCTCGGCCAGCCTGGTCGCGTCGATCCGATCGTTGATTTCCTGCTCGGAAAGCCACGACACCTCCGTGGCCACGAGCCGGCGCGCGATCTCGACGGGATCGGGCAGTTCCAGGTCCTCCAGGACGTACTCGCCCCGGCCTGGTGCCGTCGCAAGCGTGCCGCGCACCGGTCCGGTCACCACTACGAGGTAGCTCTCGTGCTCCCGCAGCTGGTCGGCGATGTAGGTCAGCCACTTGTCGTCGACGGACTCGGCGGCCGCCTTACCCTGCCCGTTCGGTCGGTCGACCACGATCAGGCCACACCGCCGCTGCGGTACCCGCCAGGCCAGGTTCCCCAACACGTTGCCGCTCAGTTCGAGCACCTCAAGGTCGAGGTCGTTCTTCTGCAGGACCGCCACCAGGCTGGCCGTCGCTCTGCTGTACCGGCCGGTCCGCGCCGGCCCGGAGAATATGACGAGGTTGGTCCGGTCCAACAGGTCGACCCCCGCGTCGAAGCCGACCGGGGGGACATACCCGCCTGCGGCTTCGGCCAGTTGTTCCGGGTCGAGACGGATCTTGGTCCGTCGGCGGCTCGTCGGCCGGCCTGCGCCTGCGCCACCGACGAAGTCGCCCTCAACGAAGAAGTCGCCCTGGAACACGTTGACCGGGGTCGTGCCGTCCTGCCGGGAGATCATCTCTGAGATGATCTTCCCGGATCGAACGCTGGACAGTTGGGATGCGTCGCCGCGTAGCCGCTGCAGCGCCTCGTCCCGCGTCGGCGGCAACCCGGTGTCGGCTTTCGCGGTGGGCGAGTCGGTCGCGGTGGGCTTCGGCTGGTCGGGCGGCTTCGCGGCCTCGTCCGGCTCCGGTGCCTTGCCCTCGTTGTCCTCGCTCACGAATCGTCACCGTCGTCGCCGTGGTGATGGTGGACGGTCGATCCCGCGTAGAACGAGCCGGAAACATGCGTGTCGCCCTGGGAAATGTAGTCCGTCTTGCCATTGATGATGTACGTCCGCCGGCTGGCCTGCCCCGCCGGTGCCCCGGATTGACGAGAGCCGAGATCAGGTAGCAGCGCCCGCAGTTTGTCGGCCAGGTGGTCGAGATCCGACCTCGTGGTGCGGGCGCCGATACCGATGTCCTGTCGGCTCGGCAGCCAGGCCAGTTCGACCGGCAGATCGTGCTCGGTTATCCGGTCTACACCGAGCCGCACCGTGATGATCTTCTTGTTCAGTTCGTGTGCGCGCAGTATCTCTCTTCGGACGAAGTCCTGTGGCTTGTCGATCAGGCGCACACCCTGATCGTCGGTGGCGCCCAGCCAGTTCCGACCCATGATCACCATCAACGCGGCGGACTTCTCGATGGCGCCGAACATCTCCGGCTCCCACTCCGCGCCGAGCGGAATGGACTTCGCGTCGAGAAACACCTGATCCGATCCGAACCGCTCGGACAGGGCGGTATCGAGCAAATGAACCCCGAAGACCTCATCCTGCGAACGGTAGTTGAGAAAGACCTGCGTCACGTCGTGTGCACCTCATGCGGTGGGCCCTGCGCCAAATGTGTGTACGAACGGACCACGCGCGAACCTGCGCGTGACTCTGTGTGCAATTTCAGAGCACGCTACCGGCCATGGCAAGGGTTACTTGACAGTAGGGTGAGTGTTTCCACTTTATTTCCAGTCGCCCTTGAAATGTCCAACAAATGTCCTGCGGACAGGTGCCCAAGAACCACGGCAGCCGCAGCGACGGCGTGTCGACAGTCGACAGACGGCGCTGGTACGAACCCGGCCGCCGTGGCCGCGGGTTACATGGTTGTCTCGTACTTCCCTGCTAATCCGTCATCGCGAGGCCGGCCGGATCCGCTCGCGGGTCCGGCCGGTGGCTACGCGGTCAGTCCGCGTAGAACAAACGCGTTGGTGTGGCGACCAGGATCTGGTGGCGGTCCGTCTCGTCGGGGGCCCAGTCGGCCAACAGATTCAGCAGTTCGCCGGTGTCCCGTTGTCCGTTGATCAGGTGCGGCCAGTCCGAGCCCCAGATGAGGCGGTCGGGTCGGGCCGCGACCAGTGCTCGGCCGATCGGTTCGACGGACGACAGCGGCTTGTTCGGCGCGATGCGGTAGGGGCCGGACAGCTTGAGGTAGCAGTGGCCGCCGGCCAGTACCTCGATCAGGCGGGCGAAGTCGGCCTGGGTCAGGCCGTCGGACTCCTTCATGTATCCCATGTGATCGATGACGAAGGTGTCCTCGAAGTCGCCGAAGAACGGGAGCAGGTTTCGGACGATCGTGCCCGGTGTGTAGAACTGCAGGTGCCAGTTGCGCGGCCGGGCGCGGGCGGCCATGCGGCGGATGTAGGCGATGATGTCCTCGGTCGGCCAGGCCGCTCGGGCGAACAGGTCCAGCCGGATCGCGCGTACGCCGATCGAATGGTAGAAATCCAGTTCGTCGTCGGTGGTGTCTTCCTCGATGCGGACCACGCCACGGCATCTCGGGCCGACCTTGCGTAGCGTTTGGACCAATAGGCTGTTGTCGGTGCCGTAGTAGGTCGGCTGCACCAGCACCATTCGCTCGATGCCGAGCCATTCCGTCATGCTCAGGTATTGGTCGAGCGTGCCATCGGGGAAGCCGTACAGGGGCTCTGGCACGTGCGGGAATCCGGGCTCGAA
>Ga0137385_10002635_pt1 | contig 15347 bp, 15 predicted proteins | sample SagtaG_FD_104921 | JGI IMG/M metagenome (GOLD analysis project Ga0137385, IMG submission 104921) | Vadose zone soil microbial communities from Sagehorn Ranch, Mendocino, California, USA - Sage2_R_80_16 metaG | ecosystem: Environmental > Terrestrial > Soil > Vadose zone | place: USA: California...
CCACCGCCGCTGTGTAGAGGCCGGGATTGATGCCGCAGAACAGCACCTTGAGGCCGGGCGCGATCACGTCCTCCACGGACTGGTTAGGGGTTTGTTCCGTCATGGCTACCGCTCGTTCTACTTGCCCGGTTGTGGCCGGGGAGGGGGACATCGGCTCTACTCTATGAGCCCGGTCGGTCGAGTGGAGAGGGTGGCATGACGGCGAGAGTGCTGGACGGCAAGGCGGTTGCGGCCCAGATCCGGGCCGAGTCGATGGAGGAGATCGAGAAGCTGGCGGCGCTCGGGCGGCGGCCAGGCCTGGCGGCGGTGCTGGTCGGGGACGACGAGGCCTCGCACATCTACGTGGGGGCCAAGCAGCGGACCGCGGAGCGCTGGGGGATCGCCTCGCGGCGGGTCAGCCTGCCGGTGAGCGCGACCGAGGAGGACGTGCTTGGGGAGGTCGCGGCGCTGAACGCTGACGACGCCATCCACGGGATTATCGTGCAGCTGCCGCTGCCCGCCGGGCTCGACCCGGTGCGGGTGCAGGAGGCGATCGACCCGGCCAAGGACGTGGACGGGCTGCATCCCTGGAACGAGGGGCGGGTGCTGCGCGGCGACCCGGGCCTGGCGCCGTGCACGGCGGTCGGCATCGTCGAACTGCTGCGCCGCGAGCACGTCCCGGTGGAGGGCAGCCACGTGGTGATCGTCGGGCGGGGCCTGCTGGTCGGCCGGCCGCTGGCGGTGCTGCTGTCGCTCAAGGCGCCCGGCGCCAACGCCACCGTGACCCTGTGCCACACGGGCACCCGCGGCCTCACGGACTACACCCGCATGGGCGACGTGCTGGTCGCCGCCGCCGGCCGTCCCAAGATGATCACCCCGGACATGGTCAAGCCGGGCGCGGCCGTGGTGGACGTCGGCAACCACCGCGTGGACGGCGCCCTGGTCGGCGACGTCGACCCAGCCGTCGCCGAGGTCGCCGGCGCCCTCACTCCGGTCCCCGGCGGGGTCGGCCCGATGACGGTGGCGCTGCTGCTGGCCAACACCGTCGCCGCGGCCGCCGGCCGGATCTGAACACCGCATGAGCGACAAGGGGCAGGGCAGGCTTGCCGCGCTGCTGGACGACGGCGCCTTCGTGGTCACCGGCGAGCTGGTGCCGCCCCGCTCACCCGACGCCCAGGCGGTGCGGCGGGCGGCGCAGCGCCTGCGGGGGCTGGTGGACGCCGTCAACGTGACCGACAACGCCACCGCCCGGGTCGGCATGTCGCCGCTCGCGGCGGGGGTGCTGGCGGCGGGGGAGGGCCTGGAGCCAGTGCTGCAACTCACCTGCCGGGACCGCAACCGGCTGGCGCTGGCCGCCGACCTGCTCGGCGCCCACGCGCTCGGGATCCGCTCAATCCTGTGCCTGTCCGGCGACCCGCTGGAGGTCGGGCCGTTCGCTAAAGAGGGCGCTAAGGCCGTGTTCGACCTCGACGCGATCGGGTTGGTCAAGCTCGCCGACGGCCTCGGCCGCGGGATCGGCCCAGACGGCACCGGCCTCAGCCCACCCGCCAGCTTCCTGGTCGGCGTGGCCGAGGCGCCCGGCGCGGATCCCTCGGAGGGCGCACGCCTGGCGGCCAAGGTGGCAGCCGGTGCGCGCTTCACTCAGACCCAGCCGGTCTATGACCCGGCCGCCTTCGCTGCCTGGCTGGAACGCCTGGGCGCCCGCGGCCTCCCGGAGCGCGTCGCGATCCTCGCCGGGGTGCTGCCACCCCGTTCGGCGGCGCAACTGGAACGCTTCGCCGCCCTCCCCGGCTGGTCGGTGCCGGCCGCAACCATCGAACGGCTGCGCACCGCCCGCGACCCTGCCGCCGAGGGCGTCGCCATCGCCGCCGAGATGGTCGCAGCCCTCCGCGACCTCCCCGGCATCCGCGGCGTCCACCTGATGGGCATCGGCCCCGACAGCGGCATCCCCGAAGTCATCGAACAGGCTGGCCTGCTGCCCCGGCCGCTGCCGGCGTAGCAGACCAGCCTGGTCCCCGTTTACCGCCAGAGGACGGCGTGGAAGGTGTCGATGGTGCCGCTGCGGAAGCCGCTGCTGCCCACGATCACGCCGTGGTCGTTGATGGCGGCGGCGCCGCTGCCACCGGACAACCCGTTCAGGGCGGTCATGGTGCCGTCGCGCCACACGAACCCGATCCTGGACGTCGATCCGACCACGGTGCCGTGGTCGTTGATGCCCATCGCCTGGCTGGAGTCGTCACCCATGGCCCCAAGGTCGGTCAGGTGACCCTTGGACCAGAAGAAGGCGCTGTTAACGGGATGACCCGGCCCCGCGTCGCCGATGTAGCCGGCGGCCTGGCCACGTTGGTTGACCGCGAGCGCCTCGCTGAACCAGCTCGCACCGGTGCCGAGGTCGGTGAGCGTGCGCGAGCGCAGGTCGTAGATGACGGCGTGGGTGGCGCCGGTGGGCGGCGCGTAGTACTCGCCCGCGATCTGGCCATGGTCGTTGATGCCACTGGCGGCGAGCAACGGGAGCTCGGTCATCTTGCCGTTGGCCCACACGTAGCCGTGCGGCATCCCATCGGCGGTCCTGCTCAGGCCGACGATCTGCCCGCGGTTGTTGATCGCCCTGGCCTCGCTGTAGTCACCGCCGAGGGTGCCGAGGTCGGTCAGCTTGCCATTGGCCAAGCGGAAGCCATGATGCTCGCCGTTGGCGCTCGCGCCGTTCCCGACGATGACGCCGTGGTCGTTGATGTCGTTGGCGGCCCACAGCGGCGCCAGGTCGGTCATCTTGCCGTGCCGCCACAGGAAGGCGTGCACGACGAAGGGGTCGTTGACCGCGCTCCAGCCGACGACCTCCCCGTGGTTGTTGACGGCGTTGGCCGTGCTCGCGTCCTGCGGGCCGCCGAGCGTGCCCAGGTCGACGATGCGCAGGTGCGAGTCTGCGCTGACAGTGGCGGCTACGGGTGTGGCCATGGCCGGAGCGGGCATGGCGAAGAGGGCCGGTAACAGCAGCATGATCGCTGCGGTTGCAGAGGCCGTGATGGGTCGGATTCGTCGCATATAGACCCTCCCCCGGGAGTGCGACGTGGTTCGTGAAAGGAGGGTCCGTCGGTAAGGTCACGAAATAGTCGTCATACAGGTTTCGACGCGACTACCGGTTTGATCACATTCCGGGTTCCGGCCCAGTTTTCGGTCACAATCTGGCTATCCGCGCTGGTCGATCGGGGTGTAGGTGCGCGGGCCGGGGCCGATGTACTCGGAGTCGGGGCGGATCAGGCGGTTGTCGGCGTACTGCTCGCGGATGTGGGCGGTCCAGCCGGCCATGCGGGCGGTCGCGAACAGGGTGGTGTAGAGGTCCGGCGGGATCCCCAGGGCCGAGTACACGCTCGCGGTGTAGAAGTCCACGTTGGGGTACAGGCCCTTCTCCTCCATCACCGTCTGCTGGATCTGGGCGGAGATGTCGTACCAGTGGGTGTCGCCGACCTGCCTGCCGAGGCGCTCGCCCATGGCGCGCAGCACGCGGGCGCGCGGGTCCCAGGTCTTGTAGACGCGGTGGCCGAAGCCCATGATCTTCTGCTTGCGGCCGAGGCGCTCCTTGACCCAGCCGGTGGCACGGTCCAGGGCGCCGATGTCGTCGAGCATGTAGCGGACCTGCTCGATCGCGCCGCCATGCAGGGGCCCCTGCAGGGTGGCGATGGCTGCCGTGGCGGCCGCGTAGACGTCGGCCAGGGTCGCGGCGGCCACCCGGCCGGCGAAGGTCGAGGCGTTCATGGTGTGGTCGGCGTACAGCACCAGCACGGTGTCGAAGTCGCGGGCGAGCTGCACGTCAGGGACCTTGCCAGTGAGGGCATAGAGGAAGTTGCCGGCCAGGGACAGGTCCTCGCGCGGCTCGATCGCGTCGCCGCCGCTGCGCAGCCGGTGGAAGCTGGCGATGATCTGCGGGGTGATCGCCACCAGCCGATACGATTTACGCAGGTTCGCCTCGTCTGATTCGTTACCCTCGTCCGGGTCGTGCGCTGCCGCGGCCGAGACCACCGTCCGCAGCACGGTCATCGGGTTGGTGTCGTCGCCGAGGGCGGAGATCAGCCGCACCAGGAAGTCGTCCAGCCGCTGCCCCGTCCGCAGGCGCGCGTTCAGCTCGTTGAGCTGCTGACTGGTGGGCAGGTCGAGGTGATGCAGCAGATAGGTGGTCTCCTCGAAGCTGGCATGCTCGGCCAGGTCGGCGATGTCATAGCCGGCATAGAAGAGCTTGCCCTGCTGCCCGTCGATATCCGAGATCTTCGTCCGCGCTGCGACCACGCCTTCGAGTCCCTTGCCTGTGCTCTCTGCCATGTTCGGTCCTCCAGCTCGTTCAGAGGCGTCTCGCGGCGTCCGCCGGCCTACGCGCTGATCTATATCGTAGGCGTGACTGCTCTGTCGGTTGAAGCCGGCAGCTTCTCAAATCGCTGGTGGTGCCAGCGCTTGACCAGAGCCCAGCCCGGCCCTGGCGGCGATATTACGTGCCCCGTTCCAGTCGGCGTCCCACTCGCCACAGGCGGGACAGACGACGGTGTCTTGCCGTGGCCTGGTGCAGCGAGCCCCGCAGGCGTGGCAGTCGATCGAGGTGTAGGCGGGCTCAACAAGGATCACTCGCCGTCCGGCGCTTGCAGCCTTGGCGGTGAGGATGCTGGTGAACTGGCCCCAGCCGGCATCCAGGATCGACCGGTTCAGCCCGGCCTTCTGCGCGACGTGGCGGCCGGGTTGCTCGACGGTGCCACGAGCCGAGGCGGTCATGGCAGCCACCCGGAGGTCCTCCAGCGCGACCGCGTTGCAGGCGTTGACCAGGGCGCGGGCGGTCTTGTGGTGGAAGTCCAGCCGGCGGTTGCGGACCCTGCGCCACTCACGGGCGAGCGCTCGCTTGAGCCGTCGGCGGTTGCCCGAGCCCGGCGTGGCCCGTTCCATGCGGCGTTGCAGATCGGCGATGCGTGCCTGCGCCTGGTTGAGGAACCGCGGGTTGTTGACCACCTCGCCCTCGCTGGTGGTCAGAAACCGGGCCACCCCGACATCCACGCCGATTGCCCGGCCGGTTGCGGGCAGCGGCACCGGTTCGGTCTCGGCGACCACGATGACATACCAACGGCGGTGCTCCCGTTTGAGCTGCAAGGTCTTTACCCGACCCACGATCGTGCGGTGCTGGTGGACCTTGACGCGCCCGACCGACTGGAAGCTCGCATACGCCCAACGATCATTGGCGACGGGTTGCCACTTGGCACCGTTTCCGTTGACGAACAGGGCCTGATCGAACCGCTGGTGGGGCTTGAACCGCGGGTAGCCGACCCTGTGCTCCTGGCCAGATGTGCCCTGCGTGCCGGTAGCACGCCGGGCCCGCCTGAAGAAGGTGGCGAAGGTCAGGTCTAGGCGGCGGAGGGTCTGTTGCTGGGCGGTGAACGAATGGCGGCCCTGCCCCTCCGGATCAGCGGCGCGGATCTGCTTGAGCTGCGCGGACTGGCTGCCGTAGGAGATCCTGACCTGCCGCATCCGCCACGCCTCGCGGCGTTCCTCCAGCGCGGCGTTGTACAGGTCGCAGTGGTCGTGCAACAGGCGGATTGCGCGGCCCTCCTGCGGGCGGGTCGGGTAGGCGCGCAGCTTGTAGGCACGACGCATCGAACACATGGTCCCAGCATCGTCCCGCACTGCTGTGACCTCTGTCTCGGTCATCTTTTGGGCTGATCCAGCGTCCGGCTCGTCCACTATGCTCCTTGCCATGCGAGAGGGGCGTCGATCAGGCTTAGCGGGCCTGTCGGCGCCCCTTCTCCGGTGCCTCCTCCGCGGCTGCGGGCTCGGCGCCTCACTCACTTCTGAGCTTATGAGAATAAGTACAGTAGAATGGAGGGCATGTCAACCCCAATCCACAACTTTGGCAGCCTGAGATCTGAGATCGAGAGGGGTAAGGTGCTGCACAGAACCTGTCATGCACACAGGAGATGAACCCCATGGTGTCCCGCGCCGCCGGCCGACCGGCCTACCTCCAGGTCGCCGACGCCCTCCGCGAGCAGATCACCAGCGGCCAATTCCCGCCAGGTGCCCAGTTGCCCACCGAACGGGCGCTCCAGGAGACCTGGCAGGTCAGCTCCAAGACCGTCCGCGCCGCCCTCGACCAGTTGCGAGCTGAAGGCCTGATCGTCTCCTACCAAGGCCGCGGGGTGTTCGTCCGCCAGCAGCACGCCCGCCGGCGTACCACCACCGACATGACCGAACCAGGCCCCCAGCGCGGCTGGTATGCCACCATCGCCCGCCAAGGCCTCCAGCCACGCTCCACGACTACCGTCACCCAAACCTCTTGCCCACCCGAGATCGCCGAGCACCTCGGCCTCGCCCCTGGCACCCCAGTGCTGGTCCGCGACCGGGTCATGGGAGTGGAGGGCCAGCCGCCCGACCAACTGGCCACCAGCTACTTCCCTCTGCCAGTCGTGGAGCGCGCCCCAAACCTTGGGAACCCCGGCATCGGCGGGCAGCTCAACTGGCTCGAAGACGCCTTCGGCCCCCTCCACCACCTGGACGTCATCACCGCGCGGATGCCCACCCAACGGGAGCGGGAACTGCTGGACCTTGCGCCCGGCACCCCAGTCACCATTCTTAACGGGACCACCTTCGACCAAGACAACCAGATCCTCACCCACATCGTGAAGGCGATCGCCTCCGACCGGCTGGAGCTTGCCTACAGCTACGGCACCGCCACACCCCCGCAAGAGCCCGCAACCTCCACCTCGGAGGGGTGAGCATGCCCGGCCAACAGGACGACGGGTCCAGCCAAGAGTCACTGGAGCTGCAACGCTGGCGCCAGGCGCTGGCCGAGGAGACCCTGCCAGCCTCGCTCCGCAGCTCCGGTGACGCCGGCCGGGTTGCTCGGCGGGTGCCGCCACCTCCAGCGACCGCTGAGGAGGCGCTGGTCCCAGTCCCGCCAGGCAGCCGCTCCTACGCCCGCGCCGCCGAGGTGCTCCCACCCAACGGGACCATCCTGGATGTTGGCGCGGGTGCGGGGGGCGCCAGCCTCCCACTGACCCAGGCCAGCCACGTCAGCGCGATCACCGCAGTAGACACCAACAGAGCCCAGCTTGCCGCTATGGCTCAGCGGGGGCAGCGGCTCGGCGTCCCGGTGATAGTGGTGCAGGGCACCTGGCCCGAAGTCGCCGACCGCGTATTGCCCGCCGACGTGGTCACCTGCCATCACGTGCTGTACGCGGTCCACGACTTGGCGTCGTTCGCCCTGGCCCTGACCAGCCATGCCCGCCACCGGGTGGTGGTCGAGATCCCTGAGCATCACCCGCAGTGGCCCCTGAACCCCCTGTGGGCCCGCTTTCATGGGCTTCACCGTCCTGACCGCCCCACCGCTACCGACGCGGTCAAGGCCCTCCGCGCCCTCGGCCTTGCTCTCGAAGCCGAGACCTGGGTCGATGAGCTTGGCTGGGGCGATTACGAAGACTTCGACGAACTGGCGGAGCGGACCCGCCAGCGACTGCTCCTGCCCCCCGATCGGACCGCTGCAGTAGCCGAAGCACTTCTTGAGTTGGGTGTCGATCCAAGAACGCCCAAGTTCCCCGGGACGGTTGGCCGGCGCCTGGTCACCATCTGGTGGCAAGGTAACGCCCTGCATTCCTGACGACGTACCTCTACCCGACACTCTCATCCTGTAGTTGGGCCCGAGGTAACCTGAGGCCAACAGCCCGTCTTGACGCGCGTTCGAGAGGAGTACCCGAAGATGTCCCATCGCGTGACGTTCATCCCTGGTGACGGGGTGGGCCCGGAGCTTTCCGAGGCGACCCGCCGGGTCCTCGAAGGAACCGGCGTCCAGTTCGATTGGGATGTGCAGGAGGCCGGCGCCGACGTGATCGACCGCTACGGCACGCCCCTGCCGGAGCCGGTGCTCGACTCGATCCGCGCCAACGGCGTCGCCATCAAGGGACCCCTGACCACCCCGATCGGCACCGGCTTCCGCAGCGTCAACGTGGCCCTGCGCAAGGAGCTGGACCTGTTCGCATGCCTGCGGCCCTGCAAGTCCTACCGCGGCGTCCGCTCCCGCTACGACGACATCGACCTGGTGGTGGTGCGCGAGAACCACGAGGACCTCTACGCCGGCATCGAGTTCGAGCAGGGCTCCTCCGACGCCCACAAGGTCATCGAGTTCCTGAACACCGTCCAGCCGAAGCAGATCCGTGAGGACTCCGGCATCTCGATCAAGCCGATCTCGATCTTCGGCACCCGCCGGATCGCCAAGTTCGCCTTCGAGTACGCCCGAGGTTACGGCCGCAAGAAGGTCACCGCGATCGCCAAAGCGAACATCATGAAGCACACCGACGGTCTCTTCTACGCCGTCGCCCGCGAGGTCGCCAAGGAGTACCCCGACATCGAGTACGACGAGTACCTGGTCGACAACATGTGCATGCAGCTGGTGCAGAAGCCCGAGAACTTCGACGTGCTGCTGCTGCCCAACCTCTACGGCGACATCCTCTCGGACCTGTGCGCCGGGCTGGTCGGCGGGCTCGGGGTCGCGCCGGGCGCCAACCTCGGCGACAACGTCGCCGTGTTCGAGGCCACCCACGGCTCCGCCCCGAAATACAAGGGCCAGAACAAGGTCAACCCGATGGCGATGATGTTCTCCGGCATGCTGCTGCTGCGCCACCTCGGCGAGACCGCCGCCGCTGACCGGCTGGAGCGTGCCCTGGCCGCGGTCATCGCCGAGGGCAGGGACGTCACCTACGACATGAAGCCACGCCGTGACGACCCCACCGCCGTCGGCACCAGCCAGGTCGCGGACGCCGTCATCGCCAAGATGGAGGAAGCGGTATGAAGGTCACCGTCGTCGGAGCCGGCAAGTACGGCTCGACCACCGTGCAGCGCATCGCCGAGAAGGACCTCTGCGACGAGGTCGTCATGACCGACATCGTCGAGGGCCTGCCGCAGGGCCTCGCCCTCGACATGATGCAGTCGCGTTCCATCGAGCACTTCGAGACCCGCATCACCGGCAGCAACAGCTATGAGGAGACCGCCGGCTCGGACGTGTGCGTGATCACCGCCGGCCTGCCCCGCAAGCCCGGCATGAGCCGCATGGACCTGCTGGAGGTCAACGCCAGGATCGTCGGCGAGGTCACCCGCAAGCTGGTCGAGCGCTCCCCGGGCACCATCCTGATCGTGGTCTCCAACCCGCTCGACGAGATGACCGCCCTGGCCGCGCAGGTGTCCGGCTTCCCGCCGCAGCGGGTCATGGGACAGGCGGGCATGCTCGACACCGCCCGCCTCAAGCACTTCGCCGCCGAGGAGTTCGGCACCAGCCCAAGCCACGTCGAGGCGATCACCCTCGGCTCCCACGGCGACACGATGGTCCCGGTGCCGAGCCAGGTCACCGTCGCCGGCAAGCCGCTCACCGAGCTGGCCGACCCCGCCACCATCGAGCGCCTGGTGCAGCGCACCCGCGACGGCGGCGCCGAGGTGGTCGCCCTGCTCAAGACCGGCTCTGCCTACTACGCCCCCTCCAGCGCGGCCAGCGCCATGGTCGAGGCCGTCCTGACCGACTCCAAGACGCTCATGCCGGTCTGCGCCTGGGTCGACGGCGAGTACGGCATCGACGGCGTCTATCTCGGTATCCCCGCCCGCCTCGGCCGCTCCGGCGTCGAGGAGATCGTGGAGCTCCCCCTCACCGACGCCGAATTGACCAACCTCCGCGCCGCCGCCGAGTCGGTCCGCGCCAAGCAGGCCGACGTCGCCAAGCTCGCCACCGGGTGAGCCGAAGGAGGGAACCGGTTGGCTGAGCCTGCTGGCTGAGGTCGCTGGCAGTCGCTGGGACGTGATTCGAAGCTTTTCGGGGCCCTGACAGAACCAACTACCTGCCGGTCCGCGACAGGTGGGTTATGGACGACCAACCTGGCGGCCTGGCCGCGACGGATTCGGACGAGGCGCTGCTGGCGGCGGTGGCAGCGGGAAATCGGGACGCCTTCCGGATCCTGTATCAGCGCCACGCGCCCTGGCTCGCGCTGCGGCTCGCGCGGTGCTGCGCCGACCGGGACCTGGTCGACGACGCCCTCCAGGACACCTTTGTCGCGGTCTGGCGCCGCGCCGTCCAGTACCGAGGGCAGGGCGCGGTCGCCGCCTGGCTCTGGTCGATCGCCTTGCGGCGCCTCATCGACCGGCTGCGGCGGCGACAGCGCCTGCACCTGCCGCTCGGCGTGTCGCTGTCGCTGCGTGACCGCGCGGTGGAGGTGTCGGCTGAGGAGCGCGTGCTGCTCGGCGTCGAGTTCGGCGATCTGGCCGAGGCGCTGAACGGCCTTTCGCCCGAACTCCGCGCGGTGCTGCAGCTCACGGTGCTCGACGGCCTCTCCACCCGCGAGACCGCCCGGCTGCTCGGCATCCCCACGGGCACCGTCAAGACCCGTGCGATGCGTGCCCGCGCCCGGCTGCGGGAGGAGCTGGCATGACGAACCCACCGGTGACCTGGCACGCGGACGCAGACCTGCTCGGCGCCTATGCCGCCGGGCAGCTGGACGCGGCCCGGGCGATGTCGGTCGAGGCTCACCTGGACGCCTGCGGTGCCTGCCGGGCGGCGCTTGCCCCCTTCGCGGACCAGGAGCGGCTGGAGGGCATCCTGGGGGCCGTCCTCGACGACCTCGACGCACCCACCCCTGGGCTGGTCGAACGGCAGCTCCCGCGGCTCGGCGTCCGCGAACACACCGCCCGGCTGCTCGCGGCGACACCGTCCCTGCGCTTGGCGTGGTTCATGGCGGTCGCCTTCGCTCTCGGTTTCGCAGTGCTCATGGCCCGCTACGGGGGCGTCGGCGGGCGCTTCATGTTCCTCGCGGTCGCCCCGCTCATCCCGCTCGCCGGGGTCACCGCTGCCTACGGGCCGCTCGCCGATCCCGCCTACGAGCTGGCGCTGGCCGCGCCCGTCTCGAAGCTGCGGCGGCTGCTGCTCCGCGCCGCCGCGGTGCTGGTCAGCACCGTCGCGCTGATGGCGTTCGCCACGCCGTTCCTGCGCGGGTTCGGGTGGCTCGCCGCCGCCTGGCTGCTGCCGTCGGTGGCGTTGGTCGTCGGCAGCCTCGCCCTCGCGACAATGCTGCTGCCGGGCCAGGCGATCAGTGCCACCGCAGTCGCCTGGATCCTCTGCTGCCTGGCGAGCAGCGAGGTCCATGGCGACCCCCTGCTGTTGTGGAGGGCCGGCGGTCAGCTCGCCTTCGCCCTGCTGGCTGCGCTCGCGGTCGCAGTGGTGACGCTGCGCCGCGACGCCTGGAGACGAGGAGGACGGTGTGAGGAACGACGGGAAGGGGAACGGCGATGGGACGGTCGTGGAGGTTCACGGCGTGACCAAGTCATACGGCAGGGCGCCTGCCCTCGATGGGATCTCGCTGACGGCCGGTACCGGCGTCACCGGCCTGCTCGGGCCCAACGGCGCCGGCAAGACCACCCTGCTGCGGCTGCTCGCGACGGTGCTAGCACCCGACAGGGGGGAGCTGTGCCTGCTCGGTCTCGACCTGGGCGTGCCCGCCGAGCGCCACCAGATCCGCCGGCACCTCGGCTACATGCCGCAGGAGCCCGGCCTCTACCGCAACTTCACCGCCTTCGAGTTCATCGACTACGTGGCGATCCTCAAGGAACTGACCGAGCGGCGGCCGCGCCGCGCCGAGGTCCGCCGGGTGATCGAGGCGGCCGGGCTGGAGGCGGTGGCGGGCAAGCGCATCCGCGCACTGTCGGGCGGGATGCGGCGGCGGGTCGCGCTGGCGCAGGCGCTGCTCGCCGACCCGGCGCTGCTGCTGCTCGACGAGCCGACCGCCGGCCTCGACCCGGAGCAGCGGCTGCGCTTCCGCGAGCTGGTCTCCCATCCCGGCCAGGACCGCTGCGTGCTGCTCTCCACTCACCAGACCGAGGACGTCGCCGCGCTCTGCCAGCGGGTGATCGTCCTGCACCAGGGGCGAGTCCTGCTCGACGGCACCCCCGCCGACCTCGCCGCGCTGGCACGTGGCCGGGTCTGGCTGGCGGACAGCCGCGACCTCGCCGCCAAGCTGGCCTGGCGCACCCCGCAGGGCCGCTGGCGCAACATCGGCGACGCTCCGGCGTCTGGCGCCGAGCTGGTCGAGCCCACCGTCGAGGACGGCTACCTGCTGCTGGTCGGTCACGGTGCGCTGGACGAGGGGGTGGCGGCGTGAACAGCGGCACTCCGCCCCAGCCCCGGCGGGTCGTGCTGGCGCTGGCGCTCGCCGAGGGGCGGCGCTGGTTGCGGCATCCGCTGCTGCTTGGCGGGGTGGCGGGGGCGCTCTGGGTGGCCTTCCAGGTGGTGGCGACAGGGCAGGTGCCGGTGCTCTCCCGAGACGACGTCGAGGTGGGGCAGGCGCTGCTGGCGCTGGCCGCTGCCGCTCTGCTGGTGGCGAACCTGGCGGGCTTGCGGGCCCGGCGGAGTGGCGCGGAGGAATTGCTGGAGGCCTTGCCGGCCGGAACGGACCTCCGCGCGGCTGGGCTGCTGGTCTCGCTGGCCTGGCCGCTGGCGCTGGCGGTGGTGCTGGTCGGCCTCGACCTCGCCTGGCTGCTGGCGCTCGGCGCAATTGGTCGGCCCAGCATCGCTGAACTGCTGGTTGGGCCGGCCGCAGTCGCGCTCGCGGGGCCATCGGCGTCCTGCTCGCGCGGATCACCCCGAGCTTGGTGGCAGGACCACTGGCCGTGCTCGGAGGCGCCGCGCTGTATTGGAAGGTGACCCTGGGAGCCGATTTCATCGGCCGCTGGAAATGGCTCACCCCCTGGGTCCGCCGCACCGTGTTCCTGCCCGACCAGGTGATCCGCCCGGCCGGGTGGCACCTCGCGTACCTCATCGCTGTGGCGCTGGCTTGCGGGGTCCTCGCGCTCCTGCTCCAGCGCGCCACGAAGCGGCGGGCGGCGGCGCTCGGCTTGGCGCTGCTGCTGGCCGGGGTGACCGCCAGCATGCAGCTCGTGCCGCCTTCCGTCCGCCAGCTGGCAGCGCAGACCCAGGTGCTCGAACATCCCGAGACGCTCCAGGTCTGCCGGCCGCAGGGCACCATCAGCTACTGCGTATTCCCCGCCTACCAGCGCTGGATGGGCCGCTGGGCGGCGCCGATCGAGGGAGTGCTCGCCCGCGTGCCGGCGACGGTCGCCGCACGGCCGCTGCTTGCGCGCCAGCAGGCGGTCTCGGTGTTCCAGGGCAAGGAAGCGCCAGCGTTCGAGCAGGCCCAGATCGAGGTGCGCGACATGCTCACCAGCGGCCAGATCGGCTGGGCGGCGTCGGATGCACAGATAGTCCTGCCGGTGCGGTGGGCGCGTGCATCCTGTCAAGACGAGTTCCTGCTCGCGCTCCGGGCTGCCGAGTGGGCCGTTGGGCTACCCACCGCGACCCGGGCTGCCGCCGGCCCGGAGCTGCCCGGCACCTCCGGCTTCGGGACCGGTCCTCCCGCGAAGATCGCCGCGTCGTTTGTGAGCGAGAGCGGCATCAAGCTTCCCGAAGCGCAGCGGCGCCAGCTCGTGGACGAGATCACCCGCGGGTTCGCCGCCCTGCCAAGCCCCAAGCAAGTGGTCGCGGCTGGCTATGGCCCCTGCTCAGCGGTTGGCCAAGCGCGTGCGGTGGTCGCCGTCTGGCTGGCCGCCCAGGCGACCCCGGCCACCAGCTCAGCCTTCCGCCAGGCCCTCAACCAGCAGCTCGGCCTGCCAGACGGCGGCATCATGGCCCAGGAGACGGTCAACCTGGGCGACTGGTTCCTCTTTACCCAACATGTCGCCGGCGATTTTCCGCAGGACCGGATCACATGGGCGGACCCGAGGTCATCGCCGCCAAGCAGCTCCTCGAACGGCCTGCCCGGGAAGTCGCCGCACTCATCGCCCGCAACTGGCGGCGGCTGACCGATCCGGCGGCGACCAGTTCGGCCGTTGCCAGCCTGCTCGGCCTGCACCCCCTCCCCAAGCGCCGGACCGGGGCCACGGCGACCCATGCCCCTGCCCCTGCCACGGACGCGAACACCGGTGAGGTGCTGCCGCCATGTCGCTGACGATCGCCCGCGCCGTGCGAGGGACAGCTCAGGCGGTCAATTGGGTGCCGCCGCTAGCTGGGACGCTGCTCGCGGTCGCCATCGTTGCTTTCTTCCTGGCCCGCGAGCCGGCCAGGGCGGGTGCAGCCAACCTGTTCGGGCTGCTGGCAGTGCTCCGGATCGCGGCGCTGGCGCTGGCGCTGGGTGCCGGGTTCGCGCTCGATGATCCCGCTTGGGAGACGCTGGCCAGCTCGCCGGCCGCATTGCCGCTGCGGCGTGGGCTGCGGGTGCTGCTGGTCCTTGCAGTGCTCGCGCTTGCCTGGGCCGGGATGCTGTGGCTCGCCGCCCAAGCTGGCAACCCGCCGCCACGCCTGCCAGCGTTGGCCCTCACGGCCGAGTCGGCCGCGCTGGTCACGGTCGCCCTTGCGGTCGCCGCCATCCGGGGCGGAGCGGCGGCCGGTCCTGCCATCCTTGCCACCGTGATGGGTATGGCGCTGCTCTCCGGACGCCGCGTGACGATGCTGGTCTTCGACCCCGAAGATCCGCAGTGGACGCCCGCGCACCGCCGCTGGTCGCTGCTGCTCGTGCTCGCCGTGGTGGTGCTGGTGCAGGCAAGCCGGGACCCGGCACATCGCCGGGTCCGGCTTCGCCTGTGACGGGAGGCGATAGAGAGGGCCAGGCCGGGCATGTGGTCCGGTCCGCCGCTTCCGGCCTGGCCCAACGCCCACCTTGCGGTGGGTGGATGGCTGCTTGCTGGATGCTGGTTGCTGGGTGGGCGTCAGTAGGGCTATGCGCAGGCGGCGTCCAGAACGCGACAGGCTAGTTGCGGGAGATCGTCGGGGGTGATGGCGGCGGCGCTGGCCGCGCGGCCGAGGGTCTGCTCGGCGCGCTGGCGGCGGCGCCGCAGGCTGTGGGCGCCGAGCCCGGCGACCGCGCCGAGCTGCTCGCAGGGCACGTCGGCGATGCGGCTCTGGCCGATCATCCTGGCCTGGGCGGCGGTGAGGGCGCCGGCGCGGACCGCCCAGGCCAGGAGTGCCAGCAGCTCCTCGGCCGGGGTGGGGCCGGCCGGAGGCAGCGCCGGAAGCGCAGCTTCGCCCCCTGCGGCCAGCGCATCCAGCGACAGAGGTAGTACCGCCGCAAGCGTGGTCCCGCCGCGGCTGGGGGTTCCTGTGCCAATACCGGAGCCGAGGCCGGAGCGGCGGATGAGCCGCTGCTGGGTGTCGGCCAGCAGGTTGGCGGCGATGCGGGCGGGGCGCCGGGTGATCGGGTAGGTGCGGATCTGTTCGTAGAGGGTGGCGGTGATGGCGGCGGCGCGTTCCTGGGTGTCGCCGAGCCAGCTGAGGCGGCGGGCGAGGGCTTTGGCGCCGGGTAGCAGCATCTGCAGCAGCACCCGGG
>Ga0137385_10002649_pt1 | contig 15314 bp, 9 predicted proteins | sample SagtaG_FD_104921 | JGI IMG/M metagenome (GOLD analysis project Ga0137385, IMG submission 104921) | Vadose zone soil microbial communities from Sagehorn Ranch, Mendocino, California, USA - Sage2_R_80_16 metaG | ecosystem: Environmental > Terrestrial > Soil > Vadose zone | place: USA: California...
GAAGCGGTGCCAGTCTGTTGGGAACTCGTGTTTCGCGCTGAAGAGTCGTGCCAGCGGCGTTGTTCCTGCAACTGCAATTGTCGCTTGCATCGCTTCCTTAGCCGCCCCCTTCAAACTGTCCCCACCTTCTCTGGCTGTGTATTTCAAGTGCAGAACCACATCGGAGAGCGTATCGAAATCAAAGGCGTTGCACTCCTTGGGCAAATCAATGCGCCACTGACTGATGGCGCCTGCGCCCTCGAATGGTAGGTAGCGCTCGTCGCGAAGGTTCACTTCGAATACTCCACTCTCGTTATTTGCGCTGCTCGTCACTATGGACTGGATCGCGACCAAGTTGTCGGCGAAGCGCAAATCCGCTCCGCTAGTGTCGTCGCGACTATAAGGATCGCTACTGCTCTGCGTTTTCCGAACGGAGTTCTTGAGGAGCGTTAGCGTACAGTTTACGTTTGTGTACGGTCCCGTCACACACGGGACCGTGATGCTTACGGACTTTATACGGCGCATGAAATGACCAGGATAATCCGCGTCAAATAGTTCTTCGGGTAGCTCGAACTCGCATCGCCCAGTCTGCTTCAGCGTGATGAGCGCCATCGGGGAGTGGAGCACCAGAGAGACATACTTGGTAAGTTCGAATTCGCGCCGATTCAACTCGAGGTAATTGATCTCGAGCCGCCGTAGGTCGTATTGAAGCTTCTCTCCGCTCAGCAGACCTTTTTTCAAGCTATCCCAATAGCCGAATTGAATGAAGTTCGATTCGGTCACTCCAAGTTCAAAGCGGTAGGTTCTCTCCGCTCGCTTGGCAACGTCATAGGCTAACTGATAACTCTGAAAGTATAGGCCGGAGATCTGCCCAACCATCCAGTCATATAGCTCCTGATTGGTATATTTGTCACGCAGGTACTCATCAACCTCTTGAGTGTTTTTAACCTGTAGGTCGTGATTTTTGATCTCACGCGTCGTTATTGCCAGACGAAGCCCCGCTGCCTCTATCTGTTTGGCGATTTGCTCGATTTCCTTCAGTACGAGCTCGGCTTGATGTAACCATTCCTCGGCGCGGCGTTGGTAGCCAGCCAAAATGGAGTGCAAGTTAGCCCGGTAAGAATGGTCGCTCGCTTCATAGGTAAAGTTACTTGCCTGTAATCTCGCTGCGGTCGAAAGCAGCGTACCCCCTATCGAGGCCTCTATAACGGGGCTAGATGTAAGCCCCTCAAGGCCAAGTGTAAAATCAGGAATAAGCGCCAGGACTTGCGCCAGAGACTCAAAATCCATAGCCTTTTTCTGCTTCTCATTAGCGTATTTCAATTCCGTGAGTTGCTTCTTCTCGAAACTGCTCAGAGGTAATGTCACCTTCTCCTCGTTTTCTGTCTGTTGCGTAGGCAGCGACAGCGTTTCTTGCAATATCTTCAGTGATTCTTGTGCATAGGGCTCTACGAGTTTGGCCGCCCGCGATCCAAGAAGATCTCTCGGCTCGAAAGTATTGGAGAATTCGCTAAAGGCGGAAAGCAATCTTTGGGCTTGAGATTGTTGTGATGACACAGGTAAGGCAATCTGTTCTGCCGCTGATAGTAAATTGCAGTAGTGCTTGAGCCGGCTTTGAGCCATTTCGAGGTTTTTCCCCAAACCTTCAAGAGATATCTTTGCCTCCTCCACTTGCAGTTCTTTCACATGCCTTACAACCTCCATCAGGCTCATTTCATGTCTTGAACGTAGCAGCGCCAACGCTTCCGCGTCACGTTTTTCTAACGCGGAGAGAAGCGAACTTCCTAGGGATTTTACGTCATTGCAAAGCTCGTTGGCCTTTTGCAGTATGATATTGAATCGGTAATGCGGTATCGGTGCGTTGGTATCGCTCAAGACGCTGCTGATATCGACACCCGCCGCCGCGGCCCTGACAAGGAGCGCCGGATCGATCGCCGGATCGCACCCTCAATAGTCATGCAATGACGGATTTTGAATAGCCGGTCCGATACCTTGTCCCAATACTCCACCAATTTGTCGTTATGTGGAATGCAAAAATAGAGGATATCCGTCAACACGAGCCCCACCCCCTGCCCCGTCCCCGAACCTGTGTTGGGTGGCGACGAGAGGAGGTTCTCCGTCTTTACCAAAGCATTCGAAAATGTATCCAGCATCGGTTCGAGTGTCGTATAGGTGTGTATTTGCGGTTCCGCTTGGCGCAGTATGCGCTCAGGCCGTTTCCCTAGAATTTGCGCAGCCAGAATATAAAGCTGAGCCGCCTCATTAATTGCTTCTATCGTCTCGCGGCGGAATAATTGATCGCCCCATTCGATGAGATTGTCGATGTACTTCATCACCACCGCCCACTCGTAGCTCTGGATTCGCCAGCGTGCAATTGCGTGAGGCTTGAACGGGTTCTTGCGCCACTGATACACTCGATTGATCAAGTCCTGTTTAACGGAAGAGGTGTTTGTTTTGTCGGCAAGAATCTTCATCAATTCCTGAATCGACTGGCCTTGGCCATGCTCATAAAACGGCCGGAAACGCCAGAAACGTGCCGGTTCCGCCTCATTAGAATTGCCGATCGGGTCAAAGATAGAGTGGAACCAGCTCTGTGCATCGGCAAAGCGCTGATTTTTGTTGAGTCGGGTGGCGATTAAAAGCGGGATATGAAAAAACAATTCCCAATTGTAGAGAGAGTAGGCATCACGAGGAGAGAAGGACACATCCTCATTCGGTAAAGAGGGTAGTACACCACCACTCCACATCCCGTTGCTTTGGACAGCGAAGTTTGGTTCGTACGCATTCACGAAGGTAGCGCCAAATGGCAAATCGACTTCGATACCAAATACTTTGCCCTTACCTGAGTCAGGACGGTACTGGGTCTTGAGCGAAAATAATTCTGGTGTTCCACCTTCTCTGGTCGCTTCGAAGAATGCTTTGACGTTAGCGTGGAAGTGCGGTTCAAACAACAGCAAAGGATTCTGTCCATCGATGCGCTGGGCTGGGCGCCACACGAAGTAAGTGTGCTGATTGTCTTGGTAAAAGAATGGTAACTGAGTGTGTGCTGGGGAGAACTCAAGCAAATAATCATACACTTGATGTGGATACAGAATGCAAAAGATATCCGGGTTTTTCGCCAGGAGCGCAAGGTTTTTGCTAACCAAAAGTTGGTACTCATCGCTAATCCCAACTGGTAGCGCAAACGTATAGTCCTGACCCAGCTCTTCCCTTTCCCTTTCCCTGTACATCATGTTGTATACTCGGCTATCCGGTGGGGTGGCTGCGATGCTAAAACCAGATGGTGAGTTTTTAATAATTGTTGATCTTGCTTGGTTTCCCGCAAAAAACCATTGACCCAACATAACCCAATTGTACTTAGTCTGATCGATATTATATCTGCAAGTAATGACGAGCCGACCGTCTTTCTCGCTACCCCGAAAGTTAAGTTCGCTCTTCGCAACAGGAGATATAGCCAAACCGTTCGGTGTAGAATGCACCAAAGATGGAGAAAGTTCTAAACTGCCAGGTATAATTTGTTTGCCTGACCATTTATCGTCATGTTTTTCACTCCAAGCGAGCTGGATATCCCAGAACTTGGCGGGCTTCTTCCCTTCTACAATCGGGTCTGGGTCTTTGGCCTGTTCGGTGAAAATAGGCCAGAACAGGTAGAGTCGCCCGTGCCATGCGACCGGGATCAGATGGTCACCTTCGATATCAAGATCTACTTTCTCCCAGGGGGTCCAGTACAAAGAATCTACCAATTTACGATAAAAGTAAATATGTGGAGTGTTGTAGGTTCGTCCGAAGACATGTAGAACGTTGCTGCCCCCTTCGTCTTCATTGTACAACCCAACATACATCCCGACGATTTCGAGCCGCGCTACCTGGTCGAGTTTTTCAAGATAGTTATGGAGCGCACTGGTGGCGGTTTGGTCAGTAATGTCGCCTTGCTGTAGCTCGCCTTCGAGGTCACGGAAAAACGGCGACTTGTCGTCACGCAACTCCGGCTGGATCAAGTTCTCGGGATATACAAATACTTTACGGTTGGCCTCCCAAACGCGGTAGTTTTTCATCCATTTCCATTGGTCAAGATCGATCGAGCCAGGAGATATTTTTGGCTGTTCCAAATTCATCAGGCAGCGCTGTACAAATAGCTGGACTGAATTGGTGGCCTGTTTGATGCGCGAGGTTAACTGGCACGGGCTCATCTCTACATCAATCAGATACTGCCCAAAAAGATCTTCAGCTTGGCGCAGTTGATCGCGCGCAACGAGATAATCCACCAACGCCGCCCGCTGCCGCTCTCGAAGCACATTTCTTAGCGGCCGCGCGCGCTCGAGCCATGTCGCATTGTCAAACTTCGCCCGTACTGTTTGCAGGATCGCCCTAGCATCCGGTTCAGAGAGGGATTCGCCCGCCCACGCCCAGATCTGTTGGGCGGACCCCCCAAGCCTTTTCAGGAGATCAATGCATGTCCTGAGCTGACCAAGCTTGCGTTCGTCCCCGTAATCCCCCGCATTTGCCAAGTCAAGCGGAGGAACCTGTGGAAGCGCGGGGGTGCGTGTATGACCGCCGGTTGCATACTCAAGATCGCTGGCATTCCAGCCTATGTGCTCAACCAGCAAATCGCGCAGATCCTTCTCGGATTTTCCTACATCGGCGGCCGCTCCAAAAATTATGGAAAGTGTATTGCTACCTCCGGGCCACGTGTCCCGCAGCCTGAATAGGTCAATCAGGCGACGCCAGCCCTCATAGAGTGCAGTTACAGGGGTTGAGCTCCCTGCATGAAGATTATTGAGATTGAATCGGTCAGCCCCGTTTGGAAATAGCCAGGAAATCTCGGCAGCCGTGACCTGCAGCCTTGAGATTAGCTGCGCTACCTTAGCTAGCAGTGCAAATGTTGCAAACTGGTCTGCGAACGTGGCGAAGGTCAAGGCCACTTTTGTGTCGCTAACTGCAAAGGCGCTATCCAGGAAAGCTACCATCGCGTCCTCGGAGCGCCCCGGCCATTTCATATAATGCAAGAGCAGAAGTCTTGCGGTTTGTACCTCGATTGCCAAAGCACGGCTGATTATCTCAACGACCAGATTCTCACTCGCCCTCTTGCGCAAGTAGGTCATAAGCTTGTTCAGAATAATCTCAAATCGCTTTCCAACGGTTGTTGTGTCAAAAAAGAGTTTCTCCGCGTCCTGGGCAGCCAGGAAAATATTCTCCGGTTTCTGTTCCGTGTAATTTGAAGATTCCTGATCAAGTTCATCGATGGCAGCTCGATAGGATGGTTCAGTTGACAATCCGCGCAGGCGTTGTCGCTCAGCCTCAGTCATCCAACCAACGAAATGAAGCGACAGATCACCCATATCGTAGTAGAACCGGCCAGTCAACTCTTTCGGAATAGTGATCCTGATCTTATAAATATTCTCGATAACTGTCCCATAACGGCTCGCGCCCGGCGCTAGATTTATTAGCTTATCCCGCTCTCCAATTGTCATAAAACCGGTAAACACGAGCTCCTGGGTCCCAGCATTATAAGAGATGCGTGGTTTTAGTTCCTTTGGCACCGCATCGACAAAGCTGACGCCGCCTGGGAAGATGGGCAGGTCTCCCAAGGCGAGCGTAGCCTTGAACTTGATCTGTGCCGAATGTGTCGGCAGTTCGAATGACTGCATCTTCTCCTTGATAAAGTCGGTCCTGGTCGGCGCGTTTGCTGTCGATAAGACAAACAGGTTGTTAACTGCGGTTTCGTAGGCTGCAAAGTTAACCGCCGTGGTTAGGAACGCAGCCGACAGCTTATTCTTTTCGCTTGTTCGCATCGCGCCCAGGCAGAAAAGCCTTTTTCTAGCAGAGTCGTAACCGAACTTTTCTGGAACTCTAGTCGGCAAAGCGCTCGGAGCGGGATCTCCCGGCAATTGGAGAAGCTCTATCTCGAAACGCAGATCACTGCCGAGTATCTCAGCGCTCAGTGCCTGCTCGATTAATTCACTATTCCATCCCAATAGCGTCAAGCTCTTGCGTAAGAATTGGCCCTCAGAGTCAGGAACGATTTCGGTCTCTCTGGCGATCCTTTGCAGCCCGTCCCGAATCTCGCCGAGCACAAGGGCAATGAGCCTCTCGCTAGGCGCAATACCGCCGATAACATTGGAACGATCCCGCAATAAGTAATCTAGCTCTGCAATAGCAAAACCAGAACGACGAATTTGCTGGACTTCCTCGATAAACTCCAAGATGGCTCTGCTCGCGTCCGAGATCTTCGGAGGATGAGTGGGGAACGGGGTGATTCCGGTGATCTTCTTAACCGTCAGAAAATCCCGAATCGAAAGTTTGAGCGCTTTGGCCAGCGAGACGGCGCGGTACAACTGGGACAGGTTGGCAAGGCCCAAAGTATCAGGAATCCCCTCTTCGATGAGCAGTGTCAAATCCGTGGTGCTGATGCCAAGCGCCGCGATGACAGTCGCTGTATGGTTCGTGATCTTGTCTGAGGTATTTACGAGGTCAGTACGATCTGATTTGAGCGCGAAGTCCGGATCTGCTTCCTTGAGGACGGTTCGGTTCTGAAACAATAAATCATGGGCGGCCGGAATCTGCGGCTGTCCTTCTTTCGTGTGGTCAATATATGCCTGTGTATCAATGTTCGCAAACCAACTGGCAGCCGTGGCAACCGAAACGCCCAGTGCATCGCGAAGGCGTTCAATGTGTGATAGCACTAGCAGGAATTCATCGTCAATCTCACCCGACCCAGCGTTGATAGCTCGGTCAAGATCGTACATGGGCCAGTTCAACCGTCGCCATAGCCTCGCGCATCGGTGTGCCCGATCCAGAATAGTGTCGTTTAGACCACTTAGCGTCAGGGTACCCTGATTACACTCATCGCCTTGCAATGTCAGCGGTTGTCCGGCGATCACCTTCGTCTGGATATAACGCGCATCTAAGAGATTGAGCAATTCGCCGTAAGCAAGCCCCGATTGCTGGCGAAGCAGCGAGACATTACTCAATAGAGTGTCCCATTCGCCGCTTCGATTTATTCCGGCTACAGCGTCGCGAAAATCCTGGACCATTTCGGTCTGGAAACCCCAGTAGGTCCACCCATTCTGAGGGTTTGCCTTTGTAATGAATTCTGCATCTTCTTTCGACAATTTAAGCTGTTCCCGGGCGATGGTATTATCGGTGAATCGCGCATTCGGTCTAACGGTTTCCATGAGTTCGACGCGGCCACTCTTAATGTAATCAAGATAAATGCGCGCCTCCTCCAGCCAGAGATCAAAAGGCATGCTCCATGGGAATTTTGCTTGCTTCAGAAAATTGTCATATGCTGCAATGTTCAAATATTCAGGGTTGGCCGCCAACTCTTCTGCCGACCGCTTTGTCTGATATATCGGCAGTGAGGTAGGAGAAGAAACCGCGTTCTCGAGAATTTCGTTTACAAGATCGATGTACGGCACTGGGACGTTCGTGTTTTCGCAGGTGAGCTCGATCCCGGCGATATCCGGACGTCGCTCGAACAGGATATCTCTGATTGATTTCTTCTTTCTAGAAATGAGGGGATCGTTCAGATTTGAGTCTCTATTCTTCAGGAACTGTAGTACATCCACGAGATATGCCGCTGGACTATACACCGAGCGGCAGTGCTCACAGTTGCAGAAATCCAAATTGCCGAACAATATGCGCAGGTCCGGCAAACCTTTGGCGGGATCGGGTGCGGGTATGACATTCGTAGCTTGCTGGGGCAGTACTGGCACATCAGTTGAGTTGAATTGTTGGCCATATCTCGCCAGTAGCGCGACCGATATCGAGATGTTCTGTTCCGCTATGTCATAGAGCGTCTCTGCCCTTACCCGCCCGCCAGGTACCTTTTCACTCATGGTTTCTATAAAATCGCGCTTGCCTAGGCTAACGATCCTGTATGATGAGTCAAACTCTTCCTGCAGTAGGATGCCGATCTCATTGGCATGGTTTGTAATCTTGGTAAGGCGCTCGAGCTGCAGTAGTGTATGCTCCAGGCCCGGTCGAACTGCAGAGGCTATGCCGTCCAAATTGGCCTTGTTACTCGCCAAATAAGTCTCGACGTACTCACTGCCAAATTCAAATTCAGGATTCTTGCCAAAGAAGGTTTCGAGATGTGGTCGCATCTTCGCATCCACTGGCAGTTTGTCATGCCTTATACGGCTGGCAATGACTGCGGTGGGATAGAATTCCTCAACGGAACGCTGCAGATTTTCCGCATAGCTGTTTTGCTTTTCTTCAAGTGTCTCGCCGAGTATTTCTGCTGGAACGGGATGACCCTCGACAAGTTTCCGCCACTGCTCCTTGTCCAGATCCGCTAAGTAACGCAGCGAAGCCCCAGTTTCAGGCGGCTTCATTTGGTGCAATTTGCGAACGAGGGGGGTGTGATTCATCGTGAGTGCGCCCAGCTCCAGCATACTCTGTACGTCGGCAATTTGCTGGTCTGTAAATCCCCGCTCAGTGGCAGTTTTCCATAATTCTTCGGCTGGCCCCTTGAAGGTAACAAACAAGTCGGCGAGCGCCTCCTGTTGCGTCGTATTCAGCGTTGTCCCAATGGTCAGCAGATCGCCCAGCGAGGCCCTCTTGTTTTCTCCAGCCGGCTTAAGAGCGTAATTCACCTTAAGCTGCTGGAGATTGGCCATAATGTGTTCAAGCTCATTTGGCCGAATATCAACGATGATATTGTCGTGACTCGAGGTTTCCAAAGCGCGGCGCAGCACGTCGAGATCGTTAGCAAGCAGCCCACGGAGCTCTGTCGGCAAATTCTGGCGGAACAAGGCATAGAACACCTGCGGAAAAATATTGTCAGCCTCCTGATGGCGCTTCGCGCTCTCTGCCAGCCAGGTGATGCGTTGCGCATCCTGGCCGGTATCACCAGCCAGAAATGTCACATCCTCCGCGGTCAGCTCATGCAGCGGCACATCCTGCCGCGCCGGGGTGAGTTCTCTTATAAGCTCGTCATACTCCGACGGCCCACGGTACTCGCCGCCCACAGTGACGTTCACCGTTTCGACCGGCTGGGCGTTGTAGATGACCGTTGAAGAGACCTCCGGCATCCCAGGTCCAGGGATCACGCGAACAGTCAGATCGGCGCTGCCCTTCTCGGCACGGCTGAATTGCTCGGCGGTGTAGGTGATCTCGTAGCGCCCAGCCTGGTCGGTAGTAGCTTGTTCACCCAACTGCTCGTAGTTACGCAGGTCTTTGTCATAAGCGCTCACGAGCGCGCCGACGAGCGGGGTGCCATTCGTATGGCGCACGATGCCCGAGACGCGCGCTGCTGGCTGCTCGACGAAGAGCATCGTGAGGTCCACGATCTCCAGCGGCTTCGCCCCGCGGATGACGTCGGAATCGCGCAGCGGCTTGCCATCAGCATCGAAGACCACGACGCGCAGATCGATGGCGTCCACGCCGGGCAGCATAGCATAGCGGATGGTGTAACGCCCTTCGGCATCGGTCGTGTCTTCTCCCAGGCGTAGCACACCGCGATCATCCAGCACATCAAAGGCCCGCACCAGGGCACCTGGGAACGGCTGATTATCCGCATGCCGCACCTGGCCGCCCACCAGACGTTGCTGATCCGGCGATGCCGGGCCGAAGGCCCCCAGTTCCTCTAGTATTGCGTTGAGCGCTTTGGCAGTAGGCTCGTCCACCGAACCGCCGGGTTGTAGTTGATGCTGTTTCTGAAACACCTCAACCAGATTTTGGGTTGTTTCAGCGTAGATGTTCTCGATGCGTTCGGCGTGCAGGCGATCTTGGAACGCCTGGCGTTCGGCATCGCTCAATTGAAAGACACCATTGTCCAAACATAGCCGCAGACCCTCCTGCAAATCGGCGACCTCTTCACCTTGCATTTGCATTTTCAACGGAAAGATAATCTTGTTCATTGGTTATTCTCCACGTGGGATATGATTGATCCTTACTTTACTTATAGACGCGACACATAAGGCAGGCTGTTCTCTGGTACGGTTTTCTGGCCAGCGTGCCGGTCGAGCAGCTGGGCAGTATCGAGAATAAACCCATTGTCAAAGTTACTCTCCCTCCCGCCGGAGTTGGGCTATACCCTCTCCCACTGCGACGATTCCCCCGGCTAAAGATGCAAGGATTGGCAGAGCCATCACTCCTCCGATTGTTACGGTGGGAATGACTATTGCGTTCCCGGTCAGCAGGACAAGACCGGAAAAGAGTTGTGCCACGCCTGAGAACAGTTTCCGCCGCTTTGGCTTTTCAGGTGTTGGGCTTACAGTAGCCTGCGGATTCGGTGCCGCTTGAGGAGGAGGCTGAGCAGACTGCTGGGTCCATAGAAGGTTGATGTCCCCGTGAACTTCGATGGTGATTTTCGCTGCTTCCTCCAGCTTCTTACTTGGAGAAGCAAGAAAGCCTGGCTCCTTGCTAGCCAGACGAAGGTATTCCATGACAGCCGCACGAGGTTTGGGATGCCCGGCTGTTCTGAGAAGCCGCTCTTCATAGGGATCAATAGGGAGACTACCAAGCATCGCCACGTCCGGAGAGTTCGAAATATCACGCAGGAGATCGTGCACGCCTAGCGTTTCAAGAGTAGTGTTGAGGGTGCGAATTTCTCCGGGATGCACTTGCGCCAACGCATTTTGAAAGTAATGATAGCTTGGTTCATTGGGCAAGGACAGTGGAGCAGCCAGCAGCCATGCATGCCGGGCCGTTTGCATGAACGACGGCAACAAGTGATCTTGTAGTTCTTGGATATGCTTACTTGTTCCGGGCCGCGGAATTCCTAGATGATCAAGAACCATCTCCTTTAAGCGATCCATATCTGGTTCAGCGGCCATAGATGTCGTTTCCTTGATGGTCATTATATGTTCTCCTCACATCCGTTTACTTGTTTATTTTTTGCTTCTAAGTATCAGTATGCCTCTGCTTCTTGTCATACTCAGCCCTGAACTCCTGAGTGAGGCGCTGCCGTTCTAACTCCCGACTCTGGTTGGCAGGTAAGCAAATTTTGTTTGTAAGCCTCCGCCACGACATCCGCCAGCATCACCGTCTTCAAGATGCCCGCGTCCTGCAACTGCACGACAGCCTCCCGAGGGTGATCAGCGCCGATGGTAGCCCAGACCGCACCTGCCCGCAGTGCACACGCAGACGTACAGATCGGCGCTGCCCTTCTCGGCGCGGCTGAATTGCTCGGCGGTGTAGGTGATCTCATAGCGCCCAGCCTGGTCGGTAGTAGCTGGTTCACCCAACGGCTCTGCGGTGCGCAGGTCTTTGTCGAAGGCGCGTACGAGGGCGCCGACGAGCGGGCTGCCATCCGCATGGCGCACCTGGCCCTTGACTACGAAGGTACGCGGCTCTTCCAGCGCCCCCAGCTCGCGCAGCAGGGCGTTCATGGCGGTGGCCGTAGCGTCGTCCACGAAGTCGAGATCGCCTAATCTATATTGGACACAAAAGAGTATGACCAGGCGGCGCGTAACTGCCCCATAGACCTTCACCGCCCGCTCCTCGTTCAATCTTGCGTCGATCTCCTGGCGCTCTGGATCAGCGAGCGCGATACGCCCTCTGTCGAGGAGCAGCCTCAGCGCAGCTTGCAGGTCGATGACGGCAGGTCCCTGGCTGCCGGGGTTCAGTGGAGCAACGACTGTTCTCATAAAGTACCTTTCTCTGTTTCTTTCACCCGCTCGAACAGAATCACCGTTCCCGGCTCAGCTACACTGCGCCACGGCGTTGTGACCTCGTAGAAGCGGACTGCCTGATCTTCTGGCGCGCCGGTATCGTAGATGGCGAATGTGGCCTCCACATCCTTGATCTCCGCGTCTTTCAAAGGGTTATAGCCCATCAGCGCGCCGGGGTTAAGCGCCAGAGTCGCACCGAAATGACGAATTTCGTACTCGTGGTTGTGGCCGAAGCAGACGAGGTCGTGCTTGCCGACGGCAGCGATGATGCGGGCAATCTCCGGGTAGTGGTTGACGGCGATGCGCTTGCCGCCTAACTCTCCCTCGAAGAACTGGCCATAAAATGAGATCTGCGCCTCTTTCCGCCGCCCCTGATTGGCCTTCGCGGCGTTGATCATGATCTGGCGCCAGTCGCCTTCGTTATTGCCGGCGACAGCGTGGATCGGACCGGGAAATCCATTGGCAAGCAGGCCGAGTACGAAAGGTGAGCAGAGATCTCCACAGCAGATCAGCTCTTGGGCGGCTTCATCACCCTGCAGCGACGCCAGCCAGTGCATGGCAGCTCGCAGGTTCCAGACGTTATCATGGATGTCGGAGATGATTGCGATTTTCATTTCCTCCTCCTTACGGTACAAACTGAATCACAAACAGCAGAAACCAGAGGGCGGTAGCGAGCAATGGTATGAATGCCGCCAGACGTGTTGTGCTAAAGCGTTCCAACCGCCAGGAGCTCACGTCATCGAGCCAGTGTCTCACCTCGCCCCGCTGGCGTTGCTTTGCCTCTCGTTCCTTGCGATACTCTTTGACATAGTCTTTGTCGGTTCGGCCCACGTGGTCATACACTTTCGCCGCGCTTTCCCCTAATGCAGCAAGCGCATACCGCCTGCCCGTCTTCTCCACCTCCGTGCGATACATGTCGACCAGGAAGCGATCCTGCGCGCCCATGACATACCAGATCAACGACAGCGTGATCCCGGCGATCGACAGTTCCACATTGGGACCGTTGCTGGCGAACAGAAACTTCCCGCTTATCAGCGCCGACTCGATGGTGACGAAGAAGTTGAACCGGGTCCACATCCGTTGCAAATGGTCGGTCAAGTATTTGGTTTTGAGTTCGTAATCTTTTTGTAGAAAGTCGGCTTCGGTCATTTGTTACTCCTGATAAAGGTCGCCGTCGTTGTTACCTAATACCAATTTTCATCAACGCAACAGATGTTGTAGGCCATTCTTTTGTTCGCTTTTCTTGTCGTCGCGCCAGTCGAGAAGCCGTTCCGTTCTTTCAGTTCGGACTCTCTGCTGCCATCACGAGGCCAATCAAGAGCGTCAGACGCTGCAGATCTTCATCACTTGCCAAGCACTACAGAGCCACTGACCATGCTCATGGATAAATAGCCGCGTATTCCAGAAACGGCCGGGCTTCGGCGTGCCATCTGGATCCTGCGTCGTTGTCACGAGGACGGTGTACACAGCGCATTTACCAACCGAATAGACGTTAGGCTCTCCGGTGCTGCGACCACGATTGGCGTTGTCTGGCACAGCGTCCAGGAACGCCTGTCGCTCGGCATCGCTCAATTGAAAGACACCATCACCCAAACATAGTCGCAGGTCCTCCTGCAAATCGGCCACGCCTGCACTACGCATGTGTAGTTCCAGAGGAAAGATGATCTTGTTCATGGGTCGCCTCTTCGTGAGTGTGATTGGTCGCTGCATTACTGGTCAACAACAGATGATGCAGGCCATTCTCTACTCCTAATATGCTAACAAAGCTCATCCCAAGACAGAATCACGATTGACAGATTTCGGTCACTTGTCAGGCGACACAGCGCCACTCCCCGCTTTGCCGGATAAAAGTCCGAGTGTTCCAGAAGTGGCCGACGACCGGCACGCCGTCTTTGTTTTGCGAGGTGGTCACGCGAATGATGGCCACGGCGCAATCCCCATACGGGTGAATCTCAAGTTGATCGACTATTCGGCCGCGGTGGGCGTTGGCCGGGACAGCATCCAGGAATTTCTGCGGTCTTGCCTTATGCCGCTAGCGCGGACAATCGTGAAGTCACTGACCAAAAGCGGGTCAAGAACAGCTTGATTGCCATCTTCTTCGACTTGCAGCATTTGCTGGTTCAAGGTGGTTAAAAATTCTACCTCGTCGGCAGTTAGATTTTCTTCAAAGTGATGGTCCATCGGGTCCTCCTTGTAGCTTGACTAATTCCGCATGCAGCTGAAATGGTCGGCCAGGTATCTGAGCTTGAGTTCTTAATCTTTGAGCAGAAAACTGTCTTCAATCATTAATTACCTGCCAGTTTGTTAGCTCCTACAACGAGCAAGCCTAGCCCACTTGTATAAGTCATTGCTTTCCCGACAACCGACCTTTGACTCCAACTATACAGGTCGCCGAAGCCCGTTCCATAAAATTTGTCAGCTACGTCGAGCGGGGTTTCCTCGCCTTTCACTGCAGCCCTAGCCGTCTCAGCTGCAAGTCCCACACTGGCTGTTGCGACAAGGGTGACAGCTGTGACCGCAATGGCTCCACCACCCGCAACGACCGCACCAGATTTTACAAGCACTGGAACTCCGATCGTCATTCCTAAATTGACGCTCCCCTCGGTGACATTGATGGTTCCTTCGCCAGTCTCACCTTGGGTAAGCTGATCAATTCCAGTGCCCACTTGCCAGCCACCAGTCGCTGCCCCCAAAACACCGCCACCCACTTCGACAACTTGACCAGCAACTTTTAGAGCCTTGCTAGCTTTGCTTGTTTTCTCGACTGCAGGTGCGGCGTACTCAACAATATCGAAGTCCTCAATGACTCCGCCTGCGTCAGTTATTTTCTTTGCACTCTCTTCCAACCGCTGTAAACCGAAGAGATTTGCGTCCTGATTGAGTGCACCTCTATGGATTGCTTCATCAGTTACTGCAGAACCAACCCGATCACGGGCCGCCTTGGCGTTGTCAATTCTATCCGTAAATACATCCCGGTAGTTGACGGATCTGCCTTGAGCAACATCGGCCTTCAATCGCACTGTGCTGGGATTGTCGGCAGCAGCGTTTCCAGCAGTTTTATCTAAAGCAAAGTTGCGCTCGACCCTAACAGTTGCATCCCTCCGGTACTGACGACTTGTGTAATCTGACACACCAGTGGAAGGATTAGTTGTGACTGCTTCGAGGTTTCCACGCGGAATGATGTGCTCGTTCTCGGTTAGTCGCTTGCCTGCGGCGTCATAAAGAGCCCTTGGTTGGCGGTTATAAGGCAACACATTGCCCCAATTTCCCGGTTGTGGCATAATCATCGCCTCCGGTAAGATAGGACCGATGGGCGTTTCTCCTATTAGTCCTGTCTTGTCTGTCAATTTGAGCGGGTTGTTTCGAACAAACAAATACAGATTTGTCGAATCGAGCGATCCGGCTGGATCGCAACTACCCCATCTTCACAACCACGGCGCATAGTCCCACGCCCCGTGGTAGTACAACCCACTCTCCTCATCCCTCTCCTTACCCGTGTAGCGATACCGCTTCGGCGTCTCCGTGTGACTGCGCACCCCCTGGTACGACGTGCTACCATAAGGCGTGTACTCCTCGTAGGAGATGACGTGTGCCTGGTCGTCCAGTTCCAGACTTGCCGAGCCAAGATGATTGCCGAACTGGTAGCGGATGAGTTGCTGTGGGGCGGGATCGTTGCCCAGGGTGCGCGTCTCTACCAGGGCAATGCGCTGCTTGTCA
>Ga0137385_10002654_pt1 | contig 15306 bp, 14 predicted proteins | sample SagtaG_FD_104921 | JGI IMG/M metagenome (GOLD analysis project Ga0137385, IMG submission 104921) | Vadose zone soil microbial communities from Sagehorn Ranch, Mendocino, California, USA - Sage2_R_80_16 metaG | ecosystem: Environmental > Terrestrial > Soil > Vadose zone | place: USA: California...
CCTGCGCGGCTGGAGGCCGCTGGGCTGCAGATGCCTGGGTTGCAAGGCGGCTGGGTTGCAAGGCGGCTGGGGGTTGGGAGCGGAGCGGTTGGGGTTGGGTGGAGGCCGCCGGGCGAGGGCGAGTGTGGGGCGGGGGCGAGCGTGCGGGGGTGGTGCGCTTTCAGTAGACCATGGTCATCTTGGCGTCCACCGGCGCCCCGTCGACCGTTGCCGACGAGCAGGATCAGGACCGGCCGGCAGGTGGAGCGGAGTTTCGGCGATTCGGGTCCGGGAGGAGTTCGGGCCTGCCGGGATCCGTGGCATTGACGCGGGCTGCTGCCTGCGGCTCAAGGTGCGTTCGTAACGGGGTTAGCCGGCTTCCAGCAGACGGTCGATGGTGTCGGCCGGACCGGGACGGGCGAACAACCAACCTTGACCGGAGTCGCAGCCGATCCGCCGAAGACGTTCCGCCTGCGCCGGTGTCTCGACCCCTTCCGCGGTAACCGTCAGGCCGAGCGCGTGGGCCAACGTCACCAGCGTCGCCACGATCTGCGCGTCCACCGGGTCCGTCCGGTCGGCGGCCCGCAACCCTTCCACGAACGAGCCGGCGATCTTGAGCTCGTTCACCGGTAGGTGCCGCAGGTACGCCAGGTTCGAGTAGCCGGTGCCGAAATCGTCGATGGCGATCCGCACACCCATGTCGGCCAGTGTGCGTAGGGCGTCCAGCGGCTCGTCCGCAGTACCCATGATCGCGCTCTCCGTCAGTTCCAGCTGCAACAGGTGCGGCGGCAGACCATTATCGGACAGCGCGGCCTGCACGTCCGCCACCAGGTTCGGCTCGCGGGACTGGCGCACCGCCAGGTTGACGCTGACGAACGGGGCGTCCACGCCGAAACGGTCCAGCCACGAACGAGCCTGCGCGCACGCGGTCCGCAACACCCACCGGCCCAACGGCACGATCAGGCCGGTCTCCTCGGCCAGGTCGATGAAACGGTCCGGCCCGAGACGCCCGAGTTGCGGATGTTGCCAGCGCACCAACGCTTCCACGCCAACGGTGCGCTCGTCGCCCAGCCGGACCAGCGGCTGGTACTCGACGTAGAACTCCTTGTGCTCCATCGCGGCCGGCAGCGCGGCGGACAGGGTGAACCGGACGACCTCGTGCGCGTTGCGCTCCGGGTCGTACACCCGCCAGCGGCCCTTGCCGTCCGCCTTGGCCCAGTACTGGGTGATGTCCGCGTCCCGCACCAGGTCGGCGGACGTGGTGCCCGAGACCGGGCGTTCCACGATGCCGATGCTGGCCGTCACGGACAGCTCGTGGCCGCCGATGCGCACCGGCGGCTGCAACGCAGCGAGCACCGTTTCGGCGATGCCGACCGCCTCGTCGGTGCCGGACGTGCCTTCGGCGAGCACGACGAACTCGTCGCCGCCCATCCGCGCGATCAGCCGGCCGGGACCGGCGATGGCCTCGTCCAGCCGCCGCGCCACGGACACCAGCAGGCGGTCGCCGACGGCGTGACCGAGGCTGTCGTTGATCACCTTGAACCCGTCCAGGTCCAGGTAGCACATGCCGACCCGGCCCTGGCCGGGCGTCTCCCGCTCGGTGGCGAACACGGAGGACAGGCGTTCCAGGAACAGGGCTCGGTTGGGCAGGCCCGTCAGCGGATCGTGGCTCGCCTGGTAGCGCAGCCGTTCCTGTAGGGCGTGTCGCTCCGTGACGTCTTCCATCACGGACACGGCGAACAGCGGCACACCGGCGTCATCACGAACGAGTGAACAGGTGACGTGCGCCCACACCCATCCGCCGTCCGGCCGGCACAGTCGCTTCTCCACCCGATAGTGGTCCTGCTCGCCGCGCAGCACCCGTTCGAACGGGTCCCAGAGTCCGTCCTGCTTGTCCTCCGGGTGGATGTAGCCGCGGACGTTGCTGGTCAGGGCCTCCTGGCGGGTGGTGCCGGTCATCCGCAGCAGGGCGGTGTTGGCCTCGACCACCCGGCCGGTCATGTCGGAGATGCCGATGCCGATGGCCGCGTCGGTGAACATCGCGCGGAACTTGGCCTCGCTGGCGCGCAGCGCGGCCTCGGCCTCGTCGCGGGCGTCGAGCACGGCGCTGCGGATGGCCTCCTGCTCGCCGAGGGTGCGTTCGCGCAGCGCCTGGGCGTAGCCGGCGGCCAGCGAACCCTGCAGCCGGGACACCCGGTCGGCGAGCCGCTCGTTGTGCAGCAGGCCCAGTTCGTCCAGCAGGCGCTCGCCGAGCACCTGCACCGACCGCTCGATCGTGCCGCTGCCGGTGAAGTGGGACGTGACGAGGCGCGCGCCGGCGTCACGGGCCGTGTCGGCGGAGAACGGCTCGTCGAGTAACGCGTTCACCAATTGACTGGTCAGTTCGTCCAGCAGGTCGATCACCTCGTCACCGCTCATCGGCACGTAACTGGTGCCGGCGATGGCTGATGCCCAGATCCGGGCGAAGGACTGCACCGTGGACACGGTGTCTCCACGGACAGTGTCTCCACGAGTCGGCAACATGGCGTTCACGCGACGGGGGTCCGAGCGCGTCATGCCGACCAGCCTTGGGGCAGGTGGGGGACGCTCCTTACCCGGCCGGCGGCGCGTTGGTCTGGGCGCCACCCGCCCCCAAGCAAGGTCGGGCCTCTCACCGCGTTGCCCCTCTCGACTGCTCGCCGCCGTCGCTCACGTCGACAACGCGAGCATACGTCCGACAGAGTGAACTGCCTAAGGCACTGTGCATGAACTCCCAGTTCGATGCTGTTCGAGAGGTATCACCGATCTGGGTTCACCCGCCAGTGCGATGCGCCTTCGAGCCGGCACCGTGCGCGAACGAGGCGGTCTCGCTGCCGCGTAGCGGCTCCGCCTGCCGGGACAGCAGTGGCAGCGCTCGCCTGAGATCGTCGACGAGGCCGTCGGCCAGATCGTGGCTGAATCCGTTGCGGACCACGATCCGCAGCGCCGACAGATCCGTCCGGTTTGCCGGGAACGTGTAGGCCGGCAGCAGCCAGCCGCTCTGCCGCAGCGTCGCCGACACGTCGAAGACCGAGTACCTGGTGACCTCGTCGGTCAGCGTGAACGCGAACACCGGCAACTGGCTGCCGTCGGTCAGCAGCCGGAACGGCCCCAGTTCCGCGATCCGCCCGGCCAGTCGGGTCGCCACGTCCCGGCAGGTCTGCTGCACCCGCCGGTAGCCGTCGAACCCGAGACGCACGAAGTTGTAGTACTGCGCCACGACCTGGGAGCCGGGCCGGGAGAAGTTCAGCGCGAACGTCGGCATGTCACCGCCGAGGTAGTTCACCCGGAACACGAGTTCGTCGGGCAACGCCGCCTCGTCCCGCCAGATGATCCAGCCGACGCCGGGATAGACGAGGCCGAACTTGTGGCCGGACGTGTTGATCGACACCACCCGCTGCAGCCGGAAGTCCCACACCAGGTCCGGGTCGCAGAACGGCGCGATCATCGCGCCGGACGCGCCGTCGACGTGCACCGGAATGTCGATGCCGGTGCGTTCGGCCAGTTCGTCCAGTGCCGCGCAGATGTCGGCGACCGGCTCGTAGCCACCGTCGAACGTGGACCCGAGGATGGCGACGACCCCGATGGTGTTCTCGTCGCAGAGCTTGACGGCCTCCTCGGCGGACAGCAGGAACCGGTCGCCCGCCATCGGCACCAGCCGCGCCTCGACGTCCCAGTAGTTGCCGAACTTCTCCCAGCAGATCTGGACGTTGATGCCCATCACGATGTTCGGCCGGTCCGTTGTCTTGCCTTCGGCCTCCCTGCGGCGGCGCCAGCGCCGTTTCATGGCCAGCCCGCCGAGCATGCAGGCTTCACTCGATCCGGTGGTGGAACAGCCGGTGGCCTTCCGTCGGTCCGGGGCGTGCCACAGTTCGGACAGCATCCGCACGCAGCGCGATTCCAGTTCGGCGGTGCGTGGGTACTCGTCCTTGTCGATCATGTTCTTGTCGAACGTCTCGTCCATCAGTTTCGTCGCCTGGCGGTCCATCCAGGTCGTCACGAACGTGGCCAGATTGAGCCGGGCGTTTCCGTCCAACATCAACTCGTCGTGCACGATTTGGTACGCGATGTCAGGATCAATACCCCGTGCCGGAAACGAATGCTTCGGGATCTGGACCGGAATCCTGGTGAACATCGGGTTCACCGCGACATCCGGACTGTCGGACCGGTAGCGGTGGCTCGCGGAAGGGCGCTCCAGTGGCATGCGCCGACATTATCGACGGCCACCACCCGGCGCCGCTCGCGCCGTTGATCAGCCCGACGCCGAGATGCGGCTTCACCCGACCGGCCGCATTCTGTAGTCCGAACAGTGCAAGATCACGTGTGGCCGAGGTCAGGGGAATGTCGTGGTTGGGGTGAGAAGCATCGCGCTGGTCGCAGTGGTCACGTGCCTGGCCGTCGGGACATTCGCGCCGCCGGCAGGCGCGGTGCCGCCGGCCGCCGGCACCATCACCCATCCGCAGGACGACTGGGCCGGTGCGCAGATCGCCCGGTACGAGGGACCGTCCACCCAGGACGTACCGCTCGGTCCACTGGCGCCGGTCGCCCCGACCGGGCCCGGCGGCTTCGACGTGAGCAGCTACCAGGGCAAGGTGAACTGGCCGGCCGCGGCCGCCGCCGGCGCGACCTTCAGCTACGTCAAGGCGACCGAGGGCACCAGCTACGCCAATCCGTACTTCACGCAGCAGTACAACGGCGCCTACGCGGCCGGCATGCTGCGCGGGGCGTACCACTTCGCCACGCCGAACACATCGAACGGCGTCACCCAGGCGAACTGGTTCGTCAGCCACGGCGGCAGCTGGTCGCGCGACGGGCGGACCCTGCCGCCCGCGGTGGATCTGGAGTACAACCCCTACGGCGACACGTGTTACGGCGCGACCCCGGCCGCGCTGGTCACCTGGGTGCACGCCTTCGTCAACCAGGTGCGGCTGCGCACGACCCGCTACCCGACCATCTACACCAGCACCCGTTGGTGGTCCATGTGCATGGGCAACGACGCCACGTTCGGCGCGGATCCGCTGTGGATCGCCAGGTACAACACGACGGTGGGCAAGTTGCCGCCGGGCTGGGCGGCGCACGCGATCTGGCAGTTCGCCGACGCCGGCACATTTCCCGGTGATCAGGACTCGTTCAACGGCACCGCCACCCAGCTGCGGATCCTGGCGATCGGCTGAATCACCGTCGTTAGCAGGCCGGTCGTTGTGCCCGGCAAGGGAATGCACTTCTTGTTAACTCTTCACAAACTATCGTGACTTTTGGTTACTCGTCCAGCAGACTACGCGATGGCCCGCCACGGACTGAGACCGTCGGCGGTGGTCAGCCGGATTTTCCGTGCTCCGTACAGACACCGGCTGACGGCTGAACAAACGCGCGACGACGTACTGCGGAACCCGTGATCGGTCCGGTCCAGACCGATCACGAACGAGGGCACATCGAAAGGGTCAACAAATGAAGTCTGCAGGTCGAGTCATCCACAAGGTAGCCATCGCCGCATTAGCCGCCGGCACCATCGCCGGCGGGCTCGTGTTCACGATGTCGACGCAGGCCACCGCGTCGACCACCCCGTCCGGTGCCGCGACGCAGGTCGTCCGGCATCCAGAGTTGGACTGGGCCGGTTCGCAGGTGGCCAAGCACGAGCCCCACCCGACCGGGAGCGGCGTCGTACCGCTCGCCACCCAGACACCCGGCCTCGACGTCAGTAGCTTCCAGGGCAACGTCAACTGGTCCGCGGCCTGGGCCAACGGCGCCCGCTTCGCCTACACCAAGGCGACCGAGGGCACCTACTACACCAATCCGTCCTTCGCGCAGCAGTACAACGGCTCGTTCAACGTCGGCATGATCCGCGGCGCGTACCACTTCGCGACGCCGGACACGACCAGCGGCGCGACCCAGGCCGACTTCTTCGTCGCGCACGGCGGCGGCTGGTCCAAGGACGGCAAGACACTGCCCGGCCTGCTGGACATGGAATGGGATCCCTACGGCGCGGCCTGCTACGGCCTGAGCACGACCTCGATGGTGAACTGGATCCTGTCGTTCAGCAACGAGTACCACGCCAGGACCACCCGCTGGCCGGTCATCTACACGGCGACGAGCTGGTGGAGCCAGTGCACCGGCAACCGGGGTGACTTCTCGTCCACCAACCCGCTGATGATCGCGTTCTACTCGTCCACCCCCGGCCCGATGCCGTTCAACTGGGGTTTGCAGACCATCTGGCAGTTCGCCGACCACGGCGTCTTCCCCGGCGACCAGGACCGGTTCAACGGCGACATCACCCGGGTGCAGGCACTGGCCAACGGCTGATCTCTCGACGGCGCTGATCTCTCGACAGCGCTGATTCGACGGCACTGTCCTTGCTGGCCGATCCGTCCGGTCGGAGATGCGACCGGGCGGATCGGCCGTCCCTTGTCGACCCGGCGCGGGCAACCGGCCTAGCCCAGGCTGCCGATCGGCGTCTGCCCCCTGACCAGCAAAGGTGATATTCGTCTGTGGTTACGCCGGACCCGAGAGGTGAATGATGAGTGCGACGCCCTGGCTGGTGGTCGGTTGGCTGTGCGTCGGCGCGGGAGCCGCGACCCTGATCGGTGCGTGGCTGATCCGGACCGGCCGGTGGCGCGACGGCCGCCCCGCGCTCACGTTGCCCGGCGTGATCACGCTGGCATTCGGTACGTTCTGCCTGGTGAGTGGCTTGTCGTTGGACGGATCGAGTACCGGATCGGACGCGTTGCGCACCGGCGGCCTTGCCGGGCTGGCCGTGGCGGCACTGTACTGGCTGTGGCTCTACGAGCGCGGCCGGCCCACGGACAAGCTGCCCGAACAGTCCATGTCGGACCGGTGGGACCAGCAACGACTGGACGCCGAGCACGCCCGCGCCGCGGACGAGCGTTTCGCGCGGGCGCTGGAACTGATCGGACACGAAGCCGACCAGGTCCGGGTGGGCGCCCTGCACGCGTTGGCCGCGCTGGCCAGGACGAACCCGGCATACGGCCAGACCACGCTGGACATCCTGTGCGCCTACCTGCGCCGCCCGTTCGACCACGCCGGCTACCAGGAACGCCGCTCCGGGCGCGGTGCCGAGCAACGTGACGGCGCATGGCACGACGTGCCGGCCGACCGGGAACGGCAGGTGCGGCTCACCGCGCAGCGCCTCATCGTCGACCTGCTGCCCGCGACGTCCGAACCCGACGCACCCGAGTACAACCTGGACCTGACCGGTGCGGCACTGGAGTATTTCGACCTGTCCCACAAGAAGGTCGGCACGTTCACCGCGCGGTCGGCCCACTTCTACGAGGCGGTGTCGTTCGAGGGCGCGACGTTCCACGGCCCGATGTGGCTGACCTGGGCGCACATGTGGGGCGAGGCGTTCCGCGCCAACGACATGGTGTGCCACGGCATCTCGTGGTGGAGCAACTTCACCGCGAGCGGCCCGGTCGACTTCGACCGCACCGACTTCCAGGGCGAGACGAAGTTCGCCTACGCGACGTTCGCCGACCGGGTGTCCTTCCAGAACTGCCGGTTCGCCACCGCGGCGGACTTCCAGAACACGGAGTTTCTCGGCGAGCTGATCTTCACCAACACCGACGGCCTGAACGGCCGAACGGCCGGCATGCGCGTGTCGCTGCAGCACGACGTCCGGCTGCCACTGGGCTGGGTGGTCGACCACCGGGACAGCCGCGAACCCGGCCTCGGCCTGGTCCGCGCCTGACTCATGGCAACGTGAGCTCCAGTTCGAGCCACACCGCCAGATCCTTGATCTCACCGTGCACCGCGGCGGTCATGGTCTTGGTGAAGGGCACGTCCTGGTGGATCGCGGCAACCCGCAGTACACCCGCTTTGCGGTCGGCCGTGGCGTCCAGCTTGCCCACCAACCGGTCCCCGTACAGGATCGGCAGCGCGAAATACCCCCACCGGCGTTGCGCGGCCGGCTTGTACATCTCCAGCTGATAGTCGAACTCGAAGAGCTCCACCGTCCGCTTGCGATCGTGTACCAGCCGGTCAAAGGGTGACAGCAACGCCGCACGCCCCGAAAACGGTTGGCCCAGCAAGGAAGCGGCGACGCGCCAGGTCCCCTTGACGCCCGTCACCACCGCCGGCTCGCCCACCTCACCCACGTCCCCCGGCTCGACCGGACATTCCGGACCCTTGGCTCGCGCGATGCCCAACGCCCGCAGCCGTCGCTCGTCGCGGCTGTGCCGCGCCGCCTCCCTGGGCATCACCGGGTCGTCGGGATAGACCCGGTCCGCGAGGTCCCACAGGCGGTCACCGCCCCGCCGCCCGGCGATCGCGACCTCGCCCCGCAGCACCATGAACTCCAGCAACTGCGTGACGTTGCGGTTGTTGGTCCACCCGGTCGACCGCCACGGCACCGTGCAGCCGTCCGGCAGCTCACGCGAAGGCAACGGCCCCGATGAACCGAGCCGATCGAGAATGTCCAGCCGGCAGGCGTCATTGGCTCGCACCCAGTCCCTTCCCGACTCCCGCCAGCCCGGCAGCTCTCCGCGCTGCGCCCGATCCCAGTGGGCCATGTCCGCGCGGTAGAGCGCCAGGTCTTCGCCGGGCCGGATCATCGCCCGCAGTTCCAGCAACGTCCGGTCCGCGAGCGCGGCATCCAACTCGGCCGGCGAGTATGCGGCGCCCAACCGGCTCCAGGCCACGAGATCGGCATTCGGCGCGATCGCGGCGATCGGATCGATCTGCAGCAGCGTCAGCCGGCGCACCACGTCGAGCAACCCGGCCGGCCGCCGACTGTCCAACAACTGCGCGCGCACGGCGACACGACGCGCGTCGAGGCGGGAAAGCTCGTGGACGGTCACCACTGGAGGCTATGGCAAGGGTCTGACCTCAGGCGACGGTCAGGCGAACAGTGCCGGCAGGGTGCCTTCCCACGCGGTCCGCAGTTCGGGCAGGCCGATGGTGGCCACGCCTTGGATCTCCACGGCGTCGGAGGCCGCGTCGACCAGGCCGATCCGGGCGCACGGCAGGCCGCGTGCCGCGCACAGCTCGGTGAACCGGAGTTCGTCGGATCGTCGCACCGCGACCAGTGCCCGGCCCGCCGACTCGGCGAACAGCCACACGAACGGGTCGGCGTCCGGCGGTGGCACGATGCGGCAGCCGGTCTCGCCGATCAGTGCCGCTTCCACCAGTGCCTGGGCCAGGCCGCCTTCGGACAGGTCGTGGGCCGCGGACACCATGCCGTCCCGTGAGCCGGCGACCAGGATCTCGGCCAACAGCCGTTCCGCGGCCAGGTCGACCTGTGGCGGCCGGCCGCCGAGGTGGCCGTGCACCACGTGCGCCCATTCCGAGCCGCCGAACTCATCGCGGGTGGTGCCCAGGAGCAGCAGGGACTCGCCGGCTTCGGCGCCGAAACCGGTGGGGATGCGCCTGCGGACGTCGTCGATCACGCCCAGCACGCCGACCAGTGGTGTCGGCAGGATCGCGGTGCCGCCGGTCTGGTTGTAGAAGCTGACGTTGCCGCCGATGACCGGGATGCCCAGCTCCCGGCAGCCGTCCGCGATGCCGTGCAGCGCCTCGCGGAACTGCCACATCACGCCGGGGTCCTCCGGCGAGCCGAAGTTCAGGCAGTCGGTGACGGCGGCGGGCGTCGCGCCGGTGACCGCCACGTTCCGGTACGCCTCGGCCAGCGCCAACTGCGCGCCGTGGTACGGATCGAGTGCCACATAACGGGAATTGCAGTCGGTGGCGACCGCGATGCCACGGCCGGTCCGCTCGTCGATCCGGATCATGCCCGAGTCGGCCGGCTGCGCGAGCACGGTGCCGCCGCGCACGTACCGGTCGTACTGCTGGGTGACCCACCGCCGGGACGCCAGGTTCGGCGAGGACACCAGGCGTAGCAGCGTCGCCCTCAACTCGTCCGGTGTGGACGGTCGGGACAGCCGGTCCGGCGTGTCGGTGACCAGGGCGTCCTGGTTGGCCGGGCGCGCGATCGGGCGCTGGTAGACCGGACCTTCGTGCGCGACCGTGCGCGGTGGTACGTCCACCACCGGCACGCCGTGCCAGTTGATCACCAGGTGGTCACCGTCGGTCACCGCGCCGATCTCGGTGGCGATCACGTCCCACTTCCGGCAGACGGCGAGGAAGTCCGCGACATCCTCCGGTCGCACGACGGCGCACATCCGCTCCTGCGACTCGCTGGACAGGATCTCCGCCGGGGTCATGCCCTTGGCGCGCAACGGAACCCGGTCCAACTCCACGACCATCCCGCCGTCGCCGGCACTGGCCAGTTCGCTGGTCGCGCAGGACAGGCCGGCGCCGCCGAGATCCTGGATGCCGACCACCAGCCCGGCCGCGAACAGTTCCAGGCAGCACTCGATGAGCACCTTCTCGGTGAACGGGTCACCCACCTGAACACTCGGCAACTTCTTTCGGCTGCCGTCACCGGAGAACGAGTCCGACGCCAGCACCGACACGCCGCCGATGCCGTCCAGGCCGGTGCGGGCGCCGAACAGCATGATCTTGTTGCCGGTGCCCGACGCGTGCGCCAGATGTAGGTCCTCGACCCGCATCGCGCCTACACACAGCGCGTTGACCAGTGGGTTTCCCGCGTAGGTCGGGTCGAAGACGACCTCACCGCCGATGTTGGGCAGGCCGAGACAGTTGCCGTAGCCGCCGACCCCGGCGACCACGCCGGGCAGCACCCGCCGGGTGTCCGGCGCGTCGGCCGGCCCGAACCGGATCGAGTCCTGCACGGCCAGCGGGCGCGCGCCCATGGCCAGGATGTCCCGGACGATGCCGCCGACGCCGGTCGCCGCGCCCTGATAGGGCTCCACGTAGGAGGGGTGGTTGTGGCTCTCCACCTTGAAGGTGACCGCCCAGCCGTCGCCGATGTCGATCACACCGGCGTTCTCGCCGATGCCGGCCAGCATCCGCGCACCCATCTCGGCGGTGGTGGTCTCGCCGAAGTAGCGCAGGTGCACCTTGGACGACTTGTAGGAGCAGTGCTCGCTCCACATCACCGAGTACATGGCCAGTTCGGCGTCCGTGGGCCTGCGGCCGAGGATCTCCTTGATCCGGGCGTACTCCTCGTCGCGCAGGCCCAGTTCGCGGTAGGGCTGTGGGTGGTCCGGCGTGGCCTGCGCGTGCTTGACCGTGTCGATGGTGTCCGTGCTGGTCAGGTCGAGTTGTTCGCTCGCAAGCTCGCTCACGCCGCCACCAGATGGTCGAGTACGGACAGGAACATGCCGAGGCCGTCGTCGCTCGGCCCGGTCAGCGCGTCGGTCGCGTGCTCCGGGTGCGGCATCAGCCCGACGACGCGGCCGGTCGGGTCGGTGATGCCGGCGATGTCGGCGCGCGAGCCGTTCGGGTTGTCCAGGTAGCGGAACACGACCCTGCCTTCGCCGTTCAGTTCGTCCACAGTGGATTGATCTGCCACGTAGCAGCCGTCCATGTGCTTGATCGGCACCAGGATCTCGGCGCCGTCGCCGAACCGGGAGGTCCACGCCGTCGCGGTGTGCTCCACCCGCAGCCACTCGTCCCGGCACACGAAGTGCAGGCTTTCGTTGCGGGTCAACGCACCGGGCAGCAGACCCGCCTCGCACAGCACCTGGAAGCCGTTGCAGATGCCCAGCACCGGCATGCCGCGCCGAGCCGCCGCGACGACCTCGCCCATGACGGGCGCGAACCGCGCGATCGCACCGGCCCGCAGGTAGTCGCCGTAGGAGAAACCGCCGGGCAGAATCACGGCGTCCACGCCACGCAGGTCGGCGTCGCCGTGCCACAGCCCGACCGGTTCCGCGTCGACCAGTCCGACCGCGCGGGCGGTGTCCGAGTCGTCCAGGCTGCCGGGAAACGTGACCACACCGATCCGCGCACCTTGGGCTGATGATTCGCTCGCAAGCTCGCTCATGCGTCGACCCGCCGCACCGTCCACTGCTCGATCACCGGGTTGGCCAGCAGCCCGTCGGCGATCCGGGCGAGGGTGGCGTCGTCGACCGAGTCGTCGACCTCCAGTTCGAAACGCTTGCCCTGGCGGACTTCGGCGACCCCGGTGAAACCGAGGCGGGGCAGGGCATTGGCTACCGCCTGTCCCTGCGGGTCGAGGATCTCGGGCTTGGGCATGACGTCGACGACGACACGGGCCACGGGCGTACTCCCAGAACGGAGAAGGGGCGGGCGGTACTGCCGGATACTACCTGAGCTGGGTGTTCGCCCTCAGCGAGACGGGTGGCGCCGCCGGTCGCCACGGGTGGACGCTGTGATCATGCGACTACTCGTCCTGGGCGGCACGGTATTCCTGAGCCACGCGGTCGCCGCCGAAGCGATCACCCGCGGTCACCAGGTGACGTGCGCCGCCCGCGGCACCTCCGGCGCGGTGCCCGACGGCGCCACCCTGGTGCGGGTGGACCGCGACGCCCCGGACGGGCTGGCCGCGTTGGCCGGTGGCGTTTTCGACGCGGTGGTGGACGTGGCGTCGATCTCGTACCCGTGGGTGGCCGACGCGCTGGCGTTACTCGGCGGCAAGGCCGGCCACTGGACGTTCGTCTCCACCTGCAACGTCTACGCCGACCACGCCACCCCCGGCCTGCGGCCCGGCGCGCAGCTGTTGCCACCGCTCGCGGAGGGCGGCCGAGGCGATGACACCGACCCGGACCGGTACGGCTCGATCAAGGTGGCCAGCGAGAACGCCGTCCGCGACGAGCTGGGCGATCGGGCGTTCGTAGTCCGTCCCGGCCTGATCACCGGCCCAGGGGACGGCAGCGACCGATTCGGCTACTGGCCGGCCCGGTTCGCCAGAGGTGGCCGGGTGGTGGTGCCGGACGCGCCGGATGTGCTGACGCAGCACATCGACGTCCGAGATCTGGCTGCCTGGATCGTGGACGCCGGGGAGACCGGCCTGAGCGGCACATACGACGGCATCGGCCCGGCTGGGCCATTGCCCGAACTGCTGCGCGACATCGCTGACGCGGTCGGCGCCGATGTGGAGCTCGTGCCGATGACTCCCGACGCGTTGATCGCGGCCGGCGTGGACTACTGGGCCGGCCCGAAATCGCTACCGCTGTGGCTGCCGCCGACGCACGCTGGCATGTCCAGCCACGACGCGACTCCGTCACTGGCGGCCGGTCTCCACGTGCGGCCCCTGTCCGAGACAGTTGCCGGTGCGTTGGAGACCGAGCGCCGGCTCGGCCTGGATCGTGAGCGGAAGGCCGGCATGAGTGCTGCGGAGGAAGCGGAAGTGCTGGCAACAATCAAACAGCAGGCCAACGCAGCTTCGACATCCGGTGGGCGGCTTGATTCAGGGTCGGGCCGTGACTGATCGGCGGGTTCGGCCTGACTGTGTGGCTGAGCGTTGGCGGGGTACGGCGGCCGGCTCGATCAGGCCTTGGTAGGTGGTGGGCCGCGCATTGTGGTGTAGGGCGATGTCCACCGCGTCCAGGATTGCCGCAGTGATGCCAGGCCGGCTGAGGCCGGCCGCCGGCACGGCGACGCGGACCAGCCGACCGAGGCGCGCGGCTCGTGCGGCGCCGAGGACAGTAGCCCGGCACCACCACGGTTCGGTGTGTTCGCCCTGCCAGGGGACCGGGCCGGGGCCCAGTACGCGGCCGGGTACCAGCTCGCCGGACTGTAGGTCGCGAACACCTCGTAGTTCCGCGCAGACTCGGAAGCCGTTGCGGCGCAGGACGTCCAGGGTGCCGGGTGGGACCAGCCAGCCACGAGGGGCGTAGCCGTCGGCGGTCAGGTCCAGCTGGCTCAGCGCCGTTCGGGCGGCGATCAGCTGTAGTCGGGTCTCGTGGGCTGGGAGTATGGCTGTTCTCGCCGGCCAGCGGGCCGGGTTCAGGTGGCCGGCCAGGCGGTCGAAGCCACGCAGTAGCAGGGCGTCGCCGCCGGCTACTCGTTTGCGTACCCACTCGGTCATCGCCGGTGCGGCCGCCAGCCGGGTCGGCGTGACGACCAGGGACAGCGGCACCTCACGACTGTCCAGTTCGACGGCCAGCCGCGCGGGCACGTCGAGTGGGCAGCTACCGAGACCGGACACCGACACGATCAGTCGTGCGCTCACGAACACCAGTGCGCCGCACGGCGGTGACCGTCAGGAGGCAGCCAGGTGTCCGCCGAACGCAGATCGGGGGAAATTCCAGTTGGGCGTCACGTGGTTCGTTGGCGGGTGGAGGTCTGGAGGACGATGCCGTTGCCGTCCGGGTCCTCGACCGTGATGTACCTGCCCCACGGTTCGTGCCGGATGCCGTCGGGGAAGTCGTAGCCGTGGGCCGACAGGTCGGCGTGCCACGTGTCCACGTCGTCGATTTCCAGGACCAAGCCTCGGGTTGAGCCGGGTGGCATGGTGGGGAACCAGGTGACCAGGGTGATGGTGGCTCCGCCATCGGGAGCGGCCAGGTGGACCCAGCGCATGTCCGGCTTCATGTCTGCGTCGGCCAACTGCTGGAAACCTAGTACCTCCGTGTAGAACTTCTTGGCTCGGTCCTGGTCGGACACCGGGATCGACACGACGCTGACGTGCATGATGGCTCCTCAGATGTTGACGGCCAGTTCGGCCAGGACCCGGTCCAGAGCGGCGACCATCTTGCTGCCGCCCCAGCCGCCGGACATCGAGCGGAATGCCCGTAGCTGGGCTTCGTCGGTCAGGTCGAAGCCGGAGTGGGTGCAGACCAGCAGGGTGCCGTCGTCGATCGGGGTCAGTTCCCAGCGGACCACGGTGTTCATGCCGGGCATGCCGCGCCACGTGTAGGCCAGGCTCTTGGGCGGGGCCAGTTCCGTTATCTCGCAGTGCACGATGCCGTCGAAGTACGGCGGGACGGGCTGGGTCCGGAACGTGAAGCGGTGGCCCAGTTCCGGGACGAAATCGTTGGGCATCAGCCAGGCCGCCAGGGCGTCCGCATCCGTGATGGCTCGCCAGACGCGGTCCGGCGGGTGCCGGTACCGGGTCTCGGTTCGGATGGCCGAGTCAGTCCTGCCCATCGGTGGCCTCCAGGTAGTCGCCGAGTGCGGCGAACTTCGTCTGCCAGAACCGCTGGTAGCTGCGCAGCCACAGGTCGACCTCGCGCAGCCCGGCCGGTTCCAGCTGGTAGATCCGCTGCCGGCCGGACCGGTGCTCGCTGACCAGGCCGGCCTCCCGCAGCACGCGAAGGTGTTGGCTGACGGCCGGCCTGCTCATCTGGAACGGTGTGGCCAGGTCGGTGACGGACCGCTGCGCGGTGGCGAGCAGGTCCAGGATGCGGCGACGGGTCGGATCGGCGATGGCCGCGTACACGTCGGTGGTGGCGGGCACACGGCGAAGAATACGTAAGGGGTTGCTTACGCGTCAAGCCAGTCGGCGAAGGCCGTGCGGGTGCTGAATGC
>Ga0137385_10002655_pt1 | contig 15305 bp, 28 predicted proteins | sample SagtaG_FD_104921 | JGI IMG/M metagenome (GOLD analysis project Ga0137385, IMG submission 104921) | Vadose zone soil microbial communities from Sagehorn Ranch, Mendocino, California, USA - Sage2_R_80_16 metaG | ecosystem: Environmental > Terrestrial > Soil > Vadose zone | place: USA: California...
ATCAGCGTGTCGCCCGGTGCTCGTCTCAAGCGTTACCGCCCAGCATCACACGGCCGTGCCCTGCCATTCCAGCGCCGCACATCGCACATCCGCGTGGTGGTTGACGGTGAAGCCCGCCAGGCTAAAAAGCCAGTCGCAAAGGAGAAAAAGTAATGGGTCAAAAAGTCAATCCAATTAGTATGCGCCTCCAGGTCAACAAAGACTGGCGCAGCAAGTGGTTCGTAGGCAAACAGGAATATGCCAAGTACTTGGCCAACGACCTGGCTGTGCGTCGCTTGATTCAGAACAAACTGGGTTCGCGTGCCGCCATCAACAAAGTCGACATTGAGCGTTCGCCAAGTCTAGTAACAGTCACTATCTCGACCGCGAAGGCTGGTGTAGTCATTGGCCGCGGCGGTGTTGGCGCCCAGGAACTCAAGGCCGCGATTGAAAAAATCTACGGCACACAAGCCCGCGTCAACATCGAAGAAATCAAAAAACCAGAGATGTACGCCAAGTTGGTTGCCGAAAATATCGCACACCAGTTGGAGCGCCGAATGAACTTCCGCCGCGCCGTTAAATCATCTGCTGCAGCCACTATGCGCGCCGGCGCGCAAGGCGTCCGCATCGAGGTCGCCGGCCGGTTGAATGGTGCTGAAATGTCGCGCCGCGAAAAAGAAGTTGCCGGCTCAGTGCCGTTGCACACCCTGCGCGCCGACATCGACTATGCCCAAATCCCTGCTCAAACAACCGCCGGTATCATCGGCGTCAAGGTTTGGATCTACAAAGGGGAGGTAGCCTAGCATGTTAATCCCAAACCGAACCAAATTCCGCAAGGTGCGAAAGGGCAAGATCCGCGGCGTCGCAACGAGTGGCAACTACATCGCGTTTGGCGAGTTTGGATTGCAGTGCCAAGACCACGAGCGCATCACCAGCCGCCAAATCGAATCTGCGCGGCAAGCTATGACCCGACACATCAAACGCGGCGGCAAAATCTGGATTCGTATTTTTCCACACACACCAGTCACCAAAAAACCGCAGGACGTTAAAATGGGCAGCGGCAAGGGCAACCCCGAATTCTTCGTGGCTAAGGTTCGCCCCGGCACCATCCTGTTTGAAATGCAAGGAGTGAGCGAAGAGACCGCCCGCGAGGCAATGCGCCTCGCCGCTCACAAGCTGCCGGTTAAAACTAAATTTTTGGTGAAGGAGGAGGCGTAAGATGAAAATCGTCGATATCCGCAAACTTTCAACCGCAGAACTTACGACTGAGAGTACCAAGCTTCGCGCTGAAATTGCAGAACTCCAGCGTCGCCTGCACCTTGGCGAAATTCAAAACGTGCGCATTGTGCGCAGCAAGCGCAAGGATCTCGCCCGCATGCTAACCGTATTGAGTGAGCAACTCGTGAAGGAGACAAACTAATGGCAAAGACACTTATCGGCATGGTTTCCAGCAATAAGCCCGACAAGACTATTGTGGTCACCGTGCAAACCACCAAGACCCACCCACTGTACCGCAAGAAATATTTTGTGAGCAAGAAATTCATGGCGCACGATGAGCACAACGAAGCCCAAGAGGGTGACAAAGTTGCCATCGTCGAGACGCGGCCCTTGAGCGCCCGCAAGCGTCACGCGCTGGAACGCGTCATCGAAAAAGCCGCGATCGAACACAAAGAAGCCGAAACGCCGGTGATCGACCAGACAGAGGAGAAGGCGTAATGGTTCAGCAAGAAAGCCGACTCGTTGTTTGCGACAACAGCGGCGCAAAAGAAATTTTGTGCATCCGCGTGCTCGGCGGCAGTCGGCGACGCTATGCCCGCGTTGGCGATGTCATCGTTGCGACCGTCAAAGACGCCAACCCGCAGGGCACTGTCAAAAAGAAATCAGTCATCAAGGCCGTGGTGGTACGCACCACTGAAAAAATCCGCCGCAAGGATGGCTCAACCATCAAGTTCGACGACAACGCCGCCGTAGTGATTGGTGATGACAAACAGCCGCGGGCCACCAGAATTTTCGGGCCGGTACCGCGCGAACTGCGCGACATGGGCTATAGCAAGATCATCAGCCTCGCGCCGGAGGTATTATAATGGACAAAATATTTAAAATCCGACTCAAAAAAGGCGACACCGTCATGGTTCGCCTCGGCAAATACAAAGGCCAGACTGGCAAAATCGTAGCCACGCACCGGCGTGAAAACAAGGTGACAGTCGAAGGCATTAACATCGTTAAAAAGCACGTCAAACCGAATCGCGCGAACCCGCAAGGCGGCATCATCGAACTAACCAAGCCGATTGCCGTTTCCAAGGTTGGCATCTACGACGCAGCTTCTAAGAAACCGTCGCGCATTGGCTACACGATCGCCAAAGACGGCAGCAAGGTACGCGTCATGAAAACCACCGGCAAGGAGATTAAGTGATGCCTGAAAAAACCGCAACCAAACTAGCAACCACTGTCCGTCTTCGCGCCTCGTACAACGCCACCGGCGCAAGCGAACTCAAGAAAGAATTGGGCCTACGCAATGCGCACCAAGTGCCAAAGCTTGAGAAAATCGTGGTCAACATTGGCCTGGGCCGGGCCAAAGATGACAAAAAGTACATGGAAGTTGCAGCAAACACACTTCGTAAAATAACCGGCCAGCAGCCGGTCGAAACGATCGCGAAGAAGTCTATCGCCAGCTTTAAATTGCGTGAAGGCAACAAAATTGGCCTCAAAGTTACGCTGCGCGGCGATCGAATGTACGAATTTGCCGACCGGCTCATCACTGTTGTGCTACCGCGATTGCGCGACTTTCACGGCGTGAGCGCCAAGGCTTTCGACAAATCCGGCAACTTTAGCCTAGGCCTGACCGACCAGTCGGTTTTCCCAGAACTCACGTTCGATGAAACAACCACGGTGCACGGCCTGCAAGCGATCTTCGTGATTAACTGCCAAGAACCGGCGCACGCCCGTGCGTTACTCGAAAAATTCGGCATGCCGTTTGAAAAGGAGAACAAGTAATGGCTAGAAAATCAAACATCGCTCGCGACCTGAAGCGCCAAAAGATGGTCAAGCAATACGCAGCAAAGCGAGCCGAGCTCAAGAGTCTCGGCGACTCTGTTGGTCTGGCCAAGTTGCCGCGCAACTCCAGCCCAACCCGCTGGAAAAACCGTTGCGGTGAAACCGGCCGGCCGCGTGCCTACATGCGTACCTTTGGTCTGAGTCGTCTTTCATTTCGTGAACACGCAAGCAAGGGCGAAATTCCTGGCGTAACAAAGTCGAGCTGGTAGAAAGGAGTACACCATGGTTTCAACAGATCCAATCGCCGATATGCTCACCCGCATCCGCAACGCAATCGCAGTACGCAAAAACGAAATCGTTTTGCCGCACTCAAAAGTCAAGCACTCGGTTGCCCAACTTTTAAAGGAGAGTGGTTTTCTCGACGAGGTGGCCGTCACGGACGCCACCGTTGGTAAAAGTCTCAAAATCGTCATTAACAACCCGGAGCAGAACGCCAACATCACCGAGATCGTCCGTTTGAGCAAGCCGGGGCGCCGCGTTTACTACGCCTCGCAGGATATCCCGACTATCAAGCGCGGTCGCGGCATCGTGATCATCTCTACATCCAAAGGCATGATGCTTGGCGACAAAGCCAAGAAGCTTGGCATCGGTGGCGAGTTAATTTGTAAGGTATATTAAAGTAATGCGTTTTTACGAAGAACTGGTCGCGCTAGTTAGCAATATCATTATTGCAGCCGCAGCGGTTTCAATCGCGATCACCATTCGTAAACGTAATTAAGAAAAGGAAAATCGATGAGTCGAGTAGGAAAACTGCCCATTCAAATCCCAAGCGGTGTGACAATCACTGTCGACCCCGATTTCGTAACTGTAGCCGGCCCGAAAGGTACGCTCAAGCAGTTCACGATGCCGGGCGTCACGATCACCGTTGACGGCGAGCAAGCACTCGTGACACGTGCGAACGACGAGCCAAAAAATCGTGCCAAGCACGGGTTGATGCGCGCCCTCATCAACAATATGGTGAATGGCGTGAGCGCCGGCTTCAGCAAAAAGCTAGAGATCAACGGCGTTGGCTACCGCGTGGCACTGCAAGGCGCCGACCTCAAGTTTAATCTTGGCTTTTCGCACGATGTGATATATAAAATGCCGGCCGGTGTTAATGCAGCTATCGAGCAGAACACCGTGACCGTGACTGGCATCGACAAACAGCAGGTGGGCCAAGTTGCCGCCGAAATTCGCGCCCTCAAGAAGCCCGAGCCATACAAAGGCAAAGGCATCAAGTACGAAGGCGAGCGCATTATCCGCAAGAGCGGTAAATCCGGGAAGGACAAGTAGGTAAACTCATGAACAAACTTGCACACAAATTACACAACCTAGCACTGCGCAAGCATCGTGTTCGTGCCACCATTGCAGGCACCGCCGAGCGACCGCGCCTGAGCGTCAGCATCAGCAATCGACATATCATTGCCCAGTTGATTGACGACGACGCACATAAAACTATGGCATACATTTCGACCGTCGGCAAAAAAGCCGCCACCGGCACTCTGACCGAACGGGCAACTTGGGTCGGCGCCGAAATTGCCAAGAAGGCGAAGACCGTAAAAATTAGTACTGTTGTATTCGATCGGAATGGCCGTTTGTACCATGGCCGAGTCAAAGCCTTAGCAGACGCAGCACGTAACGCAGGATTGGAGTTCTAATCATGGCTGAAAATACTACTTCAGCACAGGGCGCCGCTGCAGAAGCAAGCGCAGCACAGCAACATCAACAAGGTCACGCCGGCCGCGGGCCGCGAGGCGGTGGCGACCGTCGCCGTGACCGCCGGCCGGAAATCGCTCCCGAAGAAAAACAATTTGACGAGCGCGTGGTACACATCGACCGCGTGGCTCGCGTTGTAAAGGGCGGACGCCGCTTTCGATTCCGCGCCTTAGTGGTCGTTGGTGATCGCAAAAACCGGGTCGGCATCGGTATTTCCAAAGGCGCCGACGTGACCGCCGCCGTGACCAAAGCAACCGAGTCGGCCAAGAAGCACCTCGTCACTGTCACTTTGTACAAAGGCACGCTGCCGCACGAGGCCGAGGCCAAAGTGAGCGGCGCGCGTATCTTGCTCAAGCCGGCCAGCGCCGGTACGGGGTTGATCGCCGGTGGCGTGGTGCGAACCATTCTCGAAGTTGCTGGCGTTCGCAACGCGCTGAGCAAGTCGCTGGGTTCAACCAACAAAGCCAATACGGCGTATGCAACCATTGTCGCACTGCAGTCAATCGAGCCAGCTAAGAACTGGGTCACTAACACTAACGCGCAGGCCAAAGTCACTAAAAAGGCTCCAGAAAAAGCAACGGCAACTGCCAAAAGCAAGGAGTAAAAACGATGAAATATAACGAGCTACAGATTTCGAAAAACAAAAGCCCGAAGCGTGTTGGACGCGGTATCGCCGCCGGCCAAGGTAAAACTGCCGGTCGCGGCACCAAGGGCCAAATGTCACGCACCGGCTCCAGCAAACGGCCTGGCTTTGAGGGCGGCCAAAACCCCCTTATGCAGCGCCTGCCAAAATTGCCTGGCTTCCGCTCCTACAAACCGCGAGTCGAAACGATCTATACTGGGGCTCTCGACCAATTCACAGGCAAAACCGTTGACAGTTTTGCGCTCGCCGAAAAAAGTCTCATTACGAGTCCATTCGTACGCGTTAAATTACTCGTCAAGGGCAAAATTACCAAAAAGGTAACCGTTAAACTGCAAGGCGCCAGCACTGCGGCTATCGAAGCGGTCCAAAAAGCCGGCGGCAGTTTCGAAAAGGTCGCACAGAACGGCCGGCCGGCCAAAGTCGAAAAAAAGCAAAGAGCCTAAACTTCCGGCAGTAGCCTTATTGGGCAAGGTTAGGGGTTTGAGTTCGTCTATTTTTTGCCGAGCCAATGGAAAAACCTACGGGAATCATCCTCGTCGCCTAATTCCTTGCCAACATCAATGCATACGTAAAGGTACACCATCGAATAATGGAATACTGATTACAAAAAGCTCTTTATTATGTATACTGTACAATCAGTTAACGAAATCTTAAGAGGCTGTCGGACACATGAACTGGAGAACTATCGGTAAGTCCTTGGGGCATAAAGACATGCGCAAGCGCATCTTTGCGGTGCTCGGCATTTTGTTGGTATTCCGTATTTTGGCGCACATTCCCGTTCCGATTGGCGATCCGAAAACTTTGCAACAGGTGTTGCAGAACCTGTTTACCTCGAATCAGCACGGCACGCAACTGCTTAGCTTCATCAATGTACTGTCCGGCGGAGCGCTCGCCAATTTTTCGATTATGATTGCAGGGCTAGGTCCGTACATTAACGCCTCAATTATTATGCAGCTGCTCACCAAGGCCATCCCGCGGCTTGAGGCGTTGCACAAAGAAGGCGAGTTCGGCCAGAAAAAAATCAACCAATACACGCGCATTATTACGTTCCCGCTGGCAATTATCCAATCAATCGGCGCTATCTACCTGATCAGCAAAACTGCCAGCAGTCTCAGCGGCGTGGGCGACATCACCGCCAACGCCACGCTGATGCAATGGGTTTTGATGGTCGCGGCGCTGACTGGCGGCTCAATGCTGCTCATGTGGCTAGGTGAACTGGTGACTGAGCAGAGCATTGGCAACGGCATTTCGCTGCTCATTACCGTTGGCATTGTGAGCAGCCTGCCTTCGACCGCCAGCAGTCTGGTGCATTCGATCACCAGCGCCACAAACAAGTGGGTATTATGGGGACATAAACTGCCCTTCAGCAAGTCCGGCGCCGTGTTCGGGCTTGTTATATTGTTGTCCGTTATAGTAGTGACTTGGTTGGTCGTAATGCTCAACGAGGCAGCGCGGCGCATCACCATCAACTACGCCAAACGCGTGCAAGGCAACCGTACCTACGGCGGCGTCACGACCGTGTTGCCGATCAAACTAATTACTGCCGGCGTGGTGCCGATTATCTTTGCTGTGGCGTTTTTGAGCGTACCGAGCTTTGTCGGGCAGCTGATGAGCAACGCGCACAGTATACACTTGCAGCACCTTGGCACAAATCTCGGAACCTGGTTCCAAACGCCGTCGGCCCAAACCTTTGCCGCTGGCGGCTGGACACCCTATATTTATCCGCTCACGTACTTCTTGCTGGTGTTCGTCTTTACGTTCTTCTACACCAGCGTGACCTTCAACAGCAAAGAGATCGCCGAAAACTTGCAGAAGCAGGGCGGATTTATCGAAGGCGTCCGTTCTGGCACGCAAACCGAAAAACACCTCGGCAAAACCGTCAACCGTCTGACGCTTTTCGGCGCTTTCAGTCTTGGCATATTGGCGCTATTACCAATCATTGCCCAGCTATTTATCGGCACGAACATTGCACTCGGGGGCACGAGCGTTTTGATTTTGGTGTCGGTCTCACTGGAAACGCTGCGCGCCACCGAGTCCCGGGCGCTTATGGTCACCTACGACCAATACTCTCAGCCGGACTTTTTTGAAGACATGGATGAGTCCGACATCAAAAGCCCCAAAAAGCGGCGCTTCAGTCTGCTGCACCTAGCACGTCGCAAATAGTAGTAGCTTATTTGATGGTTCATTATATAATAAAAGATTATGATTGAACGCATATCTCTGGTTCAGACAATTCCGGCAGGACAAATATTCCGTAATCCCAATTCTGACAAGCGAAACGAAGCAATTGGCCTTAACTGCATGGACGAAATAATCGAAAGCCTTGGGCTCGCCGTTGTCACCAGGACACTTACTGGTGTTTGAGCCAGGTGGATTTGGGGGCGACCACGCCCATGAACGCCAGGAACTGATGCTAGCAACCAACGGCAATCCAATCTTATTGCATCGGAATGCCGAGAACAAAATCGTTAGAACACCGATGGGACCGGACGAAGAGGGCAACCTTAGCGCATTTTTTGTCCCTTCCTGGGCTCCTCACGCGGTCATAAATCCTAGCGACCAACCCACTACACTTTACGAAATTCGCGACCGCGTATCAGCCGACTTTACGAGTTTCGACAGCACGCCGGAAAGCATGTTGCCAGCTGACTTTCGTGAGTTCCGATAAACTCTTTATAAAGTGTTGTAATCGCCACCAAACACTGCTATAATCAAATCTTGTTATATTTATGGCGAATAATAAGCAAGTTATCGAGTTGACGGGGACAATTCTCGAGACCCTTCCAGGGACTCAGTTCAAAGTTGAACTCGAAAACGGCCATAAAATCATAGCTCACGTCGCAGGGAAAATGCGGAAACACTATATCCGCATCGTACCGGGCGACAGCGTGACGGTTGAGTTGACCCCTTACGACCTTACGAAGGGCAGAATCACCTATCGCAAATCATAATATAAGCAGTGTGTCGTGCACTAAAGAAAGGGAGTACGATCCGCATGAAAGTGCGTGCAAGTGTTAAAAAGATGAGTCCAGATGACATTATCGTCCGGCGCAAAGGCCGGGTACGGGTTATCAACAAGCTAAAACCAAAGCATAAGCAGAGGCAGGGTTAAATATGGCACGAATTTCGGGAGTCACTATTCCAACCGACAAACAAGTTCATGTCGCCTTGACATATGTCTATGGCATTGGCCCAAAAGCCAGCAGCGACATCCTGACGGCTGCTAAAGTTGAGCCAACCGTTCGTGTCAAAGACTTGACCGACGCGGAAATCGGTCGCATCCAAGATGTTATTAATGCCAACTACACGGTTGAAGGCGAGCTGCAGCGCGTTGTCGCCGGCAACATTAAGCGTTTGAAAGACATCAATTCGTACCGCGGCATGCGCCACAAAGCCAACTTGCCGTCGCGCGGTCAGCGCACTAAAACCAACGCCCGAACCAGGCGCGGCAAGAAATTGACCGTTGGCGGCACCGCTAAAAAAGTGGCTTCAAAGACTTAGGATGAGGATGTAAGATAATGGCAGATACGACAACGACTACAGCAAAGAAGAAGAAAGCCAAGCGCATTGTTGCAAGCGGCCAGGTGCACATTTTGGCAACCTTCAACAACACGATTGTGACATTTACCGACGCACAAGGCGGTGCTTTAGCCGCAGCAAGTGCCGGCGGCTGCGGCTTCCGCGGCTCCAAAAAAGGCACGGCCTACGCTGCGCAGGTTGCCGCCGAAAAGGCAGGACAAGCCGCCAAGCAATCATACGGATTTAATAAAGCCGAAGTCTTTATTAAAGGTGTTGGCCTGGGTCGCGACGCAGCCGTTCGGGCGCTCAGCGGCCTTGATATTCAAGTAGAAAAAATTGTAGACGTGACAGGCGTGCCGTTCGGCGGCGTTCGCCCGAAGAAAGCACGTCGGATTTAAGGGTGAGAGGATAATATAATGGCAAGAGACACTCACTCCATCGTAAAAATGAGCCGCCGGGAAGGTTATGCACTGCATCCCAAGGCTCACAAAGCCCTGGTCAAACGCACAACCAAGCCCGGCCAAGCAGCAAACGCACGCATGCGCAACAAGCCTAGCCAATATTCGCTACAGCTTCGCGAAAAGCAAAAAGTCAAACGCTTGTACGGGTTGCTCGAGAAGCAATTTAGCAATTTGATGAAAGAAGCCGGCCGCAAACAAGGTCAAGCGGGCGAGGTCCTGCTGCAACTGCTTGAACAACGGGCCGACAACGCCGTGTATCGCGCTGGTTTTGCGTCGAGCCGGCGCGCCGCGCGCCAACTGGTCACGCACGGTCACTTTTTGTTAAATGGCCGCCGCGTCGACATTCCGTCAATCCGTTTGAAAGCCGGCGATGTCCTGACCATCCGTGACCACAGCAAGCAAACCGAATACTTCAAGAAAATTGACGACGTCAGTCCCGCACCATCAACCATTCCCGCCTGGATGAAAGTCAACCGGAAAAAAGTCGAATTTCAAGTGACCGGCATGCCCGCCCGGGATGATGCCGAGCCCGAAATTAACGAGCAACTAATTGTCGAATACTACTCACGCTAAGGGAGGATGAGCTACTATGTCAAAAATAATTCACACGCCAGGTATCGTCAAGATTGACGATCACAGCGACACCAGCGCCACCTTTGCGGTCGAGCCGTTGCACAGCGGCTACGGCATGACACTCGGCAACTCGCTGCGACGAGTCTTGCTTTCGAGCATCTCTGGCGCCGCCGTGACCAGTTTTAAGATCGAAGGTGCAACCCACGAATTCACTACCGTTCGCGGTGTCAAAGAAGATGTCGTGGATATCATGTTGAATCTCAAAGGCATCCGTTTCCGCGTCTTCAGTGATGAACCGCAAACCTTGCGCATCACCAAGCAAGGCAAAGGCACTATTACCGCCAAAGACATCACCGTTAACAGCGACGTTGAAGTTGTCAACCCCAACCATGTCATCGCGACACTCGACGACGACAAGGCGAAATTTGTTATGGACTTGGTGGTCGAAACCGGCCGCGGCTACCGCACTATCGACGAGAGCGCAGCCAAAAAAGCCAGCGACCAAGTTGCGGTCGATGCCATCTTCAGTCCGGTGCTGCGCGTTCGCTACAAAGTCGAAAACACTCGCGTTGGCCAAGTGACCGACCTCGACAAACTACTGCTTACGATTGAAACCGACGGCACCATCAGCCCGCGCGACGCGTTCGAAGAAGCGTCCGCCATCCTGGTAAACCAATACACTGCGTTGGCCGGCACAACCAAGGTCGAAGCTGCGCAACCGCTCGGCATGCCAGCCCAAGCTTCGGATGATGACATCACCCAGTCTTCTGACGAGCCTACTGCACTCGACACGTCGATCGAAGACCTTAATCTTTCAGCTCGAACCACGAACGCCCTCATTAACAATGACATTCACACCATCAAAGATTTGTTTTCTTTGAGCGATGCTGAGCTTCGCGACCTCAAAGGTTTCGGCAGCAAAGCACTCGACGAAGTGAAAGAGAAGCTAGCAGAGCTGGAGCTGTAAGATGCATCGCAACGGATATCAAGGCCGAAAACTGCACCGCGAGCGCGACCAACGCATAGCGCTGGTGAAGGGTTTGGCCGATTCCCTCATTAAATATGAGTCGATCGAAACCACGCTGCCGAAAGCCAAAGAAGTAGTGCCGTACGTAGAAAAACTGATTACCAAAGCGAAAAAAGGTGATCTGCACAACCGCCGCCAAGTCATCAGCAAATTGCAAACCCTCGAAAGTGCGCACAAACTGGTCGACGAGCTGGCGCCCAAAATGCAAGGTCGCACCAGCGGCCACGTGCGCATCGTAAAAACGCGCACGCGCCGCGGCGACCACGCGCAACTAGCAAAGGTGAGCTTCGTTGACGACCTCAAAGAAGCGCCGGTCGCGGTCGCCAAGAAAGCCGCAAAGCCGGCAGCCGCCGCAGCAAGTAGCAAAACTCCTGCAGTTAAAAAAGCTGCGCCGAAAAAGGCAGACAAGGAGACCAAATAATGAAAACTTACAGCGCCAAACCAACTGACGTCACGCGCAAGTGGTACGTCATCGATGCCGCAGAAGCTCCGCTCGGCCGTGTCGCAACGAAGGTCGCCACACTGCTCACTGGCAAAGAAAAGCCAATGTTCACTCACCACATCGACACCGGCGACTACGTAATCGTCGTCAACGCTAAAAATTTGGTCGTCACCGGCGCTAAAATGACCGACAAAATGTACTACCACCACAGTCATTTCCCAGGCGGTTTAAAAGAGGCTACTTTGGCCGAAAAAATGGAAAAAGATCCGACTCACGCACTTTTCCACGCCATTCGCGGCATGCTGCCTGTCAACAAATTACGTGATGGACGCTTAGAGCGACTCAAGATCTATGCCGACGCCGAACACAAGCATGAAGCGCAAAAGCCGCAAACCATTTCGGTTAAAGGAGGCAAAAAATAATGGCTGCACAAAATTACTTCTATGCCTTGGGCCGCCGCAAAGCCGCAACCGCACGTGTGCGCCTCAGCAGCGGTAAGGGCAGCATTGTCATCAACGGCAAGCCGGCTACCGAATACTTCGCCGAAAGCAAAAATTTGCTGACCGACCTCGAAAAACCTTTTGCAGCCTTGGAACAGGAAAACAAGTACGACATTACCGTGCTCGTCAACGGAGGCGGCCACGCTGGCCAGGTGGATGCGATTCGCCTCGGCATTGCAAAGGCGCTTGTCCAACTCAACGAAGACCTCAAGGCCACTTTGAAGCGCGCCGATTTGCTTGGTCGCGACATTCGTACCAAAGAGCGCAAGAAGTTCGGCTTGAAGGGCGCTCGCAAGCAACGCCAATTCACCAAGCGCTAAAGGACATTTACGACAAGTATGAGCAAGCTACAAGGCAATCAATATTGGTTTACCGGCACTATCCGTGACGGTTTGTTCTGTGTGTTTGCATAAGTCCAAGACACAAAAATACTGAAAAAACCGCCACAACAACGGCGGTTTTTCAAATGTATCGAACTTTAAACGAAGAAGGATGTAAAATAATATGGAAGCGAAACAGAAGTCTGGCGAAATCCACGGACCGCCAGCCGACACGACAGAATCACTTGGCGCGGTTAGCATCGCAGGTGCAACACCCGAGTCAACCCAGACGGCCGACATGTCGCCAGTCAAAACAGTGTCCTGGGGAAGGCCACTATCGCCGCCGTACACTTCTGAGCGAGGCATAGCAACAGTCGGTCTGACCGGCAATGAAGTGCGTCAGGGCCTTGGTCAGAAGTAGCGAAGCCGTTGCGCATAAGCTATACTACCACTATGGACAAGCCAGTTATTTTGACGGGATTGCGGGCGAACAGTGATCTGACGCTCGGAAATTACTTAGGCGCATTGTTGCCGCTGGTTGACATGGCAAAAACACGCGCTGGCGAGTACGAAGTGCACTTGTTCGTGCCTGACTTGCACAGTTTTACCACGCCTATCGACCACTCGCAATTGCAAACACAAATCTTACAAAACCTACGAATTTTCACTGCTGCCGGCCTACCGCTTGATCATCCAGGCGTTCACATTTATCGCCAAAGTTATGTGCCCGCTCACAGTGAGCTTGCTTGGATTCTCGACTGCTTTACCGGTTTTGGCGAACTGAGCCGGATGACCGAATTCAAAGATAAGTCGGCTCGGCTCGGCTCGGCGCACATTGGTGTCGGACAGTTTAACTATCCACCTCTTATGGCCGCCGACATTTTACTGTACGGCGCAACCTATGTTCCTGTAGGCGATGACCAGCGCCAGCACATCGAGTTTACGCGCATGATCGCGGAGCGCATGAATAACAAATTTGGTGAGTTATTTGTGGTACCGAAATCTATGGCGGAACAGCACAAATTCTTTGGCAAAGATCAGGCGTTGCGCATTCGTGACTTACAAGATCCCACCAAAAAAATGAGCAAAAGCGACGAGAGCGGCAAGGGCGTGATTTTCTTGGGCGACCCACTCCACGTGGCCATCAAAAAGATAATGAGCGCCACGACCGACAGCTTTGCCGAAATTCGTTACGATATGAACAAACGGCCAGGTGTGTCTAATCTTTTGCAAATCCTGGCACTCCTTAGTAACCAGTCCCTCGAAAAAACTACGGAAGAATGGGAAGGCCAACCCAGCTACGGCGCGCTCAAAACGGCCGTCGCAAAACAAGTTGCAGCCTTTCTGGGCGCGTTCCAAACAAAGCTCGGCGCGGTAGGTGCCCACGTACTCCAAACAAAACTAGCCCAAGACGAGCGCAAAATGAACGAAATCGCCAACCAAACTTTGCTGCGCGTGCAGAAAGCGGTCGGGCTGCGGCCCTAGGCAATAGCATGCAGCGATTCACGTATCACGATGATGACGCAGCAGTACACCAAACGCGGGACGCGGCGCCGCGGCTTGACGTGTTTGTGCAAGCTCAGCTACCCAGGCTAAGCAGGGCATTCGCACAAAAACTCTGTCAACAAGGCCGAGTGACCGTCAACGGCGCGGTTATTAAAGGCGGCTACAAGCTGCGGGAAGGTGATGAAATAGCCATTGACTACGACCAGCAAGAGCTGGATCGCATTCCGCACATTGATCTGCCTGTCATCTACGAAAACGACGATTGTATCGTGCTCAACAAGCCGGCCGGTGTGCTCACGCACAGCAAGGGCGCATTTAATGCCGAGGCAACGGTTGCCACATTTTTGCGCGACAAATTGCAAGACATAGACGGCGAGCGTGCCGGCATTGTGCATCGGCTGGATCGAGCCACAAGCGGCGTCATTATTTGCGCCAAAAATCACGCAGCTTTGAGTTTCTTGCAAAAGCAGTTTTCGCAGCGCAAGGTTAAAAAGATATACGACGCCGTTATTGAGGGCACGCTTGAACCGGCAGAAGCGATCATTGACATGGCCATCGAGCGTAACCCCAAAGCGCCCGCTACGTTCCGTGTCGGGCCAAACGGCAAACACGCCCTGACGCACTACAAGACTATCCGAACCAGTGACCATGCTAGCTTGCTCGAACTCAAACCCGAAACCGGCCGCACCCACCAGCTGCGCGTACATTTAATGCAACTCGGCCACCCAATTATCGGCGATACACTATATGGCGGAAAGCCGGCCGAGCGGCTTTTTTTGCACGCGCGCAGCCTGGAAATAACCTTGCCGAGCCGCGAGCGTAAAATATTTGAGGTGCCGCTGCCCCGGATTTTTCTGGACATGGTGACGGGGGCTTAGGCGTGGCACAAAAACTCATCCTGCATCCCGCGACCGCACAGCAGTTCGAAGCACTTGCCAAAAATCCAGCGCATGCCGTTGCCATCATCGGTGCTCGCGGCGGCGGCAAGCAGGCCCTTGCTACGGCGCTGGCGGCGCGCATTATAACGCTCGAGCCGGAAGCGCTTGAGAAGTATCCCTATTTCATGCGGTTACAGCGCGACGAGCCAAGTATTTCGATCGAGCAAATTCGCGAGCTACAGCATTTTACCCAGTTAAAAACCACCGGCTCCGGAGATATCAGGCGAGTTATTTTGATTGCGGACGCCGGACGCCTGACGATCGAGGCACAGAACGCACTGCTCAAACTACTAGAAGAACCGCCCGAAGACACGGTGCTGTTGCTCACGGTCGAGAACACGCACGCGCTTTTGCCAACCATCATGTCGCGCATGCAAACTTTGATAGTACATGCTGCGCCTGGCGAAACAGTCCGTGAGTACTTTCTGCAGCATTTTGACGCTTCGGCAGTGGATACGGCGTATTTTTTGAGCGGCGGATCACCCGGCCTGATGCACGCGCTCTTGCAAAACGAGCAAAGCCATCCGCTGTTCGCAGCCGTTACGCAGGCCAAAGAAATCCTCCAAAAACCGATGCTTGACCGCCTGGCGCTCGCCGACGGCCTCAGCAAAAAAAAGGACGATGCACGCACGATCGTGCAGGCGCTGC
>Ga0137385_10002662_pt1 | contig 15281 bp, 12 predicted proteins | sample SagtaG_FD_104921 | JGI IMG/M metagenome (GOLD analysis project Ga0137385, IMG submission 104921) | Vadose zone soil microbial communities from Sagehorn Ranch, Mendocino, California, USA - Sage2_R_80_16 metaG | ecosystem: Environmental > Terrestrial > Soil > Vadose zone | place: USA: California...
CATCTCCCTGGCGATCCGGGCCCGCTCACCGGCCGCGGCGATCCGGGACTGCTGGTCGCGCTCGTGTTCGGCACGCTGTGCCCGGTCCTCCAGCGACGCCAGGTACGCCCGCCGGGTGCGCAGGTTCACGCCCAGCACGAACGCGGCGCCGTCGGCCAGCGCGATCATCACGGACAGGTTGTGGGCCACGATGTCGTGCATCTCCCTGGCGATCCGGGCCCGCTCCCCGGCCGCCGCGATCCGGGACTGCTGGTCGCGCTCGTGCTCGGCCCGCCGTGCCCGGTCCTCCAGGGACGCGAGGTACGCCCGCCGGGTGCGCAGGTTCACCCCCAGCACGAATGCGGCGGTGACCATGCCGGACAGGAAGACCAACGTGGGGATGGCCTTGAAGTCCTGCCACCACCGGATGATGGCCAGCCCGACGCCGATCTCCAACGCCCCTGCCGCGGCCAGCGCCCAGCGTCGCGGGCAGTGCGCGGCCACCGTGTACAGCCCGACCAGCAGTGCCGCGTCGGCCACCTGCACGGAACCGTGCAGCCACTGCCCGAACGCGACGAGACATTGGAAGGCGAACACCGGCACCGGGTAACGGCGCCGCAACACCAGCGGGGCGCACAACAGGATCGCGAACAACGCGCCCGGCAGGACGTTCCCCAACGGCCCGCGCCGCACCCCGACCAGGAGCAGCAGGCATGTCGTCAGCAGACAGTCCGCCACGACGGGATGCCTGGTCACCGCGTCACGCAGGCCGGCGAACGTGGGCCAGCCACCCCCAGGCCGGTCGGGCATCGAGGCTTCCCTCGACCCGACCGACCTGGACGTCCCCGATGTGGTCACCCCGACATCATCCCGCTCAGGCGTCCCGGCGCCGGACGAGAATGGCGGCCGCGATGAATCCGGCGACGATGTAGATGCAGAACACCCAGAACCCGGTCCATGGTGCGAGCATGCCCGTGTCGGGGTGGATCGCGGTGAGCGACTGGCCTGCGTTGCTGGGCAGGTAGGGCGTGATGTGCTGGCTCCAGCTCTGCGGTAGTGCGTCGCTCAGCGCCGGCAGCACCAGCAGCAGCCCGAACAGCGTCGCGATGCCGCCCGCCGTGCTGCGGATGATCCAGCCCAGCGCCACGCCCAGCAGGCCGACCATGGTCAGGTACAGGCCGGTGCCGAACACCGTGCGCAGCACCTCCGGCGCGGACAACGAGGTCTGGATGTGCTGGCTGGACAGCAGCGCCTGACCGGCGAAGAACGCGACGAACGCGGACACCTCGCCCGCGACGAACGCCACCACGGTGAACACGATGGCCTTGGCCCACACGACCGGCAGCCGCTTGGGCGCCGCGGACATGCTGGCCCGGATCATGCCGGTGCCGTACTCGCCGGTGACCAGCAGCACGCCGAGCACCCCGATGATCAGTTGCGCCAGTTCGAACCCCCGCAGGCTGACGCCGGTCGGCTCGAAACGCAGTCGCTGTGCGGCTTCCATCACCGGCCAGCGGTTGGCGGTCACGGCCGAGAACAGCACACCGAACCCGATCATGCCCAGCACGGTGGCGGCCAGCGTGATGTAGGAGGACCGCAGCGACCAGAACTTCACCCACTCCGAGCGCAGCACCCGCCACTGGGTGACCTTCAGGTCCGTCTGCGGCACGCGCGGCTCGACCTGGGCGGCGGCGTGCTTCGGTACGGCGATGTCGGTGGTCATGCCACGCTCCTGTCGTGCTCGTTCGCGGTGTCGTCCACGCGGAATTCCACCGCGTCCTGGGTGAGCTCCATGAACGCTTCCTCGAGGGATGCCTGCACCGGCGTCAGCTCGACCAGCGGGACGGCCGCGGCACAGGCGGCCTTGCCGATGGCTTCGCTGTTGAGACCGGCCACCTCAAGGAGGTCAGGTTCCAGCCCCGTCACGCTCACGTCGGCGCCGACCAGCAGGTCACGCAGTCGACCGGCCTCCGGCGTCCGCACCCGAACCACCTTGCGCGAGGCCAGTTCGGTGAAGTCACGCACCGACAGATCGGCGATCAACTTGCCGCGACCGATCACGATCAGGTGTTCCGCGGTCAGCGCCATCTCACTCATGAGGTGCGACGACACGAACACGGTCCGCCCCTCGGCGGCCAGCGCCCGCAGCAGCGTACGGATCCAGAGGATGCCCTCCGGGTCCAGCCCGTTGACGGGTTCGTCCAGCACGAGCGTCGCCGGGTCGCCGAGCAATGCGGCGGCAACCCCGAGCCGCTGGCCCATGCCCAAGGAGAAGCCACCGACCCGGCGGCGGGCCACGTCCCGCAGCCCGACCATGTCGATCACCTCGTCCACCCGCCGGCGCGGAATCCCGGTGGTCAGCGCGAGAGAAAGTAAGTGGTAGTAAGCGGATCGCCCGGAGTGGACGGCCTTGGCCTCCAGCAGCGCGCCGACCTCGTGCAGCGGCGCGGTGTGCTCGGCATAACGCTTGCCGTTCACGGTCACCCCACCCGAGGTGGGCGCGTCCAGCCCGAGAATCATCCGCATGGTGGTGGACTTCCCGGCCCCGTTCGGGCCGAGGAAGCCGGTGACCACACCCGGTCGTACGGTGAAGGTCAAGTCATCCACCGCTGTCTTGTCGCCGTACCGTTTGGTCACGGCGCGCGCCTCGATCATGTTCACCCCTGCCTCCGGCCGCTGATACCCCACCAGCGGCAGCACCCATAGCCAATCAGCGGGGCGGGTCCGGGACGACCGTCCACGGCATGATCTTGGCGGGGCTGTTCGTAATACCTGAGGTGGATGCCGTCGTCCGCAGGTATTGCCCTGGCAGGCGTAGCAACGCGGTAGCGTCAGGATATGGGCGAGTATGAGCACATTCTCCACAAGCGGGACGGTGACACGGTCACCATCACGATGAACCGGGCCGCGCGACGCAACTCGCTGTCGGCCGCGCATCTCGGTGAACTGCTGGACGCGTTCACGTCGGCCGCGAACACCGACGCGACCGGTGTCGTCCTGGCCGGGGCCGGGCCGGTGTTCTCCGCTGGGCACGACTTCGCCGATGTGGCCGCTCGTGATCTGGCCGGGGTCCGGGAACTGTTGTTGCTGTGTACGGAATTGATGCGCACGATCGAGGCTGTCCCGCAGGTCGTGGTCGCGCGGGTGCACGGGTTGGCCACCGCCGCCGGGTGTCAGTTGGTCGCCTCATGTGATCTCGCGGTGGCCGGGCGGTCGGCGGGATTCGCACTGCCGGGCGGCAAGGGCGGCTGGTTCTGCCACACGCCGGCCGTTCCCGTGGCTCGGGCCGTCGGGCGGAAGCGGCTGATGGAACTGGCCCTGACCGGTGACGTGATCGACGCGGCCACCGCGCTGGACTGGGGCCTGGTCAACCGGGTCGTGCCCGACGACGAGCTGGACACGGCGGTCGCCGAGCTCCTCGCCAGGGCAACGCGTGGCAGCCGGGCGAGCAAGGCGCTGGGCAAGCAGACCCTCTACGCCCAACTGGACCGACCCGAGGCGGACGCGTACGCGATCGCGGTCGAAGTCATGGCCGCGGCATCGCAAACCCCGGCCGCACGCGAGGGCATGGCCGCGTTCCTGGAGAAGCGCGCCGCGGACTTCCCCGGCTGAGTCCCTTTCGGACATCCGTTACGCCTGTGGCGTAAACCTGGCCGACGCCATGCCTTCGTTGGCACACTGGACAAATGGCGGCGATCACCGAGATACGAGGGCAGGCGGACTGGCGGGGCAGCGAGCTCGCCGCCAGTCCCGAATGGCGCATCGTGCTGCGCGACGAGGATCGGTCTGAACTGCTGGCCGCGATCGGCGTGGCCGACAGCTTCCCGTTACCCGGCTTCGGACCGGTACTGACTGAGCTGGCCCGCGAACTGACCGACGGCCGCGGTTTCGGGCTGCTGCAGGGGCTTCCCGTTGACGGTCTGACCGAGCGTCAATGCGAGATCATGGCGGTCGGAATCGCGAGCCACGTCGGGCGGGTGATGCCACAGCCCAACGGCGAGCCGTTTGTGCACGTACGTGACCAGGGTGTCGACCCGGCCGCGCCGACCAGCCGCAGCCACCAGCACCGCGGCCGGCTGGACTTCCATTCTGATCCGACTGATGTCGTGGCGCTGCTGTGCACCCGGCCGGCCGCGTCCGGCGGGCTCAGTACCGTGGTCAGCTCGGTCACGGTGCACAACGAGATCGTGCGCGAGCATCCTGATCTTGCGGAGGTGTTGTATGAACCGTGGTGGCGCGACCACCGCACGGGGGACAGCTTCTCGGCCAGTCCGGTCTACTCGGCGGACGGGCGGGGACGGCTGAGCGCCAACTATGGGGCCGACTATATTAAGTCGGCGCAGCGTGGTGCGCATGTGCCTCGGCTGACTTCGCGGCAACTGGCTGCCATGGCGGCTCTGGATCGGCTGAACAATGACCCAGGGTTGATGCTTACTATGGACTTACGACCTGGTGACATGCAGTTTCTCAACAACCATGTCACCATGCACAGTCGCACAGAGTATCGGGATCATCCGGATCCGGGACTTCGGCGGGACCTTGTTCGGGTTTGGTTGGATTGGCTCGGCTGAGTTGCCGCACGCTTTGGTCATGACCGCGCGGCATTCCTAAATTGCCCGCTTGGCCAGTTCTTCTGCATCACCCCGATACGGGCCGCTCTTAGTACTCCAGCAGTAGTTCGTGATCATGCTGGTGAGGTGCGGAATAAGCACGGCCACCAGGTTGATCATGGATGTTTGTGAGAACAACCCAAGATCGCGTGGTGGCCGCGCAGGCCAGCGTAGACCCGACCGGCTGGCAGATGACCTTCGAGTCGGTGATGGCCCGGATCGCCGGCCGGTTCACCCGCGTGGAACCCCGCCGCACCGCACGCACGTTCGTGACCGGTCTGCTGGCCGGCCTGCCCCGGATGAACTGCCGGACCCTGGCCGAACACGCTGGGGACACCACACCGGACAAGATGCAACGCCTGCTGTCCCGCGCGTGCTGGGACGCCGAGGCCATGCTCGTGGTCGATGAGACCGGCGACCTGAAGAAAGGCACCCACTCGCTGGGCACTCAACGCCAGTACACCGGCACCGCGGGACGGATCGAGAACGCCCAGGTCGGGGTGTTCCTGACCTACACCACCACGATCGGGCACACCCTGATCGACCGGGAGATCTACCTGCCGCGTTCCTGGACCGACGACCCGCAGCGCTGCCGCGCAGCGGGCATACCCGCCGAAACCAGGTTCGCGACCAACCCGGCGTTGGCCACCAGGATAATCGTGCGTGCCCTGGACGCCGGAATACCGGCCGGTTGGGTGGCCGGCGACGAGGTCTACGGCAACGACCCTGGCCTGCGTGCCACGCGGGAGCAGCGGGGTGTCGGGTACGTGCTCGCGGTGGGGAGCGCTACCCGCATCACCACCGCGGCCGGTATCTACCGGGTCGATCAGGTGGCGGCGACGCTGCCGGTGCGGGCGTGGCAACGACTGTCGGCCGGTGCCGGGGCCAAGGGCTACCGCTACTACGACTGGGCCTGGGTCGACAGCCCCTCCACCGCTGATCAGACCGGGCACGGTGGGTACTGATCCGCCGCAATCGCCTTACCCACGAATTGGCCTTCTACCGCTGCTACGCGCCCCATCCGGTCGGCCTGCCCGTACTGGTTCAGGTCGCGGGACGGCGGTGGACGGTCGAACAGTCCTTTCAGACCTCGAAAGGGCAGACCGGGTTGGACGAACACCAGGTCCGTACCTGGCGGTCGTGGCACCGGTGGACCACCTTGGTGCTGGTGGCCCATCTGTTCTTGGCTATCGCCACTGCGACCGCGCGAACCGTGCCGGCGCCGGCAGGGCTGATTCCGTTGACTCTGAACGAGTTTCGGCATCTGTTTGCTGCCTTGGTGATCACTCCCGCGCTACCCGTTCGGCAGGTCGGGTTGTTTTCGTACTGGCGACGGCGACACCAGTACCGCGCCCAAGGGTCCCACTACCAGCGACAAGCCGACCGAGAGCCGTGAAGATCACGATCTACTGTTCGAGTACTAGTGCAAAAAGTGCAAATCAACGCCCTCTCGACAAAGCGGCCAGCTCACCCGGTGGCGCGGCAGCGCAGGGCCTCACGTGGCAAACGTAGGGGCGCGCGCCCCTACCCCTTGACCCGACCTCAGGTGAACCTTAAAGTTCATAAACGCAAACGGCTGTCACGATCGCGACAGAATTCATGTATATGAACACATTCGAAATCCCGTCGACCCGACGCCATCACGGTCTCGCGACCGGGACGCGAACAGGTTCGAACGGAAGGAACGGAGCACGCGACAAGGCGGCCATGGCTGTCGGCCCGGGGTGACCCGGCGTGGAGAGACCGACGGCCCCGCACGGAAGGAAACCTAATGAGATTGCGATCAATGTCGATCCGCACGCTTGCGGTGGCCAGCGCTGCCGCGCTGATCCCCGCAGCAGTAGCTCTGGCGATGTATACCGCCACCGCCACCGCCACCGCCACCGCCGCCCCGGCATGTGCGCAGACGACCCAGGGCGGGAGCTGGCAGAACACCGCGTTGGCCAACCAGACCGGGACCTTCACTGCCCAGTTCGACGCTACCCCGTCCGCCGCCGACATGAACGGTGTCATCGGGCTCTCCAACGGCTCCCAGACGGCCTACACCGGGTTTGCCGCGATCGCCCGCTTCAACCCGTCGGGCAACATCGACGCCCGTAACGGCGGGGCCTATGCGGCGGCCTCGACCATCCACTACCAGGCCGGGGTGGCCTACCACTTCCGGATGGCGGTCGACATCTCGGCACACCGGTATTCGATCTTCGTGACCGCGCCCGGTGGCTCGGAGCAGACGGTGGGCAGCAACTTCGCGTTCCGCAGTGAGCAGAGCACGGTCGGCCAGCTCAACTGGTGGGGCGCCTTCAGCGAGGTTGGCACCGAGCAGGTCTGCGGCTTCACACTCGGCACCGGGCCGACCACGACCCCGACGACCCCGCCGACCACGACGCCGACATGTGCCCACACGGGTCCCGTCCCCGGCCAGTCACCAGGCTGCAACTTCAACCTGTCCATTTGGGAGCTCCAACTGCCGATCGGTCAGCCCGGAAACCCGACCACGATCTCCAACTCGCAGCTCCAGGCCGGATTCACCGATCAGTTCTTCTTCACCGGCAGCGACGGCGCGATGGACTTCGTCGACCCCGGAACCAACTGCGTTACCACCCCCAACTCGACCCACTGCCGCACCGAGCTACGTGAGGTGAACACCGACGGCAGTCCTGCGGTCTGGTCCGCGAGCGGCACCAACACGCTCAGCGCGACGCTCACCGTGACCAACGCCGGAGGGGCGCCGGTGATCGGCCAGATCCACGACGACCCGGCCAAGTCGGTGCGCCCCCTCATCGAACTCTTTTACACCCCCAGCGGGGACATCAATGCGGGGGTCGAGCAGTGCCTGGCCGGCGGCTGCATCAAGTCCACCACGGTCGGCCACGTTGCCCCGGGCACCAAGTTCAGTTACCTGATCAACTACAGCCAGAGCAAGCTCAGCGTGAGCATCAACGGGGGCCCGCCCCAATCGCTCAGCAGCCCGATCCTGGGGGTCGGCGGCTACTTCAAAGCCGGCGACTACGGCCAGTCGCCGTCCAATGCCAGCGTCAACTTCTACGCGCTCAACATCACCCACGGCCCGTAGGCGGGCCGAACCACGATCCACGGAGGGCCTCGCGCTGGTGCGCGAGGCCCTCCGCACGCCGCAGAGTCTGTCAAACGAGGGGTTCCGTGTCCGTCTGCTCGGCGGCCGGACCAGAACCGGCATCGGTTGGCCGATGACTGGCAGGGCAGTGCGGTACGCGCCATCCTCGATAACCCGCGCTATACGGCTATGCCGTGTTCGGGCGTCGTGACCTGACAACCCGCACCCAACCCACCCGTTAACACACCCGGTCAACCCCCCACCCATCAGCCAAGATCAGGATGAAAAATGCCCAATAGCGATCGGGGTGATGCAGAAGCCCTACAGCGTGCGGACAACGCGTCACGGGGTAAGGAGAGTGAACTGCTCCCAGGTGCCGATCGCAGTGCGGTTGGCGATCAGCGCCGACGCGCCGGCGTTATCCGCAGTAACAAATTTGCCGTTTGCCATAGCAAGCAAGCTGACCGACCCGTTGGCGTTGTTGATGAGCTGGAACGTCTCCCACGTGCCGATCGCCGTTCGATTCGCGATCAACGGGGACGCACCGGCGTTGTCCGCCGTGACGATCTGGTTGTTGGCGTGTGCCCGCAGCGCCACGGTACCGGTGCCGACATTAACCAGATCGAACTGCTCCCACGCTCCAACCGACGTGCGATTGGCGATCAGCGGAGACGCACCCGCGTTGTCCGCCGTGACGATCTGGTTGTTCGCCAACGATCGCAGGCTGATCACGGTGCCGGTACTGCTGCCGGACACGACCGGCTGAGTGGGCCGAGTCGGGGTCAACGCGATCTGACCCTTCAACATGCGCCCGCCGTCGTTGGTCAGGCGCAGGTAGTAGTCCGATGAGCAAGCCGTGCCGTCCGAGTCCAACGCCAGCAGACCCGAGCCAGCCGGAACCATGCTCTGGTTCTCGGCCGTCTTGGCGATCTGGTTTCCTTCACCATATTCATCGAACATCGAGATGTAGATACCTTGCGCCCCAACACGAACCATGTTGTAGAACTGATGCCACATGAAATCACCGTGGGCGCGTTGGTTACCGGACACATCACCGGGAAGAACACAAGGCTGATAGTCGATGCCGTTGGCGTTACAGTCGGACTGGTCGCCGACATTGAACTGGTTGAAGACGTTGTCCGAGTCAGCGATATTGCCGATCGCACCAACCATCCACGGCGAGATCATGTTGAACCCATGATACGTCCCCAGGAAACCTGCCCGTGAACCACCAACCCCGGTACGCCACTCACGGGGCACGCCACCGATCACGTAACAACCCTGACCCTTGAAGAAGTTGATCACGTCCAGGCAGGTCGCCGCGTCCCACGGGTGGTTGGCATCGCTGAAGCCGAATCCCCAGATGCACACCACCGGCTTACCGTTCTGCCGGGCATAAGCCGGAGACGCGGTGTGCGCGGACATCTTGGAAGTCCAGTCGGTCTTGATCTCCGACTGCATATTGGTCCAGCCGGTCACGTCGTACATGATGTAGAACTTGCGGCCGAACTGCTCGGCCGCCGAACGGACCTTCGTGGCCATCGCGTCGCGCGTCGGACCCTCGCTGCCGTTGGGGTTGAAGCGCTGTAGCGCGGCCGTGTCGCAACCGTTCTGTTGCATCCACAGGAAATGCGTGTTCACCGACTGCTGGTCGAACGACGAGAACAGCGTCGCGGGCTGGCCATTGTTCAGGTTCGAGAATGCGGTCTGGAACGTCGTCGTGTACTCCCGCATGTCCGGCCATGCCTTGATGTTGGTGTTGCTCGGCGACGGCGCCTGGCTCTGGTTCTGGCTCCAGTGCCACCACGCGTTGATCGGGGAACCGTCGCCGATGGCGGCGAACCAACCCTGGTAACCCACGGTGATCTTGCCGACCACGTCGCCCGCAGGGCTCGCTGCCGCACTGGGGAGCGCGGCATACGCGCCGGCAGCCGTGGCGCCGGCTGCGGTGCCGGCCATGATGAGAAACGACCGTCGTGACAGGCTCATGGAGTCTCCCGCTCTACTTTGAGCAGCATCCTTTACAGTTTAGTTCAACCATTGAACTATGTCGCGGAGCCTAGAACGAGGTCACGGTTGAGTCAAGAAATAAGATCCGATGACGGTTTCACATGAGGAGGTCCTCGCCGAGCAGCCGACGAAGCTTGCTGAGTGACCGCATACTCTGTGTCTTCACGACACTCACGCTCGCACCGACGAGTTCCGCAACGGTGTCGATACTCAGGTCCTCCCAGTATCGCAGCACGACGATCGCCCGATCCCGTGGCGGCAGCTGACCCAACGCGTCCAACAACGTCAGGCGCAACTCGGGGCTGCTGTCGTGGACGGTGTCCGGTACCGACTCCACGACGACCTCACGCGAACCGTGTCGCCGCTGGTGGTCCAGGAAGGTCCGCAGCAACACCTTCCTGGCGTAGGCCGTCGGCTCTTCCAACCAGTTCAACCGCCCCCAGGCCATATACAGCTTCGCCAGTGTGGTCTGGGTCAGATCTTGTGCCAGGTGCCAGTCCCGGCACATCAGGTAGGCGGTTCGCCGCAGGCGCGGGCCGTGCGCGCTCGCGAACTCCACGAATTCCTCGTCGCGTGTTGTCACGTCGGCGGGTTCAGTTGTTGAAGGTCTTCGGTAGATCGGGGAACTCTCGTTGTGCGGCTGCGACGAGTGTCGAGTCCATGGTGCGGCCCCATCCGGGATCGTCGGCGATCGTCACGGCTTCGGCCTGGCTCAGCGCGGGCGGATTGGCGTGGCCGTTCGTGGTCAGACAGGTCATCACGTTCAACAGGACATTCACACCGTTGCTGCGGTAGACGGCCACAACCAGCGACTGGTTGCAGTCGTCGGAGAAACGGATGAGCGCGAGCCGGGCTCCGTCGGGGAGCGTCGAGCACTGGATGCTCAGGGTGGGATCGGTGTGGTCGCCGCAGTGGTAGGGAACTGACAGGGTACCGACGTGCAGGCGCAGCATGTTGGGACCGTGACCCCGGTCCAGGGCGATCTGCCCGAAGACCGTGCCGTTGCCGGCCTGGCCGTAGGCGCTGGTCGTGCCCGGTGGCAGGATCTGCTTGAGCCGGTACACGACCGCGGCCGACGTGACCGGCGACTGCGGTGCCGGCGTCTTCGATGATGACGACTGTGCGATGGACAGACTGGGGTGCGCTGAGCCGATCGCGGCCTGCGGTGCGTGTCGTCCTGACTGGCCGCTGATGATCAGACCGGTGATCAACGCGCCCGTGGTCATGAGCGTGCCGGCCGCGTACGTCGTCCGGCGCATCGTGCGTCGTCGCCTGCCCTGGCGCAGCGCGTTGGTGACCAGGTCACCGAGCGGTGGCTCGTGCTCGTTGTCCAGCTCTGCCGCCAGCCGCGTGTGGAAGTTGTCGTCCATCGCTGCCTCCCATGATCGTGTACCGGGTGCGAGCCGGCCCTCACCCGATACGACGTCATGACCACCCGGTCACGTCACATCGGTCGGTGTGCACGCCGTTCTCCGGCATGGTCAGCGTCCGCACGCGGCAGAATCCCTAGGGTGACCCGCTCCGACGCCATCGCCCGCGCGACCGACTACTTCGACTCCGGCACCTTCTTGGCGGACCTGACCCGCCGGGTGGCCTACCGCACCGAGAGCGTGCCGGTGGAGCGTTGCCCTGACCTGCGCGCCTACCTGGCAGAAGAAATGGTTCCCGCCGCACACCGACTGGGCGCCACGGCCGACGTGGTGGACAACCCGGTGCCGGGCGGCAACCCGTTCCTCATCGCGCACCGGCACGAGGCCGACGACCTGCCCACCGTGCTCACCTACGGCCACGCCGACGTGGTCATCGCCGAACCGCACCGCTGGCGCGCCGGGCTCGACCCGTGGCAGGTCACCGTCGAGCAGGATCGTTGGTACGGCAGGGGAACCGCGGACAACAAGGGCCAGCACACGATCAACCTGGCCGCGCTGGAACACGTGCTGGCCGTCCGTGGCCGGCTCGGCTTCAACCTCAAGATCATCGTCGAGACCGGTGAGGAGTCCGGCTCCACGGGGCTGCGCGCACTGTGCGCGGCGCGGCGGGACGAGCTCGCCGCGGACGTGCTCATCGGTTCGGATGGGCCACGGGTGACCACCGGCCAGCCGACGATCTTCCTCGGCACGCGGGGCGCCGCCGCGTTCACGCTGCGGGTGGCGTTGCGCGAGCGGGCGTACCACTCGGGCAACTGGGGCGGTGTGCTGCGCAATCCGGCCACGGTCCTGGCCAACGCCGTGGCCTGCCTGGTCGACGGGCGCGGCCGCATCCAGGTCCCCGGCCTGCGCCCACCATCCATTCCGGACAATGTCCGCCTCGCGCTGCGCGCCATCCCGGTCGGCGGCGACACCGACGACCCGGACGTCGACCAGGACTGGGGCGAACCGGGGCTGACGCCGGCCGAGCGGCTGATCGGCTGGAACACGCTGGAAGTGCTGTCGCTCGCGGCCGGCAACCCGGACACGCCGGTCGGCGCCATTCCCGGCACCGCGCACGCGCACTGCCAACTGCGGTTCGTGGTCGGCACCGACATCGACAACCTGGTGCCCGCGCTGCGCGCCCACCTGGACGAGCACGGCTTCCCCATGGTCGCCATCGAGCCGGGCCTTGTCATGCGGGCCACCCGAACCGACCCGGACGATGAGTGGGTGCGCTTCGCCATGGCGTCGCTGGAACGCACCCACGGCACCCCGCCGACCCTGTTGCCCAACCTCGGCGGCAGCCTGCCCAACGACGCGTTCGCCGAGGAACTGGGCCTGTCCACGATCTGGATCCCGCACTCCTACCCGGCCTGCGCCCAACACGCCCCCAACGAACACCTGCTCGGCACGCTGGCCCGCCAGGCGCTCGGCCTGATGGCCGGCCTGTTCTGGGACCTCGGAGAACCGTTCAGCTTGAACCGGATCGTGCGATCACTAGACTGACGGCACGGTCGACGAAAGGGACGACATCGTGGTGCGTTGGGGAATTCTCGGCACCGGTGGGATCGCGCGCACGTTCGCGGCCGACCTGCGATTGACCGGCTCCGGTACGGTCGTCGCGGTCGGGTCGCGCAGCGATGCGGACCCGTTCGCGAACGAGTTCGACATCCCGAACCGGCACAACTCCTACGAATCGCTGGTGTCCGATCCGGACGTCGACGTCGTCTACGTCGCCACGCCGCACCCGATGCACCACGACAACGCCGTGCTGGCGCTGCGCGCGGGCAAGCCGGTGCTGGTGGAGAAGCCGTTCACGATGAACGCCGCCGAGGCACGCGACATCGTCGCCGTGGCACGGGAAACCGGGCTGTTCGCGATGGAGGCGATGTGGACCCGGTTCCTGCCGCACATCGCCACGGTCCGTTCGTGGCTGGACGACGGTGTGCTCGGCGATCTCGTCACGGTGACCGCCGACCACGGCCAGTGGTTCGCCGAAGACCCCGATTTCCGTTTGTTCGCCCCGAAACTAGGCGGCGGCGCGCTGCTGGACCTGGGGATCTACCCGGTGTCGTTCGCCTCGATGGTGCTGGGCAGGCCGAGCCGGATCGTGACCATGATCGACCCGGCGTTCACCGGCGTGGACGCCCAGACGTCGATGCTGTTCGGCTACGCGGGCGGCGCCCAGGCCCTGTTGACGTGCACCCTGCGCGCCAAGAGCCCCACCCGTGCCGCGATCGTCGGCACCGAGGCCCGCATCGAGATCGACGGCGATTTCTACGCCCCCACAACGGTATCCCTGATCACCCGCGACGGCGAGACCACCCGAGTGCCCTCCGATCACGAGGGCCGCGGCCTGCGCCACCAGGCCGACGAGGTGGCTCGACGACTGGCCGCCGGTGACCTGGAAAGCCCGTTGATGCCACTGGACGAGACGATCTCGATCATGGAAACCATGGACGAGGTACTGGCGCAACAGCCCTGACCTCTCGCGCGCGACTACCGCACCACTCCACCGAGGTCAGCAGGCTGACGCGGCACATTTCCCGGCAATCGTCCGGGACGGGATCGTCATTATGCTCTGCCGGAAACCCAGGACATTGCCGGCGCGCACCGGCGGGTCAACGGGAGCGAATCATGGCGGAACCGATCCTTGTCCCATTCGACGGCATCGGCAGCGGGGTCGACACGCTGAGTTGGGGCCAGTGCGAAATCTGGCGCTCGATGGTGGCGGTCGGCAACTCCCTCGCGCTCGGCGCGAGCTTCCCGGCCGCACCCGGCACCACCGTGGCGAGCGTCGCGGACATGCTGCGGTTCATCGTGAGCCGCCACCAGTCGTTGCGGACCCGGATCGTGGTCGACGCGGACGGCACACCGCGCCAGCAGGTCGCCACGTCCGGCGAGGTGCCGTTGGACGTCGTGGACGTGACCAGCGACAACGTGGCCGTGACCGAAGCGACACGGCTGCTGGAACGCTACGAGCGCACGATCTTCGACTACCCGAACGAGTGGCCCGTCCGGATGGGTGTCGTACTGGTGCACGGCGTGCCCGCGCACGTCGTCGCGGCCTACAGCCACGTGGCGACGGACGTCTACGGCCTTGACGCGCTCGTCGCCGAACTGCTCGCGGCCGAGGCCGGCAGCGACCTGCCGGCCCTGGGCCCACAACCCCTGGAACAGGCACGACAGCAGCGCGAACCGGCAGCGCGGCGGCAGAACACCATCGCGCTGCGGCACGCCGCGAAGGTCCTGCGCGCCATTCCCGGCCGGCGGTTCGGCGAATCGACCGACCCGAGGGAGCCGCGCTGGTGGCAGATCGGTTACCACTCCCCCGCGTCCTACCCGGCCGTGTGCGCGATCGCCGCGCGCAACAAGGTGCACACCACACCCGTGCTGCTGGCCGGGTTCGCGGTGGCGTTGTGCCAGTTGACCAGCACGGATGTGGCCGCGACGCGGTTGATGGTGAACAACCGGTTCCGGCCGGGATTCGCGTCGTCGGTCAGCCCGCTGGCCCAGTCGTGCGCGACGGCGATCGAGGTCGGGGACAGCACGTTCGACGAGGTGGTGGCCAGGGCGTGGCGGGCGCTGACGCTGGCCGGCCGGTACTCGTACTTCGATCCGAACGAGATGGCCGAACTGGTCGCGGCGATCGGGCGGGAGCGCGGCGCGGACGTGCACGTGGATGTCTGCTTCAACGACCGGCGCCGTGCTCATCTCACCCCGACGCTGGACCGCGTGCCGGCCGAGGCCGAGCTGCGCGTCGCTCAAGAGCGCAGCGCGGTGCGGTGGGAGCGGCCGATGGACAACTACGACCACAGCGTGTTCTTCCACATCAATGACGTGCCGGACGCGTTCGACTACTTGCTGTGCGCGGACACGCATCGGGTGTCGCCGGCCGACATGGAGTCAATGGTCCGGTGTGTCGAGGACGTGTTCATCAGCGCGGCCTCGTCCGGTTCTCGCAAAATCATGACACCGGTTTTCGGTAATTCAACGTAAGTTCTTGGTTGTTCAGCGCAATCATGTAGCAAATGTATGAATATATGTGGCAACTCCTTGTGCGGCGACGTATTCGCCCCTAGTGTCGCATCACCTTCCCATCGTGTCGTAAGCGCGGAAGAAACGAGTGCCAGCGATGTCACGCAGCAGTGTCGCGGTCGCCGTGGTAACGGTCGTCGCCGCCAGTCTCAGTGTTTCGAC
>Ga0137385_10002669_pt1 | contig 15262 bp, 9 predicted proteins | sample SagtaG_FD_104921 | JGI IMG/M metagenome (GOLD analysis project Ga0137385, IMG submission 104921) | Vadose zone soil microbial communities from Sagehorn Ranch, Mendocino, California, USA - Sage2_R_80_16 metaG | ecosystem: Environmental > Terrestrial > Soil > Vadose zone | place: USA: California...
CAGCACCGAATGGTTGGTGTGCAAAAACATCAGCGCCGCGCCGAAGCCCATCAAGATGATGCCGATGTTTTCGATGCTGTGATAAGCCAGCAGCCGTTTGAGGTCGTGCTGCATCAGCGCGTAGAGCACGCCGAGCACAGCGGAGAGGGTGCCGATGGTCAATACGGTCACGCCCCACCAGTTCGGCGGCGCGCCGAGGAAATCGAAGAAAACGCGCGCCATGCCGTAGATGCCGGTCTTGATGAGCACGCCGGACATGAAGGCGGAGACGTTGCTGGGCGCGACCGGATGCGCCGCCGGCAGCCAGATGTGCAGCGGCACGATGCCGGCCTTGATGCCGAAACCGAAGAGGAAGAGCAGGAAGGCGGCGTTGAGCGGGCCGGGTCGCATCTTCTCACCCAGCGCGTGAAACCCCTCGAAGCCGTAGCCGCCGGACGCCTGGAATAAGAGCAGGAAGCCCAGCATGATGCAGCCGGTGCCGATGTGCGACATGATGAAGAAGAGGACGCCGGCCTTGCGCGTCTCGGGTTGTTCATGCTCGAAGCTGACGAGGCAATAAGCGGCGAGCGTCATGATTTCCCAGACGATGAGGAAGAAGAACGCGTTGTCCGAGACGAACACGAGCGTCGTGGTCAAGAGCAGCGTGTTAAAGAACGCGCCGAGCACGCCGACGTTTTTGCGCCCGTAAAACCCGCGCGCGTAGCCGAGCGAGTAAATCGAGAGCGCCAGGCCCAGCAGCGAGACGATCAGCCCGAAGAACGCCGCCAGCGGGTCGAGCCGGGCGGTGAATTGGACGTAAGGAATGAGCGACGGCAATAACTGCACGCGCGGAGCAGAGACAGCCGCGCCGGTGGCCAGGGAGGCGACGCAGGCGATAAGGCCAGCGAGAGCGGCCAGCGCCGCGCAGCCGAAAGAGAAGAGGTTGGCAAGTTTCTCCTGTCGCAGGAACAGCAGGCCGGCCGCCGTTCCGATCAAGTAGCCCAGCAAGCTGAGGTTGAGCAGAGGGCCGGAGGGATTATCCATGGTCACAGCCGGCGGTCCTTTTCCGGCAGGCGCGAGGGCCGCAGCGCTGGTCTGCAACAATCAAGTCCATTTGCCGCTGCCGAGGATATCCGAGTGGGCGGTCCGGTGCAATAGCCGGTTGATGTGGCCGCGTGGAGGTCCGTTCAACGTGCCTCGGTGCCGATTAGTCTGGAGTGGGATAGGGTTGAAGTCTGAGGAGTGAACTGCATTTCCCAGAGCATCCGACGATTTGTCACTGTCGGTATTTTGCCTTCCTGATTTTGGCCCATTCTGGCTGCCGAGCTTCAACTCCGGCAATTACCGCCGAGCCGGCAGCCGGCCGACGATGAACCAGAAGGAGAACTGGCCGGCAGCAATCGCCACGGCGGCCAGCACGAATGGCGGCGTGTACGAACCTGTCTTCTTGACCAGGAAGCCGGTCATCAGTGGCGCCAGAGTACCCGCCACGTTGCCAACGAAATTATAGACGCCCGTCCAGAGGCCGACTTCATGCGGCGGGGCACAGTATTGCAGGATGACGAGCATATTGGCGGCGGACAATCCGACCAGGCATCCGCCGATGATGAACGCGGTCGCTGCGTTGGGACTCGTGGCCTGCGAAGCGGGGATGAGGAGCAGTCCAGTCAGAAAAGCCGCCGATACGATCCCTTTGCGCACCCGCGTCTCGTCCCAGCCGGCGCGCACCAGGCGATCGGCAATCCAGCCTCCCAGCGGCTGGCAGACTCCGAATGCCAGGAAAGGAAGCGCGCTGGAGAGGCCAGCCTTGAATAGCGTAAAATTGCGCGCGGTCACGAAGTAGTCGGGTAACCAAAGCACCAGCAGATACCAGTAATAGTCGAAGCAAAAGAAACCGAGACAGATGCCGATCAAGTTTCGGTTTCGCACGAGCGCCAGCGCGCCTTTGACGATCGCCGAGCGACCCGTCTCCCTCATGATCGGAATGCCGCCACGCAATTGTCGCGGCGTCGCCCAGAGCCAAGGAATCAGCCATAACAGCGCCGTAAAACCGATGAGGCGGAAGGTGGTTTGCCATCCGTAGTGGAGCAGCAGCCAGGGCACCAAGAGACCTTCCAGCACGAGGCCGGTGCGGGTGCCGCAGTCGAAAAGGCCGCAAGGTAGCCCGCGCTCCGATGGCGGGAAGAGAATGCTGACAATCTTGGTGCCGCCCGACAGATAAATCGCCTCGCCGAACCCGAGGAGCACGCGAAACGCGATCAACATCCCCAGCGTGGTTGCAAAGCCGGTCAGGCCTTGCGCCACCGACCACAAAATGAAAGCCCCGGCATACAACCAGCGCAGGTTGAAGCGGTCCGCGCACAAACCCATGGGGATCTGCATCAAGGCGTACGACCAGAAAAAGGCCGAGAGCAGGAGACCTTTCGCTCCAGGCCCCAGGCCGAGGTCTTGAGCGATAAGCGGGAGCGCGAAGGAAACAGCGGCGCGATCGAAGTAATTGATCAGGGAAGCGGTGAACAGCAAGACCACGATCGTCCAGCGCCGGGCGTTCGTCACGGTGGTCGAACTCGACACTGTGGGAGAAGTTTCCAGGTTCTGGGTGCTCATCGCAGGCGTTCGATGCAATCAGGTTTTCCCCAGCTTGGCGCGGGGCGCACAATCACGCACGAGTTCTTTGCTGTCGAGGAGAGTCGCGACAACACTGTCCGTCCAGAATTAAAATGGGGGCTTTACCCCCAATTCCGCGCCGAGCGCTCCGAGTTCCTCCCGTAACTCGCCATTCAGCGGAATTCCCTCAGCCGTGCGCCGCTGTTCCGTCTCGTACTCGATCTGGCCCGGAACAAAAATGCGCTCGACACCCGGGGCCGTCGGACAGGCACGCATCAGTTCGATGATCCGGTCCATGCGCTGACGAAACTCGGCGAGCGGCATGAACGCGTCGATGCGCAGGGCCGCGCACAGGTGGGCCACTTGCGAGGGGATTTCCAATTGCTGGTAGAGAGTTCGGACGCGCGTCGCGAACGCGCCGCCGGACAGCACCCCGGTAAGGATATCGATCAGCAGACTCAGTCCGTAACCTTTGTAACCGCCGAACGGCTGAATCAAACCCCGATCGGCTGCGGCGTTCGGATCGTCCGTCGGTGAACCGTTTTTGTCCAAGGCCCAGGTGATCGGAATCTTTCGTTTCTCCTGTTGGGCGAGGAAGATTTTGCCCCAAGCGGCGGCGCCGGTGGCCATATCCAGGAGGATGGGTGGATGCTTGCCCGCCGGCACGGCGATGGCGAAGGCGTTGTTGCCCAAGCGGCCCTCCCGGCCGCCGGTCGGCGCCATAGTCGGCCCCGCATTCGTCGCGGCCAAACCGATCATTCCATGCTCGATGGCCTGGCGGGCATAAAAGGCGGTGGCGCCGAAATGATTGCTGTTCTTGACGCTAACCACCGCCACACCGGTTTTTTCGGCCTTGGCGATGGCCAACTTCATCGCCGCCGTCGCCGCGACTTGACCCATGCCGTGCCGGGCGTCAATCAACGCGGAGGATTCCTGATCGCAAACGACTTGGGGCTGCGCGTTCGCATTGAATCCGCCGGCGCGCAACCGCTCCGCGTAGATTTTCAGCCGGATGACGCCGTGCGAATCCACCCCGCGTCGATTGGCAAAGATCAAGTTCTCTGCCGTGAGCCGGGCCGCTTCCGACGACAGCCCGAGCTTCTGGAAACACGCGGCGCAAAATGCCGCGAGCGGCCCGGCAGCTACCTTTATTTCATTCATCCGGCGGCCAAGAGGATTGGGTGTCGGCGAGTTGTATTCGGTCTTGCGGACCCGATGCAAGGCTGGACTGAGCCTGCGCACAGGAGCGGGCACGGCCACGGAAAGGGACCGAGGGCCAAAGATGGGACTCAGCAGGAGTTTCGCCCTGCCGGTCGTACAAAGGATCTCTATGCGAGGCTCCTGCCGAACCGTGACTCCATCCGTGTTTGATCCGTGGCCGCAACACACCGAATTTAGAGGCACCGATTTTGTAACCGGCGGACAACTTCAATTGTCTCCCTTTTCGACAGCAACTTAACAGCAAACGACCCGGTCTTTTCGTCGTCAACCTGTCACTCGCGCCAACTGCCCGGCAAGAGAAAGCGAAAACAATGAACGCTCGAAATATGAAGATGCCCCTGGTAAACGCCGCTCTGCTCGCGGCGATGATTTTCATTCGGTCCGCTCTCGCGCAACCGGCGGCCCAACCGCCGCGGGGTGGCGGCCCTCAAGGGCCTCCGGTGGTGTCGCCCGAAGTTTCCGCGGACCGGCACGTCACTTTTCGCATCCTGGCAGCCAACGGTGAGGCCGTGCGTCTCAGTGGCACCGACATTCCAGGAAATGACCAAGGCGCGCCGATGGCGAAAGGCACGAACGGAGTTTGGGAAGTGACCCTCGGGCCTGTCGAACCGGGGGCGTACCGGTATAATTTTAACGTGGACGGCGTTTCGGTGATCGACCCTCGAAATCCCGCCACCAGCGAGTCCAACAACAACGTCTGGAGCCTGGTCCACGTTCCCGGTTCAGACTTCATGGACACCAAGGACGTGCCCCACGGCTCGGTGTCGGCCGTCACCTATTATTCAAAAGCGCTGGGCAAGTTTCGGCGGATGCACGTCTATACCCCGCCCGGCTACGAATCCGGAAAAGGCAAATATCCCATTCTCTACCTGTTGCACGGTGCCGGGGACTGTGATGAAGCCTGGACCTCCGTGGGGCGCGCCGGTTTCATCCTGGACAATCTCATCGCCGCCAGGAAGGCCAGGCCCATGGTCATCGTGATGCCGGCCGGCCATACCCGCGCGGGCGGTGGATTCGGCGCGCGAGGGTCTGGCGGACAGCCCCCGGTCGATGAGTTCGTGCAGGATTTCGTGAACGACATCATGCCCTACGCGGAAAAACATTATCGGGTCCACACCGACAAGCAGCGCCGCGCGATTGCCGGTCTCTCGATGGGCGGAAGCCAGACATTGAACATCGCTATTCCCCACTTGGACAAGTTCGGCTACGTCGGCGTGTTCAGTTCGGGATTGATTGCATCCTTTGGCGGAGGTCGAGGCGGTGCGACGAACGCACCCACTGGTCCGACCTGGGAGGAGCGACAGAAGAAGGCGCTGGATGACGCCAAGGTGAAGAAAGGTCTCAAGCTCCTTTGGTTCGCCACGGGCAAGGACGACTTCCTGATTGAAACCTCGCGCGGCACCGTGGCCATGCTGAGGCGGCATGGTTTCGATCCCGTGTTCATCGAAACGTCCGGCGCTCACACTTGGATCAACTGGCGCAGCTACCTCAACGAGTTCGCGCCTCAATTGTTCCAGTAAGCCAGCTGGCCACTGGAACGGCCTGGAACGCAAGCTTGTAGTTTGCCTCGGCGCGGCACTTTGTCCGGCCGTTACGACCGGTTTCCGCCAGCCTTTGAACGGTAGCCAAGGACATTCCATTTTGAGCCACGGATCAAACCCGGAATGAACACGGATTTGAGAATTTGAAATTTCAGATCCATGGGAATCCGTGTTGGATCCGTGGCCGCAAGACACCGTACGCTTGGAATCAGGAGCTGTCCGGATTTGCCCTTATGCTCGGCCCGCCCTAAACGGTCATGTCTTAATGGTGATGTCCACCGACTCGATCTCCGAGTGGCCGGAGTTGCGGAAAGGGCGCGGCAGGGGCTGGGCGATGCCTTTCCCGTCGATGGTCCGGCAGCGCAACGTGTATTCGCCGGCAGGAAGTCCCGGCAGCAGCGCGGCCCAGTGGATTTTGGCCAGTCGCATCGGCCAGGCGCGGGGCTGGCCGGTCTCCGGGTCAAAGCCCAGGGTGCCCTCGGGTATCTTCCCGTCTGGCAGATCGCCCCAATGCTTGGGCGGGGGGAGGATTTGAGCATCTGTCCAGGGCGCGGTGGCGAAGTACCTGTCGCCGGCCGGCCGCTCCATGGCGTTGGTTTGCATCCAGACCTGGACCTTCGACAAACCGGCAAGGCCGACCTGGGCATAGCCGGTGACCGGGATTTTCTCGCCGGGTTTGACTACGCGGGGGACGGAGAGCGTCGCGGCGAAGGTCTTGAGCCAGCTCTCCACGTCGTTGTTGCCTTCGGCGTAAGTGTCGTTGGCGTGGTAGAGGTTGGTGAGAACGACGCGCGTGAGCCACTTGATCGACTTGAAACCGTAGGCCTCGGGCACGACCATGCGGACCGGCCCGCCCCGCGTGCTGTCGAGCCAATGGCCGTTGAGTTTGTAACACAAAATCACCGGCGGCAGGTCGAAGGGGTCTTCCAGCACGCGGTCAATCGGCAGCGAGCTGCGGAACATCTGCTGCGGATCGTCGTTGTGATAGCCATGGTAGAAGACGCGGCGCAGGTTTTCGCGCGGCTGTGTCAGCGCGATCAGCTCGCGGAGCGGCACACCCTCCCAAATGCCCGTGCCAAGCGGGCAGCCGATGTTCAGGCAGGTCATCACCTTCGGAAACCGGACGGTATGCTTTTCGGCAAGTTTCATCAAGCCGGCGAAATCGAGGGCGGTCCCGTCTTTTTGCGTGAGCGGGCTGCGAATGCTCGCCGGGTTGTCGGGATCGGAGATGACTTCCAGCTTCCAGGTCTCGCGGGTCAGACCGACCTCGCGTTTTTTTTCCTCGGGCAGGGAGTGTGGCAGCGGCTTGCCGCGCGACACGTCGCGGAAGCTCTCCGGGGGAGTGAAGTACGGTTCGAGCGATTCGAGGGCCTTGGTCAGTTCGGGCGCCAGCGGGTCGGCGCCGGCGGCCAGCCGTCCAAACCCCAAGGCGGCCGCGCCCGCCACGCCCAGACGGATGAAATAACGGCGCGTCAACTCGTGATGATCGAACAGAAACCGTTCCGCGTTTTTCATGGCGCAGCTTCTTGGAGCCGACCCGGCAATCGCTCCGTGCGGTGCACGGGCCATCATCCTACTGACGGAAAGGAACAGAAGGCAAGCAACCAAAAACAATCCTCACCTGCTTGGCTCGGGGCCTCTTGCTCTCAATTCAATGCCATAGAGAGATGAGAGAATTCCCCCCAAGGTGCGCGTCCGGCAGACAGATGGTGCGCGCTGCAGGGTTTGAACCTGCGACCCCTTCCGTGTGAAGGAAGTGCTCTACCGCTGAGCTAAGCGCGCGCGGGCGAACAAACTAATTGGCGCGAGGGAGATTTCAAGTCCTTCTTCGGTCGCCGGAAATCGCCGCGCGAGGTTCGATGGGAAATCGGCGATAGGCGCGCGATTGGCCGGACCAACCAGTTTGATCGGTCAACTCGCCCGGGGTTGGAATCGAGGCGAAAGTCCGCGGATCATGCGGCGGCAGGGTCCGCATTGCCGGCGGCGGAGGGCTGGCGAGGCGCTTTGAGGTGGCCTTACTCTTTTTCCAAGGCGGCCAGCACTTCGGGATCGCGAACGTCCACCCAGCGGCCGGGGATCGGCATGCCCGCGAAGCGATGGCCCGCGGCGATCATGTCGTTCAGCGCGTCGGTCAATTCGTACTCGCCACGCGGAGATTTTTGCAGCCGCGCCGTGAACTCAAACAGCACGGGCCGAAAAATGTAGATGCCGGCGTTGCACCAGGCGGGCTGGCCGGCTTTGAGCCAGCCTTGTTCGCGCAATTCCGTGATTTGCCGGGCGCTCGGCTTTTCCACCACGCGCGCCAGGCAAAATTTCTCGTCGAACAAGTTCAGCCCGCCTTTCATCACATCCGCGCTGGCGGTGACGGTGACCAGACCGGAGAACTGGCCTTCGTGAAATCGCCGGACCATTTCGGGATAGGTTTCGGGCTTCACGAGGATGTCGCCGTAAGTAAGGAGAAACGCCTCCGCGCCGACGAAGTCCTTGGCCAATGCCGGCGCCTTGCCCGTGCCGTCCTGCACCGCCTGGCGGCCATACGCGATGCGCATGCCCAGGAGTTTTCCGCCGCCAAAATGGTCTTCAACCACCTCGGCCCGGTAGCCGGTGACGATGAAAACGTCCCGGATGCCGGCACCGGAGAGTCCGGCCAGGATGTGTTCGAGGATCGGTTTGCCCTGGACCTTGAGCATCGGTTTGGGGAGGGCGTCGGTGAGTTCTCGCATGCGCGTGCCTTTGCCGGCGGCGAGAATGACAGCTTTCATCGAGGCGGTACTCTCTGCCGGATGGTCGGCGGCAGTTCAATCTTTTTCTGGCTTAACTTGGCATTGAGGATGAAGCGCGGCGGAGTTAAAATCAAGGGCGTGCGTTGGACTACTTTTCTAGCCGTTCTCCTCATGGGGTTGTCGCCGGTTCCGGCGTCGCTTGCCGCCTCGAACAAGGTGATCAAGGTGTTGCCGCTCTACCTGGATCGCCAGGGACGGCACGCGCTCTCGCCGAGTCTGTTCGACCGCGACGCCTACCAGGCGCAGTTGCGCCACCGGCCGGAGGAACGGTCGGGGTTGCGAATGGATGTCCAATGGAAGGCGCGCCAAAACACGCCGCTTAAGTTGCGCGTCGAACTGCGCGGCGGCCAAGGCAAAGAAGCCACCCGTGCCACCCTCGAGGCGACCGGGCAACACCTCGGCGGCCTGAGCAAATGGACCTCGCTCATCCTCGCCGGCGAGGACTACAAAAAATTCGGCGAGCTGGTGGCCTGGCGCGCCACGCTCTGGGACGGCGAGACTCTGCTCGCGGAACAGAAGTCTTTCTTGTGGTGAGGTCGTGTCCGGAAAATGCGCCGCACGGGCGACTCGCCCGTGCCGGTACGCATTCCGCAATCTGCATTCTGAAATTGGGCGGTTCTGAACCGACCCCCAGTGGCCGCGCGCAGCGCCCGCAATCGGGAGGATTTTCGATCCGAGTTCATCCAAGTCACAAATGAAACAAGTGTTACGATCGTCCTGAGTGGCAGAAGTGGCGGAAAGCGGCGAATGGGCTGGTGTAGCGATTGAGAAAGGTTCGCCCGGCAGCCTCCACCGGGGTAGCGCAAATCGCCCCAAATATTCCGCGCGCCAATCACCGGGCCGACTCCCAAACGCCAGCGGCCCAGCCACTTGCGCAATCGTTGTCCTCCGCCGCAACCCTGTGCGATCCGCGCCGTGCTCTCCCCGGTTTCGCTCAAGCGCCGGTCCGGCTTGCCGCCGCGGCCCGGGCCTTCCCGCCCTTCCGGGGACACGACCGTCCCCGCCGCCCTCGGCTCCGGGCTACAAGGAAACAATCGTTTCTGCATCGCAGGAAGACCAATACCACAAACGCTTGGGAGAGTCAAGAACTTTCGTAACCGGTTGCAACCCAATTAGTTGTGGGGAACGCGACCGTCTCGGTCGCGCCCGTCGGCGTCGTATGTGTTTAGCGCGAAGGTAGGGATGGCGCGCCGCGCCGTCCGCGCCGCGTTCAGCGGCGCAATCCGGACGTTCCGCCCGCTGCGTCGCGGGCGGGGACATCGCGCCGCGCCCCCCAGGGTCAAACTTCTCACAGTGAGAAATTTGCTAACTCCCACGCCCAGAAGGAGTTATGACTGTGTCTCAGCTAACTCTTTACAATGCGGCCAGCCGCGTCACCGACCCGGTCCGTTCCGGCCCCAACGGGGCTGCGGATTCCACCCAAAGCGTTGCAGCGCAGCGACTACCTGGGTAAAACGTCCCAAACAATAATCCTCCCTCTCCTCCACGGTCGAGGAGAGTCCGACGCCACCCTCGCCCATCGGATGGGAGAGGGGGCTGGGGGTGAGGGCATCGGGAGAGGAGTCGAATGTACCCCAACGCCCCCAGAGCTGCTGCCAGCGCGGCCTGTAGGCCGGGTGCCCCCACCCGGCATCCGGCGCCACCTCACGCAGGCATCCCAATCGCGGCCACTGCGGCCCGTCAACCTGAAAAGTCGAGGCGGGAACGGAAGCTGCCTCAGGATTGCGGCAGCCGCAGCGACTTCGGCGCCTCCTGAGGGGAGCCCCTCCCCCCCCCAATGCGCAAAAAGGGGTCCTTGAATGCGCCAGTCGGCCAAAGTTCATCGGTCCGGGTTCTCGCTCCCGGTGATACAACCGAGGAACAACCCGGCGATGACTCCGCCTCCACGTTTGGGCTTCTGCAATCTGGAATCTGCAATCTGAAATTAAGCGAAGCGTGGAACCTTGCGGGCCATGACCGAAGAATGGGCCGGCGCCGCTTCAGTTATCAATATCAAGAACCCACCGCTTCACCTTCACGCGCAGGAAGCGGCATGACGATGGGCGGCAAATATGCGCACGTCACGGCCATTGGAGCCGGTAGAAACCATGGCCGCTGTTTGCCGGAAGGGTCACAGTGAGAAGGCCGTTGAGCATGCTCGGTACGTTGGTGACAGAGCGCCAGTTCGTGCTCTGCGCCAAGTTCGTAGTGGTGTAGAGCTGCATACTCGCCGCCCATTGTGGCCAAGATAGACTTAGCGCGCCACCTCCGACCGTCGAGGTGAGGGTGGGGCTCAGGAACGCCTGCTTAATCGCCGAACCCGAGAGGGCTTTCGGAGAGAGAAAGATGGAATCAAGCTCCCCGTCGAAATAAGGATTAGCAGGGTATTCGCTTCTGCCGAAGGAACTTTGATTGGCAGGGACGTCTGAGGGCAAGGCGTTTACGCTGTTGTTTACGGCCACTGCATTACCGTTCAAATAGAGGATGCCCTGGCGGCCATCAAGCACTACAGCAACGTGCGTCCAGGTATTGAGCGGAAATGACGTGGTCGTCGCGATGGCCTGCGCGGAAAGCTGTCCGTCTGGTGCAATCGCGCAGCGAACGAAACCTGACGCATCGTTGGGCGTGAGAATAAACCAATGGTTTGTGTCGCGGCCGAAATCGAAAATGCGCTGCCAGGAATCGCCGCCTCGCCAGTTCACCCAGCCAGAAAACGTCTGGGCTGAACTGACACCCGGATCGAGGCTGACGTATTGGCCGCTGCTAGATAGATTTAGCACACTGCCTTGCAAAGTGCCGGTTTGGATGGACGCGCCCCCGATGAGCACACCATTAAAGCGGTTGCTCTCGTCCCGAGCATCGATTGTGAACGAATAAAAAGAAGACCAATCAGAGTTGGCATCAGCTCGCCTCAAAGGAACTGAAAACGTACCCTGGTGCGCCCCGTCTGTCGCTGTTAGGATGACGTTGTAAATTCCGGTGCCGGAAGTGTTGGAAGGCACCACGAAGACGCCATTGGTCACTCCGCTGAGGGGGCCGAAGACCAGATTCGATTGACCGACCTCGTAGTATTTTATTGCCCAGGTCAAATTGGTTGGCGCGAGCGGAACGTCGGCGAAGTCGGTGGCCTCGCCAGCGAAGGTAATAGTGGCCCCAGGCGACCAGGTCGAACCGCCAACTGGCTGCAGGATGCGGGGTAATGGATCGAGGATCTCAGTGGCCGACAGTGCGCGTCCATAGGAGCGAAAACTAGCGATTTGGCCGTTGAAATAGGGATCTGCGGTAAACTTGCTGCGTCCCAGGTGGTTGGTTTGCATGGCGACATCCGCAGGTAGCCATTTCATGGCGTTATTGGTGGTGACGGCAGCGCCGTTTACGTAAAGAACCCCGCGCGTGCCGTCGAACGTTACAGCGATATGGGTCCAAACGTTGATGGGAAGCGGTTTATTCCATTGGAGACTCTGGAAGTCGTGGTTCGGATATAGGTCGCAACGCAGTACGTTGCCGTCAGAGGCAGGAGTGATCATGAAGGTGTGGTTAGTGCTGAGTCCGAAGTCAAATATGCGCTGCCAATGGCCGCCTCCACGCCATTTTACCACGGCTGCGAAGGTCTGCCCATAACCGACGCCAGGTGGAAGCCAGGCGTACTGGCCCGCGCCACTTAGATCCAGGACGTGCCCGTGGACTGGGTCATTTTGGATTGAGGCGCCGTTCTGAAGCAACCCATAGTATTGTCCATTTGCTTCAGCGCAATCGACGTCGAAGTTATAAACGGCCGACCAATCGTTGGTGAACACAGGCCAATGATCCTCAGTCCACGACAACGGAGCAAGACCAAGAGTGGGACGACCATAGACCTGCCAACCTTGGTCCCAAGCATTGGCGTCGTAATAGTGATACGTAAACCACTCATTCGTGCCGTCGGAGAAAATGGCAACATGCCCTGGTCCGGTGAACTTGCCGGTTCCGCGCATGAACAGGTTTCCACCGCGGTTTAGCATGTCCTGTCCCTTCCGGTCCAGGTATGGGCCGGTGGGGCTGATGCTCCGTCCAACACGGACTTCGTATGTGCTGTTGACACCCAAGCAACAAGCGCCCCAATTGACGAAGAGGTAGTAGTACGGATCGCGACGATAGATGTATGAAGCTTCGATGGAGCTGTTGAAAGCTACCTGAAAGGTTTGGGAAGTTGGCGAGAGCAGGAGGCCGGTTATCGGATCAAGCTGAACGACGTAAATACCGTCCCAAAAAGAGCCAAAGGACATCCACAGATTGCCAGCCTCGTCCCAAACAAAGCTGGGGTCAATAGTGTTATAAGCGAAGCCGTTGCGGGATTGGATTACTGGGCCCTGGTCTGTCCAGCGGTAAGCGGGATCGTTTGGATCGAGTGTAGGGTTGGTAGCGAGACCGATTGCGGAGACCTGGCTTCCAGTGGTAGAGACGGCGTAGTAGAGATAGTACTTGTTGTTGAAGAACAGTATGTCCGGGGCCCAAAAGACGCCACGGAAGCCTGGTATCGCAGTTGTGGTCCAGGAAGGTGGACTGGCGAAAACCTGCGGGCCCACCGACCAAAAGATTTTATCAGAAGAGGATTTGGAGATGATCCCCTGCCCTGTTGAGAAGATGTAAAAACGATCTTTGCACCGGATGATGGTGGAAGGGTCATGGGCCCAGAGATAACCGCGCAGGTTATAACCGCTGGATTGGGCGAAAAGTTCGCTACATCCGAGAAGCAAGGTGGCCGCGATGATGAACGGCCGGACATGCGCTAGGCTAAGGAACGCCACGGATGGGAAGGTGGGGTCGCGGGGCATCTGGGTTTTGGTTGTTCCCCGAGGAATCCTCTCAATCAAGACGACCCTTGGAATTCAACTCGTAGGTAAGGTGAAGCGGGCTGTGGGACATATGGGGCCCAGTTCTTGATAACGCGCTCTTCGCCAGAGGTCCATTGACCGGGCTTTGCTGTTTGACGCCATTCGGACGACGGAGAATTGCTTTTCCATCGCAATCATTAGGTGTGATTTTGTGCCTGTCCCGACGTGGTGGCAAGGTCTTTCTTTGGCGCTCTGGTGCTTGGGCAGACCCGAGAAGTGCAGATGTGGCCGCGAAATTTTCGCTCGCCCTGCTTGCGGTTTGACTCCTGTTTGTGCTCGCGCTCGCGGCCCAGCCCAAAGCCATCCCCTTGCGCAACGAGAAGTTCGTCACCCCTTCGGAGTCAAAGATCGCTGCGACCCACTTCGTTTCCTTCGTTTCCTTCTGTTAATTTTGGTCCCGGCCGTTCGAGCCAAGGCAAAGCGATTTACAGAAGGCAACGAAGGCAACGAAGAGCTTGCCCCCGGTCTTGAAATGAAGGTTGCCGCCCCCTTCGTTTCCTTCGTTTCCTTCTGTTATTTCGAGTCAAGGCAAATCCCGTCGGCGGTCTCGGGGTCATCTGTCGCGCTCCTGAGCTTCCCGGCCCGGGAATTAAAGCAAAGCTTCATTCGCGTTCTTAGCGTGGTTCGCGGGAGTTTGCCCCCTTTTTGGAACCAAAGCCCATCCGTGTCATCCGTGGTCAGCCTCGCTGCTTCTTCGCTCCCAAACGCGTTGGGCGCGCTCGGGCGGGCTGCGGTCCACCTTCGCGTAATACGTTTCTTCGCCAAATAACGCGTCGGCGGCCTGTTGCAGTTCGGACGAGGGAGCGACCTTGTATTTTTCGTGGGTTTCGAGGAAGAGGATGGCGCCGCTGGGGCGAATCAGGCAGAGGAACAGCGGGCAATTGCCCGGATGGGCGGCGGCCAACTGGCGGGCAGCTTCGAGTAATTCGGGCGTGAGGCGGGTGGTGTGGAGGCGGAAGTGGACCTGTTTGGTATAACGTCGCGGAGCGTCTTCGAGCGGCAGGATTTCTTGCGGGAAGAGCTTCGGCTTGTCCTCACCATTGTTGACTTCGCCCACGACCAGCACGGCCTTGTTCGGAACGAGCAACTCGCGGTACTTTTCATAGTTCTCGTTTAAGCAAAGCAACTGCAAGGTGCCCTTGAGGTCTTCCAGGGTCACCAGCGCGTAAGGCTTGTTGCTCTTCTTGGAGACGCCTTGCTGCACGGCGGCGATCAGCCCGCCAATCCGGGTGAGGCTGCGGTTGGGCAACTGAGTGGCGGCCACGGAATCGTGCAGCGCGTATTGTTCGAGCAGCGGCGCGTAGGGGGTGAGCGGATGGCCGGTGACGTAAAAGCCGAGCAATTCCTTTTCGGCGGCGAGTAATTCGTGCTGGGGCCATTCGGGAAGCCGGCCGTTGCTCTCCGTTTTCTTCGGCGCGCTTTCTTCCAACTGGCCGAAGAGGGAACTCTGTCCGCGCTGGCGGTCCTGCAGCGCGCTGGCGGCGCGGGCCAGGGTCTGGTCGATTTGGGAGAAGAGCGTGGCCCGCGTTTCGCCGAAGCCATCGCAGGCGCCGCAGCGGATCAGGGCTTCGAGGACTTTGCGGCTCACGGTGCGCGCGCCCACGCGCTCGCAGAAATCGGCTAGGCTGGTGAATCGGCCGCCCTCCTCGCGCGTTTTGATGATGCTTTGGACGGCGGCTTCGCCGACGCCCTTGATGGCCGCCAGGCCGAAGCGGATGGCCAGGGGCGGGCGGGCGGCGGCCCGGCTTTGGGCAGGCCAGAAATAGGCCCGGCCCTCGTTCACGTCGGGCGGCAGCACGTCCACGCCCATCGCCCTGGCTTCGTTGAGCACCACGCTGAGCTTGTCGGTCGCGCCCATTTCGTTGGTCATCATCGCGCTGAGGAATTCGACCGGGTAGTTGGCCTTGAGGTAAGCGGTCTGGTAGGCGACGATGGCGTAGGCGGCGGCGTGCGATTTGTTGAAGCCGTAGCCGGCGAATTTTTCCAGCAAATCGAAAATCTGGTTGGACTTCGCCGCCGGGATGCCGTTGATTTTGGTGCAACCGCGGACAAAGCTCTCGCGCTGCAAGGCCATTTCTTCGGGCTTTTTCTTGCCCATGGCCCGGCGCAGCAAATCGGCGGCGCCGAGCGTGTAACCGGCCAGCACTTGCGCGGCCTGCATCACCTGTTCCTGGTAGATCAGGACGCCGTAAGTTTCCTTGGCGATCGGTTCGAGCAGCGGATGCTCATACTCGATCGTCACCTCGCCATGACGGCGTTTGATGAAGTCGGGGATGAG